>Ga0114940_10000580_pt1 | contig 16355 bp, 19 predicted proteins | sample ColdCreekSource_FD_87195 | JGI IMG/M metagenome (GOLD analysis project Ga0114940, IMG submission 87195) | Groundwater microbial communities from Cold Creek, Nevada to study Microbial Dark Matter (Phase II) - Cold Creek Source | ecosystem: Environmental > Aquatic > Deep subsurface > Groundwater ... | reverse complement strand
TTTTGGGCCGCCACATCCCTTGCAGTGGGCAGCACTAAGGTCTCTACAAGATCTGCATATCTTTCTTTTACCCGCTCTAGCCCAACCTCGCTGGAGCGGTTTGGCTTTCTTGCATATCCGAATCTATCGAAACCGGTGACTAATATTTTTTCTGACATTGCACTATACTATTGTTTTTAGATTATAAATATATTTTACCACAAAAGTAGAGTATTTACAATTATTAGAGTACCGGCGAACCAAGACTATGGTTCTTGTGGTTCGTTCCCTGCGACGAGGTTTCGCACGCGATCCAGAATAGTCTGGTCTGGCTCTTTGCCGCCGCTATAAAGCCGGGCAATTATTTCTATGGTTTCCTCAAACGTTTTATGACCTACGACCGAATCAATTTCATTAATACGTAAAGTGCCCGACATGCCATACCTATTGGTTTCTTCGTCGACAAGCGGCATAGCCTGCACGAGACCCCCCTTCTGCTGCTCTACTACCAGCGAAGGACGGCCATCATTGTATAATTGGCTGGTAACTAAGTCTCCGAATTCGAGACTTGGGAGTGGTTCCTGTTCCGGCAAGGGGATATTTTGCTCTGACATTAAAATATCTTACCATATCCGGAAATGAAGATTGTGGGTCGTAGTAGCAAAAACGCATCGTATGTGAGGTGATTTTTAACATTAGCGTAATGACGGGCCGTTACTTTGCAAATATGGAACTACTTCGCCGCTAATACAAGTACCGATTTTATGAAAGCATCTTTGCCCTCGGTGTATGATTTGCGGTCATCGGCAAAACGCTGAGCAAGGTCTTCCTTGAGATTCATGTATTCATCACGCTTTTGAGGATGTGAGCGTAAATAATCTCTAAAAATTAGCGTTTCAGTCCATTGCTTACTATTTTTTTCGACCAAGCTAAGATGAAAAGTACGGTTTTCTCCTGGACCTTTAGGAAAAAACACTCTGTCGCTGAACACACGTTCTGGCATATATTCGTACCCAAGCGCCTCAAGCGGTTTTATAGCTTTCTTGTAATCGTTCAGTGAACTAACGGATACTATGATGTCGATCAAAGGTTTTGCCGCCAAACCTGGAACTGATGTACTACCGATGTGCTCAATATCCAAAATTACACTGCCAAGAGCGCCTAAAAGCTCACGTTCCTCTGTCTCGTACAAGTGCGGCTACGACTTGTCGTAGGGCAAGAGCCGAACGGTTCCTCGTTGTAAGCCTATATGTTTCATGGCTGTAAAGCGGCTTTTACTTTCTCCATTGCCTCATGGTTAATCATTATTGGATCGTGCTCTCCATCTCGATCACGGCGGCCTCGGCACGGCTGGATGATGAGCACCTTAGCAAACTCACCGAAGATGAACAGGATGACACCTCCTAAAAGCGTAACGCCAGCGGTAAGTACTATCTGCAATATGTCGGACATATTCTTATTTTACAGCTACAGAAGTATTTTTACAGAGATTATTCCTTAGTCACACACTTGAATGCCAACGCTTCCATTCGTCATCGGCAATGCCAGCTACATATTGCATAGTTAAAGCGGTATATTCCCAGATGTTCGCCAGAAGCTCAGTGATGCCATACTGACCACCCTCAAGGTTAACAAGAACCCGTGCTTTGACATGGTAATTACCTTTAACTGACTGGATTTTTCCCGCCGTTAACTGTCGCATAAGCAATGCTCCATCTTCAAACTTTGGGTTAATGACTTCGACTTGGGGCGGCAAGCTAATACCTGCATCCTCTAGGGTCACAAACTCAAGAGCAAACTCGTGGCTCATCTCAGAAGTGCTTATCAACGGCTCAACCTGTAAGTTATGTTTATCTACGTTGCTTAGGCGCTGTAACCATACTAGACCGTCCTCTTCCAGATTTCCTCCCTTGCTGAGTCTTTGAAATGGCTGCCATTGTTCAATACGATCACGGTACTGAGCAGGCAGGTGTTCTATTGCGACTTTGGCGTTCTTCCATTCTTTAGTAGATGACGCAATCGGAAACTTAATTAGCTTCTCATTCTTGATAGGGCCAGAACTAGATAGTGGCGTAAGGACGGAGAATACGAGATTATCCAATGCGCTTCGGAGCTGATTGGTGGCATCACTTAAAATTAGGCTCCAATCATCAAATGGCGGTGGCCCGACAACATCTAATCGTAATGCCCAACCTTTTCTGTCTGAATTTATGACGGGTTTAGTGCCCAAACTTGACTTAGACCACGTTTGAATACTATCGGCCAGACTGCTTCCCAGTGTGTTTGCACGATTTAATCTAGCTAACTGCTTATCTATATCAGAAATATGTAGAACGTTGCTCATGCCTACATTTTACAGGTGTAGGCTACTTTATTGAATTATGCCTTGTGAGCCGTTGTCATGCTGCACAAGTCCTTTCTTTAACAGATGTAGTATTTTTATCAACGAACTCAATACTGTAGTCGTTCACTTATTCTGGTCTAAACCACATTGCTTACAGCTCAGAAATTTTTTTCGCCAAAATGCTTATGGTATTGCGTGAGTAAATAATACATCGCACAGTATCTTTATTTTCAATGTACAGAAGCGTACTATTTCTTTAGAACACAAGCGTTCTGGCGCTGGACCTCCTCGATTTTAGACGGTCTGTGGGCAAAAAAGGAACCTGATTAGCATTAAACTCCGTTCGTTCTGCGGGGTGCGAAATTAGGGGACTTATGCCTGCGTCAGAAGTTGGTCCCGTACCGTTTTTACAGACATAGGCGACATCTACGGATACACCCGTTGCTTCTTCATAGCCTGCAATAATATGAGGGATAGTCAGTCCTTTTTCCTGCAAGGCTTTATCTTGTGGCATCCACTGTCCCTGACTCCATTCGCCATGCATATATAGCACTACAAGATTAGCTTCATCAACAAAGGTTCAAATATACTGCTCCCTACAACTTGGACGTTCGCATTGAACACATGAGGCTGAAGTGGGACCTGGTAGTAGGTTGCGCCGTCCCCCACCGCCAGCGCCTGATCTTGTGGCAATCCTAATTCAATTGAGTACTCTTCGCCGTTGGGTGCGGTTAATTCTAATTCATGGGGTGTATTTAGCGTTTCGGACATCTATTTATTGTTTTAGTTGAACTAAAAATACTCTACCATAAAAGTAGAGTATTTACAAGGATTAGCGTAATGGCGGGACATAGGGTCGGATTTTCGAACTACCGGCATAGCCATGCGATAATTTTATCGAGTATTTTTGGAGGCAAACTCATTAGCGGCGCTATTTATGACACTCGTGAAGCTAGTGACATCACCACCCAAAGCGAGCGCCACAACCTTAGACCCGCTTAATTTGGCAATTGTAGCAGCCCTATCGATACCGACCCTTTCCGATCTGCCCACGACTGCCATATTCTCAATGATACATATAGTGTTAAGCCGGTTGTTTATTGCAGTTACCAGAGGGTCTAGCTGCAATTCATCTATGTCGCCACCAATCAGTCTTTTATAGCTATCCGGGATGGCAGCGTGAGCCGCCCGTATGCTTTCTGCGGTGACGAACGGAATGCCACCATTACTGAGCTTTGCTGCAGCCATGACAATACACGCATCCATCCCGGAGTGTACATTGTCGCCAAAGAAACTAGATTGGATTTCTTGGTGCCTGATAGTTTCATACCCTACATCCAATTTGAATGTACCATCGGCATTCTCTTCGCTATTCTCAAAAGCTCTTTGAATTTGGATATCACGCGTCTTGTCAAAATCCGATGTCCGTTGGACTTCAAGAACTCTGCCGTAATTAGCCGTAGGATAGCCTGCTTCGCGCAAGCTATCTACACCCCTAGACAGGCCTTCAATCGCTCCAGCAGCGAGCCAAGCAATGCCATTTGCAGTAGAAGAAAATCCTCCCCTCAATTCAATCCGACTGTCCAGTATGCGCACAAGCTTACGTGTTGGACCCACACTCAAATTGTCCGACGAATATTGGCTAAACATAAAATCGTAGTTCTTGATGGTCTTTGGGTTGAGGTTGATGCCATCTTGGTGTGCCTTCATGATGCCACTAGCAGTATCAACCGTATCCTCTGCCCTTGCTGGATCATTGCCAATGATGGAAGGCGTAGTGGAGTCGTTCTTATCGTATGCGCTTATGTTAATGTGCTCCATTTTAGCCGAGGTCCTGACTAATACATCAAACTGTTCCCCAAGCTCTTTCATTCGTCCTTTAATAATCGTCGAACGGCGCAATGCTTCTGCAGGGCTACATGGAGTTAAACGGATTTCTGACATGCCAACATTATCGTAGTAGCCGGACTGTAAGCTACCATTCCCAAACCGCCACTCCAACCAACCGTTTTGTTCAGCGAAACTGTCGACCTCTTCTAGGCTAGCTTTCTCCGATACGGATGGAGTACCGAGCTGTGGGACGGAGAATTCTTCATATAACATAAAATTAAAAAGCTCAGCCGTACTGAATTTATCTATCTGCCCTAACCATTTAGACTTTGTAGCCTGCTCGGCTTCATCCTTAGGCATAAGCTTACCAATAAAAGTGCGGGTATAATCTTTGAACTCCCCCAGTACTTCACTGTTGTCCTGACTATCCACACCAATTGTCGCCGGATTTAGTATTTCGGAGGTTAACTGCCGCTTGGTAGAATCGTGCGTATCAGGGTTGCTTAGGGTTTTGCGAAATTTTTCCGGATTGCCGATCTGGAATTCCATTTCAATGCCCACCCTAAACTCCAGTGCTCTGACGCCTTTATAGGTATCGAAACCGCCCTTCGCAATTTCTTCCAGCTCCGTTACATGACTAAAGGGATCTGCATACTCAATGTCTTGATGTTGCAGATTGGCTAACAAGTCGGGGTCTAGTGCTTCTGTACTCATGTTTTTATATTGTGGTAATAAAAATACTCTACCATAAAAGTAGAGTATTTACAAGGATTAGCGTAATGGCGGACTCGACCGGATTTGAACCGGCGATCTCCTCCGTGACAGGGAGGCGTGATAACCACTTCACTACGAGTCCATACCTATAATGTACTGCGCCTTATTAGGCTGAACAGAGGTAATAATATCAGTAAAGCACCAATAGTTCAAGCCTTAGGCCATCTAAACGTTAATGAAGCGTTTTGACGGCTTTTGGCCTTGGAGCGGCTTGATGTAATCGGTGACCGGTTTGTAGGAGCTGGAGATGTGGGCAGCCCTGATCTTGCCGTTGTCGGCGGACAGAACTTTGACGATCTCCAGGGTATAACCGGTGTCGATTATTTCGGAGACCTGCCCTGGCTGCATGCGTAGCAATGTTTCTACTACCTTTGGTGCGACGTCCCGGTTGCTCTTGTCGATTAAGAAGGAATATTCACCACCGGCATCTTTGGTAGCTCCGTCGTCAGAGTATTGTTTGGCAACAGCTATAAAGTCGGTTCCCTGTTGTAGCTGCGCCTGCGCCGTACGCAGCTTGTCAGCGGCAGCAGTATCGAGGGCCGCCACAACCTTCTGGGCCAGTAACTGCTGGCGTAGCTCGCGGCGGAAATCATCAACTTTCCAGCCCCAGAATTCCTTAAGTACATCGGCAAATTCTTCATCACTACTGCCGAGGCGGTTTTGGTCACGCAATAGCCGGACAGCATCATCAACTTCAGTGTTACTGACCTTGACATCGTTGGTCTCTGCTAATTGCTTGACGTAAGCATCATTAATCGCCTGATCCATCGCCTGCTTACGAAAATCTAGTAACTGATCCTTGCCTGACTCAGTCGTGAAGTTAACTTCTTGCTGGGTTTCGTAGTAATGCTTTAGGTGGCGGAGCTCGAACAAATAACTCTCGTATGACACCCAATCGCTGCCCGCCTTGGCGACTGGAAGTGGTAAGACTTTGCTTACCCCATAAATAAATGTTGAGGATGATTGGAAACGGTATAGCGATAACAATACGTAGCTCAGGAACACTACCAAGCCAACCGCGAATAGGCCGACAGACACTTTGACGATGCTACGACGCGAGTGGTTAAGCGGGTAGATAAACTTGCGGGCACTGCTAAGCATCTCCTCACGGTGCTCGGCAACCGTTTCGTTGGTGATACGTGGCAAGTTCTCAATCGCTTGGTTGATCTTGAGATCGGGCGTTTTGCGGCGTAATTTAGCCAGCGACGGACGGCCCAGCTTAAGCGTAGGCCGCTTAGCTGACTTAATTGCCTTAAACGATATTTTCTTGGGTTTGTTGAATTTCATGATAATTTCTTGCCTGTCACTTGGTCGGCGACATGTTAGGCGTTGTTATACTCTTCTTCGTCATCATCGACAAGACGGTCGTCGTTATTAATCATAGCCGAATCGCTTGATGAGGCTGACACGCCTTCGGTGCGTAGTATCTCGAGTAGCTTCTTCTGTATCTTAGCAGGATGGTGTACCTCATGGATCAATAGGTCCCCTACCATTGTCTGCATCATTATTGTACCAAATCCTAACAACGTCTCATTAAGGCCGGCAACTTCGTAGTTTACCATCTGTATCTGACGCAAACCCATATCGACGACGCTTCGGTTAAAGAAGCCTTTTTGGGTAATCTGGATAAAGCGCTGGTCGGTCACGATGTAGACGCTAAAATACCAGCCAATCCATGATGGGAGATATAAAATGGCGGCCAGTACGAATGATGCGGCCATACTCAAGAAAAAGAAGGTGATTGATGGCGGGTCGAGCGGACGAAGATATGTTAGGGCTAGGACATAGACTGGCCCGACAAGCGTAGCGAAGCTACTAAAGATGAGACCTTTACGCATAACGATGGGATGTTTGCGGAATACAAACAGTACTTCTTCATCGTCAAACTGGTCTTCGAAGTATTTTGGTGTCGTGCGCTCAGACGTCTGCTTAGACGCGTTGTTACCCATACCTATATTGTAGCAGATCGGTGAGCAGCGCTTCGGTGAGCGCAGGACGGAGCTATTTAGTATTCCTTGGTCAGAAATAATTGGATAGCCCCGTAAGAGCTCTAGTGCATATACCTTAGTCATGTCCGAAAGTTAAACACCTCAAAAGTCTGCTCGATATGGGCCAGCGTTCTCCGTAGCCAATCATCGTCGGCAGCGCCTGCCATGTTCCTAAAAACGTTGCGGTAACGCTCGATTAAGCCGAAGCGCACCTCCCTTCATCTCCGGGCTGTCATCGCTTTCCTCACTAATCAGCAACAAGCTAAATGCCAACGAGCCAAGATCCCTGCGGGCGTCATCAACTTTAATTAAACTATCGGGCCTGCTAAGTTCTAAGCAGACTACACCAAAGCCATGGACTGGGTGGTGGACATAATTCGAATCGTGTGTGTCAATAGCGATATTTCGCCAACCAAGTGTAGTCACTAATCGAACCAGCTGTTCGCAGTCCCGCTCAATGATCACCGCCACCTGCTTGGCACTCATCTGTGATAACGGCGTCCCTTCGACAGGTGTTATAACGACCGCATTCTGAGCATACGAGGCTGCCACAACTTGTTCTATACGTCGTTTGTCTATTGCGTACTGTTCAGCTTGGGCCACTGGAACCTGCCTGTCTTGATGGTTAATATAGCGGCTACGCAGCATAAAGTTATCGATGGTGTCGGTAGCATAGTTTCCCTAGCCGGGGATCATACCTCCATACGTAGTGCCGCTATGCTTTAGCACATACATAGCCTAGCCTCTACGCCCGCCAGTTGTCTGTTCATAATAGTGCAGTCTAGCAGTTAGCGGGCTGTTGCGGTAGGTATCGTCAGTTTTGATATACATAAAAAGACCCATCCATGACGGATGAGTCCCTTTTGGTGAACCATCTGACATCGAATTGGAACCATATCCTTGAGGAGATTAATCAGTGGTATGACCTATTAAGGGGTAAGATAGCGGTCAGCTACATTCCCGCAGGGAGTAGCTCCTAGTATGGTAAGTAAGCATGCTTTTCGGAAACGGGGTGGGGAGAGCCCACCAGGAACCCTGTCGCCCCTTGCTCTATATTATATGAGTATCAAAAGCTGTCAGGGGTCATTCCCTGTTATAATTAGCTCATGAAAAGCGGAGATAGACAACTCATCGACGATGCTGCCGGGGTAATCGCCAACGAAGCAGTCAGCACGACCGCAATGGTACTCGCGGACGGCATTGCAGCTGTCGTACCAGGCCTCAATATTGCGTGGGGCCTGAGTAAGGCGCTCTACGGCAAAGGGCTCAAGCTCCGTCAACAGCGCGCCCTGGAATGGGTGGAGATGGTGCGCGACAACCCAGAAGTCTTCACCGAGGAGATGCTGCGTAGCGAAAGTTTCCAAGACGGCTTCGTGTATTGCATAGAGCAGTATGTTGCAGAGCGAAATGAAGAGAAACGACAGTACATTAAGTACATCTTTCTTGGATATACCAGGGCCGACGATCAGGAAGAGTTTCCGCTGGAACGTTTAAACGCCGTTTTGCAGCAGCTTAGCAATCGAGATATTGTGGTTTTGAAGGATGCGCAAAATGCGTGCGCCAACGGTAGCTGCCAAATATATGGCAGTACAGATAAAAATATAGACAACGTTTTCAGCCTGATACATGCCGGGCTTCTTACCCAAGACATTACGGCACGGTTCGCCGCCGAGTCGGGCTACAATGCCCCTTTCGTCATAATTTCAGGCTTTGGCGATGAGTTCCTAAAGTACATGACTTCATAGCTCGAGAAAAACATGAGAACAAAAACTTACACCAATCAAAAACAACACAAGATACAGCCTCAATCGCCTCTTGACCCACGTCAAAGCAAATTCCTTGAGCTGTATCTTGATCCGCAGAGCACATCATTCGGTAACTGTTACCAGTCAGCCGTACGGGCCGGTTACACGAACGAGACTGCACGCAACCTGACGCACAACCGCCCCAAATGGTTATCGGAAAAACTCGGACAAACACAAACGATGGAACCGGAACTTTTGCTACTCAAACTGACGGGCATCATCAATGACGTCCAGGAAACCACGCCGAACAAGCTCCGCGCCATCGACATGATGATGAAGCACTACCAAATGTTCGGCGCGAACAATGTGCTAGCAGTACAGCTCAACATCCAGAACGTCCTAGACTAAACATAGGCGGCCATCAATCAAAAACGGCTAGCACGCCGATAGATCCGTAGAATTCAATAAATACCCAGCCTCTATCGACGGATGCAGCTCCTCCGACGTATCGCACAACCCCATTCCAGGTTTGCCCGAATTGGATTCCTTCAAACAAGTTCAGAACTTCTTTAGGGAATCCATTTGAACCTCGTAATCCACGAAGTTTATAATCATACCATTCACTACTGACATTTTTGGGCTTAGCGCCTTTCACGTTGCGTATAAATAAACCCGTGCAAATTCTGTCAACGTAATTTTTGAGCTCTTCAGCGTGCTCGATGCCACCCCGCATCTCTATATACTCTTTACCGTGGCTTTCAAGAATTTGCTTTCTTTCCATCTTGCCAAATATAGTTTCCAACAGCTTCGTGTACTTCAATGGTTTACTGGATGTGTCGTCATTGCCATCTTTTTCATTTTTTACCAATTGTAAGAAATTTCTAAAAAGTTTTTCCGCTACTGGATTTGTACTACAGTGCAGCTGAATACGCAGCCGAAACCTTTCATCTTCCAATTTTTTCGGCCCTGTATTGCAATTTAAATGCGTCGGCAGCTGCGGACGGTACGGAGAACCCTTTGGGAATAAATTGTTCGGAATTATGTGATCGCTACTCAACTGGCCATCAAGAGGCTTATGACATAAATAGCACTCTGTTATATCAAGAGACTTTAGATCGGGAAAACCGGTCGATTCGTATTCATTAGTAGTCATGCTAGTGTTTAGTATACCTGTCGATACACCATAAAAGGCAGCCTATGCAAAGGCGCTGATAACACCTTTAACTTCTCCTTCAATTCTAAAATCATCCTTAGCAATAAAGGGAGGAAAACTACTATTCGCAGACTCAAGCACTACGCTTGCGTTATCTTTATGAAATCTTTTAATAAGTGTCTTTCCGTCATTTACACACACTACGACCTTGCCATCGTCAGCCGTGCTTGATCTACGAACAATCACAAGATCACCCTCATTAATCAGCGGCATCATAGACTCACCCTTTGCCTTAACTAAGAATGCCTCTTCCGCTGGAAAAGAAAGTAATTTCGTTGATATAGGTATACGATCTACTACATTTCCTTCCAAGATCGATCCGTCTGGGCCACATTGTGCTAAACCGTACAAGTTTAAATGTACTAGTTGTTTTTCAGGCTGTTTCAGTAACTGGTAATCCTGGGGGTTGCTAGGATTACGCTTAAGGTAGCCTTTTTTCTCGAGCTGCTGGATATGGTGCACAACGAGACTAGGCGTAGAAAGGTTTAGCTGCTCTTGCAGTTCACGGATTGTGAGCGGGTCGTCAATATTGGCGTCAAGTAGTTCGAGTAAGCTTTGCTGCGTAGAGTGAAGCTTGTTCATACCTGTTATTTTAACCTATAGGACAATTTCGGTCAAGAACACTGTTGCGTTGTTCTACTTTTTGTTCTAGTATCGATAGTCATGGGAAAGAAAGCAACACGACCACCAATACCAACAAATGTCCAGTATGTAGTCTGGGCCGCTGCGGCAGGTCGGTGTACTTTCTGCAATAACATCGTCACCGACAACGCCGACCTCGGACTGGCAGTACCTGTGGGTGAGATTGCACATAATGTAGGCTGGAGTCCGAAGTCGCCACGTGGCAAGTCTGAGCTAAGTGAGCCAGATCGCTCCCTCCCCGACAACCTGCTACTGCTCTGTCGTAACTGCCACAAGCCAACGGATGAAGGTGGCGTGATCGGTCTATACACCGTTGACGTGCTTAAAGCGATGAAGCAAGATCACGAAGCAGCCATGCGGATGCTTACCTCTGTCCGAAAAGGTAAAAAAGCCGTCGTACTACGCATAGTTGGTGAAATCCGAGGAACAAAGCCCGAGCTAGCCTTCCAGACGGTATTGGAGGCGACGATACGCTCCGGCCTCTTCCCGAAGCGACTCGATGAGGCGTCGTACCGAGAGAATATCGAGTTAGACTTACGCAGCCGTGCCGCCGCCGGGACACCCGCCTACTTCAGTGAGTGCGCTCGGGAGATCGACACTCTGCTCAAGCGGGTAAACGAGGGTATCGTCCAGGACAGCGATGTAACTCAGCTAGCCATCTTCGCCTTTGCACGCATACCGCTACTAGTCCATCTTGGTGCCCGCATTGATGACAAGATCCGCGCAAACCTTTACCAACGACAACGCAGCGATACGGGAGAGGCGTGGTTCTGGCCGGATAGCCCTAATAGCACGCCAAGTTTTGAGATTAACCAACTAAGAGGCGGCGGCGGGTCCGTAGCGATCATCGTAAATATGTCAGGTACGGTCAGCGTTGCAGACCTTCCTGCCAGCCACGCCAATGCGACGGTCTACGAGATCAAGCCACAGCAACCCGCTTCGACCACCCCAAGTCTAATCGATAGCCCCGAAGCGTTAGCAAGCTTTGAAAAGACTGTCCGCAAGTTCCTTGCCGACATCGAGCGCGACCATACACAACTACAGTCCCTAAGCCTGTTTGGAGCCATACCGTTGACAGCGGCAATCACAATCGGCCGGGCGCTGATGCCCGACGTGTCACCGACTTTGGCGGTGTATGACCGTGACGATGACGGCAAGTTCTTTATGGCGCTGGAGGTCAAGAAATGAAACTACTCATCCACTTCAAGAATTTCCTCAATGAAACAGTCAATATTGAAGCCAGTAGGCTCGACACACTCAATAGCCGCGTTGACGGCATCAGCTCTTTTCTCTCAGCCGCCCCGGTCATCGGCGAGCTATACGCCGACGCCATACCGCAAGGATCGATGGCGCACGGCACGATTATAAAGCCTTTGCCCAATCATGAATTTGACGCCGACTTCTTGCTGGAGATGACGCGGCCTCCAGAATGGATGCCGAAAGACTACATACAGGAGGTGTACACGGCCCTTAGGACAAGTAGTGCATATAAAGACAGGGTCTCACGGAAGAACAGGTGCGTCCGCGTCCAGTACGCAAATGATATGCACGTTGACGTAGTACCGTATGTAGAGATCAACGGGCTCAACTATATAACTAACCGGAATGAGGGTGAGAATGGCGCATACGAGCGCACAAATCCAACTGGGTATTCAGAGTGGCTCGACGACAAGAACCGCATTGCCAGCGGCAACCTCATTAAGGTGTTGCGACTCTTAAAGTGGCTTCGCGACTACAAGGGTACGTTTACCTGTCGGTCGGTCATACTCAACGCCCTGGTCGGTGAGCGCATTTCGGAGATTAACCTGCTGAACGATACTGGCTATTACGCCGATATCCCGACCACACTCGTACATGTGCTTGAAGACTTAGTGAAATACCTCAAGCCATATTCTACCTACATGCCGAACATTACCGATCCTGCCTGTCCTGAGATCGACTTCAACCACCGGTGGGATAACGACCAATACCTAAATTTCCGTGAGAAGATGATTTATTACGCCACCAAGGCGAGGGCCGCCTATGACGAACCTGATCGCGACACCAGTCTCGCTTTGTGGCAGGAGTTGTTTGGCGATGATTTCGGCAAAGCGCCCGCAGTAAAAGCATCCGCGCTACTACCAGCAGTCAGCGCATCGCGCCAAGAAATGTTCATCGACGCAACCAAGGGGTACCCTATCGTAAAGACTAGACACACGGTCAAGATAGTAGGTAGGACTACGCCCAAGAACGGCTTCCGTTCGTACCCTCTGCCCAATCGAGGTAACCGCGTTGAAAAGAACCGAGATATTGTGTTTACGGTAACGCGCTGTACGGTGCCTCAGCCGTTTGAGGTCTATTGGAAAATCAAGAACCGTGGCGAAGAGGCCACAAGAGCAAACTGCCTACGTGGCGAGATCATCACTGACAGCCTTGCAAACGGCATGAGCCACCGCGAACCAACCGCATATCGTGGACGGCATTACGTGGAGTGTTACATTATCAAGGACGGAACCTGCGTAGCTATCGACCGTCAGCCTGTGATCATCATTTAGCGCCCGCCACCTCTAACACGCCGGTCGGAAGCCGCAATCCTTATGCAACTCTTCGTCTTCCGCTCGTAGGCGTTCCTGGTATTGATAGTCACTTTCGCCTTGGCGCTGCTCACGGGAGCTATCGGTGTCGCCACCGGCTCCAAACCATCCAGCGACCGTGATCCCGATAAGTGCAATAAAACCTAGCAGGACAATGCCCCAGAGTAAATCCTTAGCAATGCCCTTTAACTTGGCTACTTTTTCAGAGCCACTCATACGCGATATAACCTTTCCTAATGGTTTTATTCTGCGGCAAACAAAAAGCTCGCCGCCAGTGATGACCGAGGCCACCCGCAAACCTTTCGGAATGCGACCATTAGGAATAGTGCTCTGACGACGAGCTTTATATTCCTAATGGTTTTGGCGACCATACCTGTCCCTTGCGGGCGGCTCTAGGTCACAGGTTGCAAAGCAACTTACCCTACATTTTATCACATCGTGCTTATTGTATGAAATATTTTGTTGAATAGCGCAAGTCCTCGGTGGTACAATTATAAGTATAGATAGTGGTGGCGATCACTACTCTGCATGGCAGAACTGAATCGTCACAAACCTTAGCCACCAGGCCGTTGAAGTAGCGCACGACTTCCCCTCAGCAGGTGAAACGCGAGAAACAATGCAAAGCAACTAACCATGCTTGCGTTGATTCTTTACAGCCGCAAGCAGCCTGGAAATGCGCCTTGCAATCACAAACATCCCTCATATCAGCAAAGCCCCTCATAACCGTCAAAGAAGCCCGTAAGCTACTCGGCGCTTCTGCTAAAAACCTGACCAACGAGGAAATAAAGGTAATGATCCGAGACTACACATCTCTGGCACGCTACGCTGTACGTGATTATTTGGTTCGCAAATAGCGTGTGGTATGATGGCGGCTATGACACCGAAAAAAGCCATTGTATATATCCGTGTATCTACTCTCGATCAAGCTGATAACGGCGCGAGCCTTGATAACCAGGAGCGTGCGAGCTACGATTGGATTTTCCGGAACTCTATGCAGATGCTCAAGTTATTCCGCGAGGAAGGTAAATCCGCCAAGACGCTCAACCGCCCTGCTATGCAAGAAATGCTCGCCTACATTGAAGAGCACCACGACGAGATTGATTACTTGGTAGTCTATCAGATCGACAGACTGACTCGTAGCTTGGTAGACTTCGCTGAACTTATTAAAATTTTGGCAAAGTATAAGATCGAGTTACGCGATTCAGCTTCTAATGTGACCTCCAGCGAATCCGACGAACTCATCCAAGGCGTGCAGGCCCTCTTGGCCCAGCACGACAACCGTATGAAGTCCAAGCGTGTCAAAGAGAACATGAAGCAGCACGCATCACAGGGCTACAGGATGCACAAAGCCCCGCTCGGACTACGCAACATACGCGATGTGTTCGGCAGACCAACCGTAGAGCCGGTGGAACCACAAGCTACGCAGATCGCCCACCTGCTCACTACGCACGCACAAGGCCTAGTAAAGAAGCAGCACCTGTTGGCGGAGGCGAAGCGCATGGGGCTAAATCAGGCCAACGGCAAGCCCATGAGTTACCAATACCTCGATAAGATGATGCGTCAGCCCATCTATGCGGGCATGGAGCGAAACACATTCACCGACGGTGCGTATATTCAGAGTAAGTTCGAGGGCATTATCCCGCAATGGGTCTACTACGCCAATCAAGAGCTACTAGACGGCCGTAAGTACGCCAAAATTGATGGCTATATGAGTCTCAACCCTGCCTATCCGCTCCGAAAGTTTATTACTTGCGAGGAGTGTGGCAAGCCTTTGCGCGGTAGTGCATCCACAGGCCGCGGCGGCAAGAAGTACCCACGCTACCATTGTTCAACTCCCGGCTGCCGCAGCCGCTACATAAAGCCCGATGAACTACACGAACAGTTCCTGGATCATCTTACAAAGCTAAGGCCGGATGAAGGCCGCCTGAAGCTTCTACAGACGATCATCGTTCGTACTTGGCGCGACGAAGTAAAGACCATGCGAGATCGCAGAAATACTCTGCGGGCTGAGATTGATAAGCTGTCCGAGCAAAAGCTCGATGTAGCCGAGAAAGTTGTGACTGGAGAGCTGACGTTGGCGGAAAAGACCGCTCTGACAGAACGTATAAAGCAAAAGATTAGAACCGCGCAATCCGACGCTAAAAAGATGGAAGCACGAATCGGCGTCAAAGAAGATGCTGTTGAGTATGCCGTCAGCTACATCGGTAATGCGCCACGGCTATGGAATAATGCTAGTCCTGAAATGAAGCAGATATACCAGCAGATGATCTTCCCGGACGGCCTGCCTTACAATCTCACGACAAATAATTTTGGCTCCGCTAAAATGAGCAGCCTTTACACCTTAGCGAACACTAAAAAAGACCCATCCATGACGGATGAGTCCCTTTTGGTGACCCGGGAGGGAATCGAACCCCCAACACCCGCCTTAGGACGGCGGTGTTCTATCCATTGAACTACCGGGCCATGCTATATGGCTAACGAGACGTATTATAGCCTATAAAGGTAAACGGCGCCTCAGATGGCGCCGTTTACGGTCTAGGAGCTACTATTGAGCGTCCCTGCCCTATTTTTTGCGGGGCTGAGTGAACTTCTCGTGGACGGTCTCGTAAGCGATGACTTCTTCGTCGCTAAACCAGTGGGCGATCTCTTGCTTGGCTTCTGACAATTCAGCAGAGGCATGCACAATGTTAGCAACGCCACGGCCAACCGATGAGGCTTGGCTGTAGTTAACGTGGGCGTAATCGCCACGGATAGTGCCAGGTGCAGCGCTCTTAGGTTCGGTAGAGCCAACCATCTTACGCACAAAGTCGACAGCCTCAACGCCTTCGAGCACCAAAGCGATGACTGGGCCTTCTTGCATAGAAGCCATCTGACTTTCAAAAATCTCATCACCTTTGCGGGTCTTGAGCGTACCAATACCCTCGTAATGAGTAAAGTAGTGCTCGTAGCCCGGTGCAAGCATCTTCATGGCCACAATCTTGAGGCCAGCGCGCTCAAAACGGGTAATAATCTCACCAACAATACCGCGCATCACTGAGTCTGGTTTAAATATAACTAGAGTTCGTTCCATGTATAATTCCTGCTTAGGTTTGCCCTCATTCTAACAGATACAGGCTGATCTCCCAAGGAGTTGGGCATATTCAAAGTGAGACACCTCCGGTAGTACCGGAGGCTTTATGAGTGAGGTCGTCTCAAAGACGATGCCGCCGCGAGTTTAGTGAGTTATCGTAGGTGTTGTGTTGTCATGTTTCAGAACGAACCAGCTGT
>Ga0114940_10000579_pt1 | contig 16361 bp, 16 predicted proteins | sample ColdCreekSource_FD_87195 | JGI IMG/M metagenome (GOLD analysis project Ga0114940, IMG submission 87195) | Groundwater microbial communities from Cold Creek, Nevada to study Microbial Dark Matter (Phase II) - Cold Creek Source | ecosystem: Environmental > Aquatic > Deep subsurface > Groundwater ... | reverse complement strand
CTTTGGGGAGCAAAAAGCCCTAGCATACACTGTATACTAGGGCTTTTTCTGTGAGTTATTGGAAGGTCGAACCTTGTCTAGTCACACTAGTAGAACTAGTGGATTACCTTATGGGTTATTTATCTCCCATTTGATCATCGTATTGGTCTTTATTTGTTTTACGACCACTTCCGACCAATGACCGTCTGCATTCTTCAACTTATAGACAGTTCCTGGTCGCACCGGCCATTCACTTGTCTCCTCATCAATAATACCCGGTATCCATAGCTTTGAGTTTGGTGGAGTAATAGCGAAAGCAAAAGCATATTCTAGAGGTTTGGCAATTTCAATACTTAATGTGTTTTCTTTCATATGACTACATCTTAGCAAACAAAAAGCACTCCATCGAGGAGTGCTTTTAAGCATAAGCTAATTGGTGCGGGTAAAGGGACTCTAACCCTTGGCCTCGTCCTTGGCAAGGACGCGCTCTAAACAACTGAGCTACACCCGCGTAACTTAAAAGATTGTATCGGAGTTTTTGATAAAAATCAATCTGTAAATCACCATGTCCACAACCAACCACCAGATTAGCCCAATACAAGCGGTATGAAAACATGGCGATTATGTGCTATGGGACTATAATACTTCAACGTTAGTTCACATAATTAGGAGAAAACGTGAAAATTATCGCCCACCGCGGAGCCCGCGGTTACGAACCAGAAAACACCTTAGCCGCCTTCCAGCTTGCACTGGACATGGGTGCAGAAGGTATCGAGCTCGACATCTTTACATTGAAGACCGGCGAGCTGGTAGTAATACATGATATTATGGTCAACCGTACAACCAATGGCTCCGGCTACGTGGAAGATTTTACCTTTGATGAAATACGTGCGCTCGACGCCGGTAAAGGACATAAGGTGCCAACCCTCCGCGAGGCTATTGAACTAGTCGACCACAAAGTGCCGATTATAGTCGAGCTAAAAGCACCTAACACCGCATTACCCTTAGCCGACTTACTAGAGGAATACTTTGACGAAGGCTGGCAACCGGAAGATTTTGAAGTTATCTCATTCAACCATCCAGAAGTCGCCTTGTTCCATAAACGACTACCAAGTGTACGTTTTGGTATTTCGCTCGGCAACATACCCCTCGACCACTGCCAAGAGGCGGTCAACATCGGCGCCAATTCAGTCATGCTATGTACTGAGTTCTTATCACCGGAGTTCATCCAGGACGCCCACGACAAAGGCCTGATAGTCCACAGCTTTACGAGCGAAGCTTTTAATGCCGATACCCAAGGTGAGATTGAGCGCATCCAAGCGACCGGTGTCGACAGCTTTTGTAGCGACCATCCAGACCTCGCTCGCTCATTCCTATTGTAAACGTTGTCCGTACCGAGATTATAGGGTTTTCCTATGGCAGCTTCATAATCGGTCTTGTACTGCCCAATGACACATTCTGCCGCCGTGGCCAAGGCCTTGAACTTATACGTACTCTCTCCTACGACTACATCTTATCGAGCATATCTGAGAGCAAATAGTTGAACTACTCTACCTTAGGCTGTTACCATGAGAGTTAATGATGCGCGCGCATACTGGTATATTCTGATGGCACGACTTCCACAACCCGGACAAGATAACAACACCTGGGGGTCTATTCTTAATGACTTCCTTTCTGTGGAACACGCAGCAGATGGAACACTAAAGAGTGCGCCAGATATTGCCGCCGCTCAAGCTAAGGCTGATGCCGCAGCAGTAGATATCGAGGTAGTGCATAATGCTGGCAACGAGACTGTCAACGGCATAAAGACATTCACATCTTCACCATTAATCCCCACACCATCGGTCGGCATACAGGCAGCCAACAAATCGTACGTTGACAGTGCCGTATTATCCGGCTCGACAGTCGACGCTACAGCATCCACTAAAGGTGTTATTAAACTGGCTGGTGACCTTGGCGGCACAGCCGATAGCCCCACGGTACCCGGCCTAGCCTCCAAAGAGGCGCTTATTACGGCTGGTTCGACAACGGAGTACTATCGGGGCGATAAATCTTTCCAAACGCTTAATAAGGCCGCTGTCGGCCTATCGGACGTCGATAACACTAGCGATGCTGCCAAAAATAGTGCTTCAGTAACCCTGACGAACAAGACTATTTCCGGAACCAATAACACCATTACCAATATCGCCCAGAGTTCAATTACCGACCTTTCAACCGATCTGACCGGCAAGCAGCCTCTTGATGCCACTCTGACGGCGCTAGCCAGCTTCAATACTAACGGCATTCTTACACAAACCGCGACCGATACATTCACCGGCAGAACTCTAACCGCCGGAACAGGTGTTACGGTGAGCAATGGTAATGGCGTTTCAGGCAACCCTACCATCTCAGCGGATTTTACAGCCGATAGCATACATGTCGCCAAGGCCGGCGATACTATGAGCGGCGCCCTAAATATCATTAGCCCTACCAACACCCTCCTGATACTGCGCAACACTACGGCCAACTCTGCTACGGAAGGAGGTGGTGCTATTTTGCGCACCAGCACCGAATCATTGGCTACAGGCGATCGACTGGGCTTCCTAGCATTTGGCGGTCTGACATCAAACTCTGCAGCCGTTGCCGGCTATGCCACGGATACCTGGAGCGTATCCAATAAAGCTTCTTATCTGACTTTTGAAACGACTTCGACCAGCAATACTTCGCGAACAGAGAAAATGCGCTTAACGAGCGAAGGTCTTGTTGGCTTGGGCACTACTGCGCCGACCCATGGCTTGACGCTGGCTTCGACGAATACCGGTATCGTTGCCTACAATACTAGTGACCAAACAACTAACTACGAACGGTTTCGATCGTATTGGGCTGGCAATATTTACAATGTCGGCACCGAGTATGGCGGGGCGGCGGCTACACGGGAACTGAGAGTAGGTATTGCAGGTTCGTCTGGTGGGGCTATCAACCGCTATTTATCCATCAGGAGTACGACACCATTCTTTACATACTCATTTGCGACTGGCTTAACCGGCTATGGTGTTGATATTGGCGGCGGTCAGATCCTCAACGCCACTTCCGGCACGCAGGGAGCACTGTCAATTACACCAGCCATTACTCAGACCGGTACTGCGGGCTATGCGGCCCTGCTGGTCAACCCCTCAGAAGCATCGACCGGATCCGGCACAAAACTATTGGCTGACTTTCAGGTAGGTAATACGAGTAGAGCTGTTATTACGAGTGCTGGCAATATTGGAATTGGAACGACGACCCCAGGTTCTCTACTAAGCTTTGGCGGTACAACGGCAACAGAGAGAATACGTTTGTACGACAGTGGTAGCGCTAGCACCAGTTACGGCTTTGGGATCGCAAGTAACGAGCTGCGATCTTTTGTTGGAGCAACTTCTAATTCATTCTCATTTAGGGCGGGGGGCTATACGGGTACCGAAATCGCACGCTTGCTAGGTACGGGAGAGCTTGGCGTAGGGACTGCGGCACCAATATCCCACTTGACGGTTGAAGATACCGCTGCGGTAGCAACCCGTGGCTTTGCCGTTTCTCAAGTCAGTACTGGTGTTCATGGTTCGCTGAGTGCCTTTAGTAAGGCGCGCGGCACCGCTGCCTCAAAAACAACAGTCGTTAGTGGCGACTACACTGGCGTGTTTATGTTCAATAACTACGATGGCACATCTTATCGGACGAATGCCGGATTTGGCGCTCGTACCTCGGGTACGATTTCGACCGACTCAGTGCCAACTGATCTTTTCTTCTGGACTAACACGGCCAACGACCAGGATCCATATACGCTTAATACCGTCCGGATGGTTGTCAAGTCAAGTGGCCGCGTCGGTATAGGTACGACCAATCCCGGCAGTCAGTTCCAGGTGCTTTCTCCAGTCGGCGGAACAGTGGCCGAAATCGGAGATGCGACCCACACTGCCAGGTTCTATTCGTCAACTGGTTGGATGGGACTGGGTTCGGCTACTAATGGCGACGATTGGAAATTCTTTGTAGACTTTAACTCTGGGCGTGGACTGGGTATTAAAACAGCCACTGGCAATATAGTCGTAGGCGATACCAGCGCCGGTACATATGCTGAGACAAATTATAAATTAGACATTAGGGGCGCTGGCACCCTAGGTGCACTGCGAGTCCAAGGTGCTATCAGCTATCAGCTATCATCAAAAACGGCAGACTACACTTTGACCGCATCGGACTATGTTATTACTGGCAATGCAGCCAGTGCGATCCTGTCACTGACTCTGCCGACGGCGGTAGGCATAGCCGGCAGGACGTACACTCTCAAGAAGATAGACTCCACCGGTAATGTAGTCACAGTGGCCACGACTGCGAGCCAGACTATTGACGGGGCCACTACTTATCCGCTTGCCAGCCAATGGAAATATGTTACGGTGCGATCCGACGGGGCCAACTGGTTGATTACCGGTAACAATTAGCTCTTATTAAGCACTTAGCATGATATAATCGCACCATGAATCTACAAGAAATGTCTGACATTAAAGAATTGAAAGCCCTAGCTTTTGACCAAATGATGATCTTAGAACAAACTCAGCGCAACTTACAGCTTATTAACCAACGGCTCGCTGAGCTACAAGAGTCGGCTAGTGACATACCTAAGAAAAAATAACCTTATGTCACCCTCCCAGACTCGAACTAAAATAACAGCGGTGAATCAGTCAAAATAAAAATCCGAGACATTTCGTCCCGGACTTCTACATCTGTTATTCGAAATTGGTGGCCCCTCCCAGACTCGAACTGGGGACACATGGAGCTTCAATCCATTGCTCTACCAACTGAGCTAAAGAGCCATACCTATGCTATCAATAACAGGGCTATTGTACGGTAAAATCAGCCTACATGCAACCGTTATAGCCTGCCCTACAGCTAGTCGAGGCTACCAGCCTGGCTTTCAAGCTGCTTGGCGCGACTTTCGATATCAGTCATTTGGTTAACTTTGGTCGATACGGCGTTCTTGATATCAGCCTCGGCCCGCTGCAGCTCGGCCTCTGCGGCCATGATCTCATCCTGGAGTTTTTGAATCTTATTTGCTAAGCGCGACCGCTTGCTGTCGTCGGGTGTTGACGATTGTTCGGCCTGCGAAGTCTTGATCTCAACCTTGTTCTTGTCGATAACCCGGGTCTTTTCGGAGCGAAGGTTGGTCAAATTAGCCTGCAATTCTATTGATTGCTGGTGTAAGGCATTTGCCGCCCGGTGCAAATTTGCTGCCGCCGATCTCAAATATTCACCTGCTGCCATTACCTAGCCACTCCTTTATTTGGTATTTAAATATTATACACGATTCTGGCAAGCCGTGCTGATAGGGCTAGCGTTTGTCGACATATTCGCGACACAGCCGTTCAAAGACAGCATTCGTCCAGCCAAAACCGGTCTGAGATGGATAGACGCCCTTGGCTGGCGGCTTATCGGTCTCGACGACGTTATACTTCTCAAGGAATACACCATTAAGCTTAAACCACTCAAGGTTTGTCCGTAGCCACTTATAGGCAATCCGCCGGGCGTCTTTGCGGTAACCGTAGCGTTCCAGACCGCGTATCACAATATATTCTAGTGGTGCCCAGCCATTAGGATAGGCCCATTGTGTTGGCACGCCACCCATAATACGTTGGTTGAGCGGGATATCGTCAGTCGTCGTCAATCCACCCCGATGCTCAAAACGCCGGTGCATAGCCTTGACCATTGCCCGGGCCTGTCGTTTGGTGGCCAGCCCTGACCACATACAGAAGTATGCTGCGACAGAGCTAATTGGCCCACGGCGGCCATTCACATAGTCGTAATCATAAAACAAGCCACGGTAGGGATCCCACATCAGATCCATCATCGCCTTACGCCGCTTACGGGCTGCCTTATCCCACTGCTTAGCCTCTATCTCATCACCGGCCAGCCTGGCTGCCCGAGCAAAATCAGTTTCGTATTTATACAATAGGGCATTAAGGTCGACTGGCAAAAAGTCCAGACAGCGGCGTTCAAAGCGTGGCGTATAATCCCAACCGCTTTCGATTTCCGCCTGGTCATGGGTCATGTCAGGTGTAAAATAACGGCTCAGCCCTTGGTGGACTTTGCGCGAATTTGGCTTGCGGGTGCCCATCCAAACATCATGGTATTCACGTTTTGCCACTTCTATACGAGGAGACAACCAGTCACCATCCAAACCATACGTATCAAAAATCTCAAAGATCAGACTCGTCATAAATGGCGGCTGCGACCGGCCAGTAAGGTAGGTACGTGTAGCATTAGGCACCATGCCAAAGCGTTCAAAGAGGTTAATTTGATTATCGACTAAGCCTTCGAGGAACTTCTTATCCTTAGGTCCAAAGAAACCTTGGGCCATAAAATACGTGTCCCAGTAATACATTTCGTTGAAGTCAAAGTCATGGCCCGGTTCGTATGCCGCTACCATATAAGGATGCGGTACGCCGACAAGGCTGTCATCGTCTTTCTTTTGCGTACGGTATAACTTTGGCCAGTAGTCAGCTATATATTTACGTGCCTCTGCTACGTCTGCCGGCGATAGTATCTGGTGGTTGCCACTGTCGATGCCCCAAAACTCTTTAAACTGCTGTAGTAGAGAATGTTTTGCTTTAGCCATATCTATCAAGCCTAGGCTACTGGCTCTCCCAGAGTCAAGTGCAGACTTACATATCCGACATCGGCTAGACATATTATTGTCTTCAGTTACGCTTAAGGTTATGGTGGCCCTACGGGTCTAGCACGCACTAATTCAATCGGCGACACTGGTTACTTTAGTGAGCACTTGTCAATTGCCCCTGATGTCGTCACGTCCTCTCTACTGAATATTTCATTTGGTAGTTACCAAGGCAAGCCCAGCAGCTCACAGCGCTCAGCTCCGTGCCCGACCCAGCAACCGTTGGCACCGACAGTGGTATCGTCAAGTACAAGCTAACTCCTTACAAGCAGCCAACACTGTCGGTTCGAACCCCTGATACCACCGTCAAAGGCACTGCCCTCTTTCAAGTCATCGACAGCGGCAAGCACCTCAAGATGGAAGCCTTTCCCGGTAAGTCCGCCGCCCAGGCCAACGCTTTTACCTCTGCTGCTAAGACCTACGAACGCTAGTTTGAGGCTGGATGAACCATCTAGGCCGCTCTAGATTTGAGCATGTCACTTTTGTCATATACGTATTTGCTCCGCTTATGCTTCTGGGAGCGGTTTTGATGGAATTCATAATGTTCTTTGTCAATTGGAGTCTACAAAGCCAATGCAGCGCCCCTGTGAACCTTGGCTTCAGACTTAGTACTTTAAGTGGTCTGTCAGAAAAATAAGCATAAGTGGAGCAAATACGTATACAGCTATGAGGATGTCCATCTATAACCCTCTGCTATCGAGCAATCGACAGCTTAGCCTTACCATAAGCAAAAACCCACAATCAACAGTAACCATAAGAATAACATAGGATAGAATATACTTGACATAAATGCATTAATGGTGTAATATATGTCATTAAGCGTGGGTAAAACCATTTTGAGGTGGCGCAAGTCAACGATGGGTGGTACTACAGACGCGGACTTATTAATAAGGGAGAACTGCTATGTATGCAAGTCCTAAAGTAGCTCCAGTTGTCGTTCCGGCCGCTGTTGCTGCAATCACTACTCTTCCTAACACCGGTGGAAACCTAGTCGTTACTGCTGCTGTCGCCGTTGGCGCTGGCATGCTGACTTGGGGCGTATTTTACGCTCGCACTCGGTAAGAAGGAGTTCGGGATATGACTTTTAGGTGGAGTAAAGGTTTCAGTCCCCTGCAAACAATAAAGCGGGGCATTGCCTCGCTTTTTGTTTGCACGGTTGTACTGCTTCCGCTTATTTTAGTAGGCGTCCAAGTCTATGGTTGGCTCGGTGGTGATGACCCCCGTTCTACTAAGCCATTGGCCGCAATGCAAGTCCGTACAATAGATGCGACCGACGATGTAGTCAAACCATTTGACCAACCATTGATCACCGTTACGTTTGACGACGGTTGGGAATCAGTCTACAACCAGGCCATGCCACTACTCCAGAAGTATGGCATTCCTACAACCCAATATGTACTATCTGGCACAGCCGACAACTATAGCTACATGAATTGGCAGCAAATTAAGAATACGAGCCAATCTGGCCATGATATTCAATGTCACAGCATCGACCATGCCGACCTGACACTATTGAGCCAGAAAGATATGTTACGCGAGCTAACTAGTTGTAAGAACGATGTCGAAAAGAAGGTTGGCGTCAAAGTCAGCGATTTTGCCAGCCCTTACGGCGCCACTAACGAATCAACTATCACCGCCATCAAGCAGAACTATCGTTCGCACCGTAATACTGATGGCGACATTACTACTAACATCGCCAACCAGCAGGATATCAATGTCAGGGCTAATTTTAACCGCTACGACATCACTGCTGTTACTATCCGCCGCGAGACAACCGATGCCCAGCTCCAAGCTGTCATCGACTACACTATCAAGAACAATGGCTGGCTAGTATTCAACTACCACCAGATCGATGATGGCCCCTCGCAGTTTGGCCTCGACTCCAAAGTACTTGAGCGTCAATTCCAGATTCTTAACCGCGCCCCAGCCCGCATCGTTACTGTGGACCAAGTCCTTGATGTGATCGGCAAATAAAGGAATATCATGACTATAGCTTCGAACACCTCGACAACTTCGATCAAACGCCCGTTTGTCAGCACCCGTCGCCCAAGCGGCTACTTCCCGACCGTTTCATTCTCTCGCCGGCCAATGTTAGCCTTGCTGATTGCCGCCCACAACGAAGAGCTCGTGCTAGAGAACACCATCCGCAGCGCCTTGCGTGCCGGCATGGAGCGTGAGCACATCTATGTCGTTGACGATAATTCTTCGGACCGCACCAGCGCCATTGCCCGCAACATCCTCGGTAATGCCAATGTCATCAAAGTCGGCCGCAGTGGCAAAGGTTCTGCCTTGTCTAAGGCTAGCAAACACTTTAACCTGACCCGCCGCTACCGCTGGATTCACATCGCCGACGCCGACGGCGCCTTCAGTCCCGACTACTTCAAGATCTTCCGCAAATCATTGCGCGTCAAATACGCAGCGGCAACTGGTTATGTCCGCAGCCTGCCGGGTGGTCCTATCAGCCAATACCGGGTTATCGAATACACCGTTGGCCAGGAGATCCACCGCCGCTTCCAGGCCCTAACCCACACGGTTACGGTCATACCCGGGCCAACCAGCTGTTTCCGGGCTGATGTCTTTGCTAAGGTTAACTTCGCCAACAAGTCGATCTGCGAAGACTTTGATGTCACCCTTCAGATCCACCGCCAAAAACTTGGTAAGATCCAGTTCATTCCTAAGGCCATCGCCTATACCCAGGACCCTGGTACTATGGCTGACTTTACCAAGCAGATTACCCGCTGGAACCGTGGCATCCTCCAAGGTATCAGCCGTCACGGCATTGGCCGTCAGGCTACCCGCTTGGACGCCTACCTTACATACCAAGTCGCCCAGAACTTACTGTTCTTCTTTAGCTACTTCGTGTTCATCCCCTTCTTGATTGTCAAGAACGGCACCGTCGATGTCCTAGCGCTAACCTTCTTGTACGACGTCTTTGTCACCGGCCTGATCACCGTCTTAGTGGCTATGAAAGCCCGACGCTTCGATATCCTCGCCGCCTTCCCGCATATCTACATCTTCCGTTTCGTATCGTTGTATGTCTTCCTCAAGGCCTTCTTAGAAGTCATCATCTTACGCCGCTTCCAGCACACCGACGGCGCCTGGTCGACCGTAGCCCGCTACAAGCCTACAGCCATTAGCTAAGCGAACCCGCGCGACCGCAAGCTGTCAGCCATTGTCCGGGATGACGATAAACTACCGTGCGATCATGACTGACCGCTCATCAAAAAGCCCCTGCATCTCGGGGGCTTTTGTTATACTAGATGTTTTATGAGAAACATTGATTTTGCCTCCGGCTACGCTGCAACCTCAAGTCCCACAGAGATACATCCAGGCGACTATTCTCAAGGGATTATTGACGCTCAAGACTGGTCATATGCTTTAGGTAGGACATTACACGCCTATCTCTCCGAACAAGATCAGCCCGCTGATGCGTCAAACCTACGAGAATACATAGCATGGACATCAAACCAAGCGGAGGATATACGCCTACGCCCAAGTACCAGTAACGAATCAGAGGGCGCCCATCGAGCACTCAACGAGGCCAACTTTCACCCCTTAACTAAAGCTATGTTGGGTATGTGGGCGCCTATTCTAGGCCATAGTTGGAAAAAACCCGACTCTAGAATTGAGGCCATCAATGCCAGCCGTGACGCAGTCGCGATAGAAGGCCTAATTAGTTACTCCATACGTCAAAAATTTGTAAAAAAATGGGCAGCACCGCCTTATTCAGCGACAAAGGAAATTATTCCTTTTACCAGGCTCTCAATGGCGCAGCCTAGGAGTTTGATGCTGCGCTAGTGTTATTAGATGTAGCCAAAAAGCATCCCGATTGGATCGTAGTGCCGGGGCCAATGCAATTCGAACGCAGCAGACATGGTGATCGCAATGCTGATTTTATAGTTATAGATACTGGCAACAAGCAATCAATCGGTATTCAAGTAAAAAGCTCGGTGCGGGATGAAACCATCGCCAAGTATGACCCTGCCTGGATAGTCCTAGTCGATGGAGATACTGATTTTAATAACGTCCAGGCTATGCGCACAAAGGCACTGAGCTCCGATCAAAAGGTCGTATCATGGGCGGGCATACTATCGGCGCATCATCTCAGTAAGTTATCAACAAAGAACCGGCCCTTATCATCGCCTGACCGGATGCTTCTAATGCGTCAAAGGCTGGTAGCAAAAGCTGCTTTAAGCGACGTGAAGGTTAAGGACTATCCTGAAATCATTAAACGTATTGATGAGCGGATTAGCCCCAAGTTAGCCGACTAGCTTACGCACCTCGCTTAAACTAAAACAAGTTGAGGAAGCGCTGCCACGGTGAAACATGGTCGTTACCGGGCAACTTAGTTGGTATGACCGGTACGGGGTCGGACATCGTCGGATCTACGGCGGTTGGGGTGGTTTTGGTCGGCGACGGACTGACTTGGTCAGCATGGACGATCAAACGGTTAGTACTGGTTCCGACAGGCGTACAGGTCACCAGTGATAAGGTCGGTGTAGCGGTCGGCTGGATCTGAGAAGTGTCGGTTGGCGGAACTACGACACTGGTGGTGACCTTGTATATATAGCGCGTACCGTTGTAGTCGAGGTAAATGAGGTCGTCTTTTTGCAGCTTGTTTAGTAAAGTAAAGACAAATTTATAGTCACCAGGAGCCCAGGCCTGGCCGCTAGAGTGACCAAGAATAACTACATTGCCATTCTGTCCCGGACTGGCAGTGGTACCGTAGTGCACGACACCACTGCGCAGTGCAACTTGGACTTTCCACTCAGCAAAGCTTGGTTCAAAAACGATTGGCGCTTCGGCGCCGATGGCTGGGATAGTTAATAAAGGGCCCGTGACCGAGCTCGGTGACTTAGTATCTTCTTCAGTGACTGCAGGAGCGCCAGGCGTTGTGCTGGCGACAGTACTGATGGTTGGCCGGTCAGCGAAATGGTATCTAATCTGTGCTTCGATAATCTGGGCATTAAAAGCCGCCAAGACGGCGGCGGTCGCCAAAATACCAGCCAAAGGTGGCAAAATGGTACGCCTAAAAGAGTGACCTTTCTTGCTGCCATTAGTCTTGGGCGTAGACTTGGCGAGATTTGCAGGTTTAACAGAGGTGGAATATTGGCTCTTGCGACTCATAACCTATTTATTATACCACTTTACGAAGTAAAATGCAATAATCTATTCAAATTGTGTATGAATAACAATCACCAGCCACCCGGACTCGTGGTGACAATCGCCTTCCAGGGACCAGCAGGTACAGCTGAGGCGCCTACAAAAGCCCAGCTGACACGGTCAACATCCCCGAGCGCCATATAGTCACGGACCGCGGGTGAGACATCCAAACCAGCCTTAGCGCCCCAAGTGTTCTTAGGTGCGGCCGTGCCAAAGACGTAGTTTGTATCGTCTTCTTGTAGCGGACCTACGTCCTGCCATTGGGCATAAGCGACCTTGGAGCCTTTAACTATTTTGATCCAACCGTTCTTACACCATGATACGGCGCTTGCACCGACATTAGGGCAATTGCTAGCAGAAGCCTTGCGGTTACCATTGTCATCGATGTCGTTGTATGGCAATGCAAAATAAAACGGATTTTCCTTAGGTGTAAAGCCAGCCGGGTTATAGCCATTACGGTTATTAGGGTCGTCAAAGCCACCAAAGTTAGCCTCCCAATTGCCGTCCCACGCGCTTTGGGCGTTGCTAATATGGGCATTGGAAGCGTCAGCCGTCTCGCCAACCCAAAAAACAGTTGAGATAATATTGTCATGCTGGCCGAGAGGTGCCGGCGCCACTGGGGCTGGAGTCGGCTTGGGAGGTACGGCAGCCGGCGCCGGTGTTGGGCTGGTCGCTTTTGCCTTAGCGGCCGCTTCAGCCTTGATTTTGGCATCAGCTTCTGCCTTCTTGGCTTGCTCGGTTTTTTTATCGGCAGTTGTGCTATCTTTAGAGCCGTTTTTGGATGCATTAGCACCAGTCTGGCCAGAATCAGCTAACTGACTGGTATTAGACGAGTCAGCAGAACCTGTCATATCAGGGTTTGACTGGGCGCTTACCATCAACCAACTCGTTGGCGTGGCTATCAACATAAAGCCAAGTGCTGCCAAGAGTGGCTTGCGGTAGGCTTGGTTGAAATTGTGTTTTTTAGCTTTTTGTTTATGCTTAGGCACCTAGCTATTGTATAGCAATAGTGCGCTAATATGCAAGCTTTACAATTGTGGCTGTAGTTCGGCAAGTGCGCCGTCAACAGTCTTTACAGTAACGCCACTTTGTTTAATGATATTTAACTCACTATCCAAGTTAGCTGGAGTGACCGCATAGGTAGGGTCTGCAGGAGCGGCGTCAACTTCGTGATAGACAATCACCAACCAAGTCTTGTTGGCGATAGCTTGGTTAACCCAGGCCTGGACATCGGCTGGAGTCGTAGTGTTAGTAATGTTCTGAACCTTGATGTTGTCGAGGTTTAGACTATCTTTGCCGTTGTAACCAACATCAGTCGAACGGTGTGTAGCGTACATGCTGCGGACCTTAGCAACACTGGTAGCGTTGTAAGACCCATACGGTGAAGCAAAGTGCTTAAAGACCGCTTTGTTCTTATTGGTACCGGTCAAAAATGCAGTTGGGATTGTCAGTTCAGTCGTCAAGTTAGCAGCGCTCAAGCTAGCGATATCTGCATGACTACGGGTGTGCCAGCCTAGCTCATGCCCCTTAGCAGCATAGTCTTTAATCTGCCCATAGGTCATATATCCTGAGTAGCCGTCAATAGTTGGTGTGCTGTTAAGGTATTGCGTTGATAGCAAACCATACTTAGTCAATGCAGGTAGGCCATTGCTATAGATTGAACTCCAACCATCGTCAAAGGTAAGTGAGACGAGGCCACGGTTGAATTGGGCGGGAGCATATTTAGCAAAGTTATAGTTGTCGACCTGCAAGTAGCCGACTTTGGCCAAGGTGTGGAAGATCGTGATTGTCTTGGCGTTGGCAGGAGCTGTAAACTGCATACTTATCTTAGTCCAACTCGTAGGGCTGGCGGCAACGGTGCCCATGTAGTAATACTGTACGGTACCGTCGGCCATAGTGACCATGGCATCAACTTCGGTATCGACATTTGATTTGTAGTAGTCACTAAAGACGTAAGCCGATCCGGGGGTTACGGCAACAGGGTTAAAGTACCACTTTGCATCGCCATCAGTATAGGCGCTAATCGTTGTCTTTAGGCTGCGAGTACCGTCTTGACCGCTAGTCTCGTAGGTCTGGGTCTTGGTATTAGTACCCCAGCCATTGGCAACCCAACCGGTTGGTACGTTATTAGTGGCAGTCTCGGCTGACGGGTTTACTACCAAGTTGGTAACTGGTGTTGGAGGTGTAGGGGTTGGAGTAACGACAGTGTTCTGGACGTTAACAGTCACAGCAGCTGATGCAGTTGAAGCATTGGTCGTGTCAGTAGCAACTGCGGTCAGCGTGTGGCTACCATTAGTTGTAGTCTTAGTATCCCAACTGTAGCTGTATGGAGCCGTCGTGTCGGCGGCACCAAGATTAACATCGTCGAGCTTGAACTGGACCTTGGCAATACCTTGGGCATCGGCAGCATTAGCTGTGATGGTGCTAGTAGCGCTTACGGTAGCATTTGCAGCCGGAGCGGTGATATTGACTGTCGGCGGAACTGGCGTGGGAGGCGTAGGGGTTGGAGTAGTAGTACCGGCAGTTGTAGCCAGCGAGAAGTCATCAACACTTAGAGTGCCATTTTTGTCTAAATACTGAAAAACGGTAACTTGCTTGGCGTCAGCTGGAGTAGTGAAGGTGTAGCTCTGCTGTTTCCAGGTAGTGCTGGCGGCAGGGTCGGCCAACCATATATAGGAGGTCGCACCAGTAGTGGTCGTGACGGCAACGTCAATACCACTGACAGCGCTGCTCTTATACCAGTTAGAGAACGTGTAGTTAGTGCTTGGAGCTACAGTGACTGGCGCAAACAACCACTTGGCGTCACCTGAGGTATAGTTAGTGACTGCCACCGAAGCACTACGTCCAGCGCGGCCAGTAGTGTCGTACGTGAAGGCGGCGTTATTAGTTCCCCATTTGTTACTTGTCCAGTTAGCCGGTGTAGCACCGTTAGCCGTATCAAGTCCTGGATTAGCAATAAGGTTAGTGCCTAAAGCTGAAACAGCAGCAATTGGCGCCAACATGCTTACCGATAAAATTAAGGCACTTAGCCAAACCATAAAACGCTTCATATACTACACCTTCCTTTAGCCCTTCGCCGCCATCTCACCTGCAGCTCTAAGTCTTTACCATTAAATATCTTGACAATATTTATACTCTGTCTATTAAACTACACAATTTACTAAATGTCAAATAACAGTATTGCTTATTTTGTTGTAGTTTTTAGCACACGTGGAGATACTGTAATAATGCCCTGCTCAACCATAGATCGTAGATTCCAGGGTCCAGTATCTTCTGTACGATAGGTCCAATAAAACCAAGCGTCAGCAGCTCGGAATGCTTTCGTCTGTGCCTGAACATATACTTTGTACGCGGCTGTCAGTTCTCCACCCTGGAGGCTTTGCAGCGACTGCGGGTCAAGCGCGGCGCTCCACTCGCCGACTATCAGCCGGCGATGCCAGCCAATCAACCGCAGAAGCCAGCCAACTCTCTGCACTTTGGCAAGATGCCCGGCAATATCTAATGCTTTGTCTTGTGGCGTAAATGCTTGGTAATGATGATGGTCCAGTAGGGCATTGCGCCTCGCAGGCCAGTGTAGCACCCATTGCCAACGAACCGGCTTAAAGCGGTCGTCAAAAATAACCCATACTCTAGGGCCGCACAGCAGACGGATAGCACTATAGGCACTACGATAATACCGGGTTAGCTGACGGCGTGGGATTGCTGACGATGGCTCATTTAGCACTTCGATCCCCAGTAACGACCGTCTGCCTTTGTAACGCTCGGCCAATTTAATGATCGTCTGTAGCGATACCTCAATATTGGTTGGATCATCAGCCCAGGCAGCCGTGCCAGACCGACCACTATGCATTTCGCCATTCTGCGAGCCTGGTGCGCCATGGAGGCATAGCACAACCTTTAGCCCGTATTCATCGGCCCAATCAAACGCCCTGTCCAGGTAGCTAATCGCACCGACGTAAGGGTTTATGTTGCCGAATATCCAGTAACCAACTGGGATGCGTACCGCCTCAAACCCTTGGGCGGCTATCCATTCGAAGTCATTTTTGGTTATCCAAGTCTTGTGGTGTTCTTTGAGTTTGTGAAAGCGCTCTGGACTAGCTTCATCACAATACGTGAATTCATCCGGTGCGCTAGTATCTTTAAATAAAGACGGCGTAATCCAAGGTTCCAAGACCAGCCAGCCACCCAAGTTAACACCACGCAATGTTTTTGCCATAGATTCATTTAATCACACTGTAGAGAGCAGGATGGTGTAATCTCGTGTAGCTCATCCAGGCTTTGATATGGCGCCGAGTGAAGAAGCAGGCAGAGATGGCAGCAAAAATACAAAGCTGAAGGGTTGATTCTTGCTACGTGTCGTTCATACGCTGAGCTACTATTAAGATTAAACGCTTATCAAAGACCAGGCCGCCCAGACCAAGATCATAATTACCCCAGTAATGATTAAACTTATTTGACGATTTTTTTGAGATACGCCTCTTTTTCTAAGCACACCTGATTCAAAATACAATACACATATCGCGGCAAGCAGTCCAGCAATAAG
>Ga0114940_10000578_pt1 | contig 16383 bp, 15 predicted proteins | sample ColdCreekSource_FD_87195 | JGI IMG/M metagenome (GOLD analysis project Ga0114940, IMG submission 87195) | Groundwater microbial communities from Cold Creek, Nevada to study Microbial Dark Matter (Phase II) - Cold Creek Source | ecosystem: Environmental > Aquatic > Deep subsurface > Groundwater ... | reverse complement strand
CAGGTTATTTTGAATCAGTTTGAACATTGGTTTGATGTGGCAACGGTGGCAGATTTGCCCGATGAAGCCTTTGCTCTCTTAGTGGGGGTGTTACCCCAAACAATTCGTAAAGTAAGAAATATTGAATTGCTCTAGGGATTAGGTTTATGGTAATTAAGACAAACTGATTTTCAATCTACTCAATTATCCAAGGTAACTTTATGTCTGAAGCTATTACCCCTGCTATTAGCGATCGCATTTGTAAACACATGAACGAAGACCACGGTTCGGCGATCGCGCTTTACGCTCAAGTATATGGTAATACTCCCCAAACTGAATCCGCAATCATGGAATCAATCGACCCCCAAGGCATGAATCTCCTCGCCCAGATCCCAGGCTCAACCGTTCCTGTCAGAATTGAATTTGACCACCCCCTCAAAGATGCTGAAGATGCCCACCATACTCTAGTGGCAATGATTAAACAGGCACGCACTTTTTAATAGTTTTTAGTCTTTAGTTTTTAGTTGTTAGTTCTCGAAATTTATGAATTCTCTCTCAGCAACCCAGCAATCGGTTTTAGATGCCCTACAGCGTTTGCTTGAAGTAGTTGCTCAACTGAGATCTCCCGACGGGGGATGTCCTTGGGATTTGGCACAAACACCCCAGACTCTGATGCCCTACGTGATCGAAGAAGCCTATGAAGTGGTCGATGCTCTCCAGACAGGAAATCAAGCAGCGATCGCAGAAGAATTAGGGGATTTATTACTCCAAATCGTGTTACAGACTCAGATTGCCAAGGAACACCAGGATTTTACTTTAGAAGATGTCGCCGAAGGCATTACAACTAAGTTAATTCGTCGTCATCCCCACGTCTTTGGGGATGTGCAGGTGGATAGTGCTGCGGAAGTTAATCAAAACTGGGAACAGATTAAAGCCACAGAAAAAGGCGAAACTCCCGAACAGGCAAAGTTACTCAGTCGTAAACTAGCCCGCTATAATCGTAGCGCTCCTCCCTTAGTGGCGGCCATGAAAATATCCCAGAAAGCGGCAGCAGCAGGTTTTGAATGGGAGAATATTGAAGGAGTCTGGTCTAAGTTTACCGAAGAGTTGGGAGAGTTCCAAGAAGCCCTAACCACCAATAACAAGACCCATCAACAGGAAGAATTAGGAGATTTGCTCTTTACCATTATTAATCTGGCTCGTTGGTACGATTTAGACCCCTCCGTCGCTCTACAAGGCACGAATCGTCGTTTTGTTCAACGTTTGGAACTAATGGAAAAGTTCACCCCCCGTCCCCTGACAGAATATGATTTAGAAGAATTAGAATCTTTGTGGCAACAAGCCAAGATACAGCTAAAAAGAGAGTCGTAAGTTTTTATGGGGTTTTGAAGAAACAAACTATGGCACAAAAGAATATCAAACAGGATTTAGTATGACCACATACGACTGGATAGTCATTGGAGCAGGGATAACTGGTGCTAGTCTCGCCTATGAATTGAGTCAACAAAACTTCCAAGTTTTGCTGTTAGAAAAAGATCGATCGCCAGATAATGCCACTCTCTATAGTTACGGTGGTTTAGCCTATTGGTCAGGAACAGATGAACTAACCCGTACTTTAGGACAGGAAGGTATTGCACTGCACCGTCAGCTAGGTGCGGAATTAGATGCTAATACAGAATTCAGAGAACTGGATTTAGTCTTAACCATTGATCGCCAAGCTGATCCTCAAACCGTTGCCCAAAATTACGCTCACTTTGCCATCCCACCAGAATTACTCAACGTCCAAGATGCCTGTAGCCTAGAGCCTTTACTCAATCCTAATGCTATCTCAGGGGTACTTAAGTTACCTCACGGTCATATCCAAGGACAAAAAACCACTGATGCCTACATTCAAGCCATGATTCGTAACGGAGGCGATCTGGTTTATGAGCAGGTGATAGATCTAGTACTTCAAAAAGACAAAATTACTGGTGTTACTACCAAAACTAATACTTATACGGGGAAGAATACTGTCGTCTGTGGAGGGGGATTCTCGAGATCGCTATTGCAACAAACAGGGATTACAGTCAACAATTATTTTACCCATGCCCAGCTAATTATGACTCCTCCCGTAGATTTAGAGTTATCTACCATAGTGATGCCAGCCCAACAACAAAGATTTGTGCTAGAAGCTGAATCTGCTTTAGATCCTGAGAACCAGTCCGCTCAATTAATTTTAGACCCAGGAGCGGTTCAGTTTATCGATGGTAGCCTCTGTATGGGTCAAATTAGCGCGATCGCCGATAACCCTCAGACTAAGTTTGATTTGGCGATCGCCGAGGCTCAAATTCGCCAACAGGTGGGCTATGTCTTACCTTTGCTGGAAGATATTCCTGGCACTTGTCATAGTTGTTTAGTGGCATTTAACAACCAAGGAATTGCCTTGGTCGGAAACCTGGCTAACATTACAGGGCTTTATCTGTTTTCTGGGTTTACCAGTACCCTAGTCTATGCCCCCATCTTGGCTAGACGTTTTGCTCAGAGTCAAGGAGGAGCCACAGACCAAATCATCGAGCAGCTACAGCTAACTTTGAATAAGTCCTTTTAAGCCTGAAATCTTGGTTTTTAACTCCTCAGTGATGCCTAATAAATCATCTTGAGCGATCGTCTGCTGTTCTCCTGATGCTAACCATTTCAAGTTAACGGTATTGTTAGTCGCCTCAGCATCGCCAATGACTAAACAGGCAACGGCATCACTACGATCAGCTCTTTTAAACTGTTTACCAAAGGCACTACCACTAAGATCCAGTTCCACCACCAAACCAGTGGTACGTAACTTCTGGGCTAATCGCAATCCTTGGGCTTCCGCTGCTGCTCCACGAGACACGATATACAAGTCAGGACGATTAACAGCGATCGCATCAAGCTGTTGTAACAACAAGACTAATCTTTCCATCCCCATCGCCCAACCCACCGCCTGGGTTTCAGGGCCACCCAATTCTTGGACTAAGCCATCATAACGTCCACCACCACAAACTGTAGCCTGAGCGCCCAAGTCAGCAGATTTGATTTCAAATGCCGTGTGGGTATAGTAATCTAGGCCCCTAACTAGACAGTGGTTTATTTGATACTGGAGGCCTAAATCAGTCAATAACTGCAAGACTGTATCGAAGTGTTTTTTCGAGGCGACGCTGAGATGGTCGGTAATTTTGGGCGCGTTTTGAGCAATAGCTTGAGTTTTGGGGTCTTTGCTGTCTAAAATTCTCAAGGGATTACGGGTTAAGCGATCTTGGCTGTCTGGGTCTAAATCCCCTTGATAAGGTTCCAGATAATTGACTAAAGCGGTGCGATAGTTTGCCCGATCTTCGCCATTACCGACGGAATTGAGATCTAACTCCAGGTTCTTTAACCCCAGAGTTTGCAAAATGTTAGTTGCTAAGGCAATTACTTCCCCATCTGCACGAGGAGCATCACAACCGAGTAATTCTAGCCCCACTTGATGAAACTGGCGTTGACGACCAGCTTGTGGACGTTCATAACGAAACATTGGCCCTGTGTACCAAAGACGTTGTACCCCTCCTTGAGCATGGAGTTTGTGCTGAATATAAGCCCGCACTACTCCCGCTGTACCTTCTGGTCTTAGGGTAATCGATTGATCTCCCCGACTACTGAAGGTATACATCTCTTTCCCTACCACATCGGTAGCTTCTCCAATTCCCCGCTCAAATAGAGCCGTCTGCTCAAAAATTGGCGCACGGATCTCTTGGTATACCGCCCGACCTAAGATTTCTCTGACCGTTGCTTCAATAAACTGCCAGTAACCAACTTCCTCTGGCAAGATATCTCTTGTTCCTCTTAATGCTTGAATCATTTATTAGTAATTGCGTTGGGGACAAGTCCTTGAGCAACTTTATTGATTAACTAATTATTAATTATTACAGTTATCGCTAAAAGTTAATTACTTAAAATCAATGAAATACTTGATTTCAAGCTAGATCATGATTGAAGCGATCGCAACTGGTCTGACAATTACGTAGTAAGTCTATTTTAACTTCTTTTTAAACTCACTTTTAAACTTCTTTTTGACTTAAAATTAGGTGATGGATTTTAGCAATAGATCGGCTGTTTTCTTAATTAGCCATTTTTTCATCTCTAGTCAGTTTTGTAGTATAATAATACTGTTCTAATGTAACTAATTAATACCATGCCTAAAGACATTTACCCTTGAATTTAATCATTAAATAAGAGCTGTCAACCATTTGAACCTTGGATGGTGTTTTGCCAAGATTGCCAGTGTTTGATCATTCAATAACGGCACCATGTCAGTGATATTTAAAATTTTATTGGAGGAACTATCAAGAGAATTATCAAAGATAATGTTATTATCTTCCCAAGTTATTTTTTTACCTAATTTTTATCTAGGCTTAGTAGAAACTTGATTCAATCTTTAAACATATATACGAAATTAATCGCTAAACTTATAAAAGTTACCATAGTTCTCATTCGTTTCAATCTCTTGGAGAGTTTTCCATCCTGGCAGCCAGAGGGAATCGTCCTTAAGCTGAGATGCATTAAGCCAGAAACGAGTTTGGGGATCGCAAGAGGCTACCATTTCAGCAAAGACCCATTTTCCTTGGTTTTTGCGGTTGACTACTTGGAAATGTCTCCAATTCCAGGTTTTTTGAACCGCCGTCCATTTTGAGCCAACTAAATAAGGGAACTTTCGTTTTCGCTTTTTCGACATTTTAACCTCGAGAGATAATAATGTATTGTCTAGTCGCAATAATTTACTCTTTTTCATTGTGATATTTTTATGAAAACTACACCTGTTTTGTATCAATTATTTTTAGAACGAATTAATAGTTACAGTGTGATCGCTCTATCTTTAGGTTTAGCTCTGGCATCCGCTCCAGTAATGGCGCAGGATAGTACCATCGAATTGCAGGATGCAGGGGGCTCAAAAGTGGAAAACGGCACTGAGCAGCCACAAATTGACTACAAAACATTGCCTCCCCTGGATAACTCTGGAACTCCTGGATCTAACTCTACAGTTCCCCAGGTAACAGCGCCTCTTCCCCCAGCCAACAACAAGTTTGCTACCGACGAAACAGACTACACTTTAGGAGCGGGAGACCAGATTAAGCTTGATATTTTCCAGGTTGAAGAGTACAGCGGACAATATCCTGTTTTAGTTGATGGCACCATCAGCTTGCCCTTAGTGGGCAGGGTTGACGTTAGAGATTTGAGTCTCAAACAGACCTCGGAAGTAGTTTCTAAAAAGTATGCAACTTATCTCAAAAGACCAATCATCACCGTTGGTTTAGTAGCACCTCGTCCCCTCAAAATTGGGATTGCGGGAGAAGTAGATAACCCTGGTGCTTATGAGGTTGCCTTGACTGCGGATAGTCCGCAGTTTCCGACAGTGACAGATTTGCTGGAACAAGCTGGTGGTATTACCACCATCGCTGATGTGCGGAATGTGAGAGTGACCAGAGGTACTGCTGGCAAAGAAGTTACCTACAACGCTAATCTTTGGGATCTGCTAACCAGAAATCAAATTAGACAAGATATCTCTTTGCGGGATGGAGACACGATTTTTGTGCCGACTACCCCCAAAATCAATACTACCGAACTAGATAGATTAGCTCAAGCCAGCTTTGGATTGCAGTCCGACAAGCCGATCAAAGTAGCGGTAGTGGGTGAAATATATCGTCCAGGGTCTCACTTCATTCAACCTGAGTTGTTAGGCAGAGATAACAGCAATGGTGGCGCAAACCAGGGTAAACAAGAGTCTATTCCCCCTAGGCTTTCTCAAGCTATCAACACTGCCAATGGTATCAAGCCTCTAGCTGATATTAGAAATGTTGAAGTTAAGCGTACTGCCTGGAATGGGGAAGAAAAAATTATTGCTGTCAACCTCTGGGATGTAATCCAATCTGGCGATACTAGCCAAGACATTATCTTGCAGGAAGGGGATAAAATTACCATTCCCCAAGCCACAGCCTTGAGTGAAGCAGATAGGATAAAAATATCTGAGGGGACTTTCTCTCCCAGTGAAATTACGGTGAATGTTGTGGGTGAAGTTGTTACCCCTGGCCCAGTCAAAGTGAGACCCAATACTCCCCTCAACCAAGCAATTTTAGCGGCGGGTGGCTTTGATACCACACGAGCCAACAGTAATGAAGTGGAGTTGGTAAGCCTCAAACCTAATGGCACGGTTGATAAGCGTAAAATCAAGGTCGACCTTGGTTCTGAAGTCAACGAAGAAACTAACCCTGTTTTAGGTCAGAATGATGTGGTAGTTGTTGGGCGCTCTGGTAGTACCAAGGCGACGGATAGCTTGGGTAAAGTAGCTAGCCCTCTTGGTGGCTTTCTTGGTGTGCTTAATTTCATTTTCTAGACCTATTCATAATCTTGTAACCCATTGTTCTGCTGTAGTTTCTCAGGACAATGGGTTGTTATATGACCAGTTTGACATAATCCGTGTTGTGAGGATTGAAAAAATAATGCCCGATAGAAATCCAGATCGTTCTACATATCTTGCTTTACAAGATCAAAACGGCAATGGAATTGGTCGTAAAAATGGCAATGATGCTTATGCTTATTCCTTACCTGGGATTAATCAATCAGGGGCTGTGGACAAAGACAGTATAGATCTGCGCCAACTGGGCAACATGATTAAACATCGTTTGCGTTTAATTTGTGCTGTAGTAGCTGGCGTAACTGCGACAACAACAATTATTACTTTAAATCAGGAAGCGAAATATCAGGGTAGTTTTAAACTACTAGTAGAACCTGTAGCCGAAGAACAACAAGATCCTCTCGCTGCATTGCAACCAGACCTTGGTGGTTTGGATTACGAAACCCAAATTGAAGTATTGCGTAGTCCTCGCGTCTTAAATCCAATCATCATAGACCTCTCGCAAAAATATGCTGAAATTAATTACGAAGAACTGATTCAGCCAAAAAGATCTCCCCTCAAAATCGAGCAGTTAGATGAAACTAAAATTTTAGAGGTATCTTTTACTGACCCAGATCCAGATAAGATCCAGTTTGTTCTAGATAAATTAGCCAAAGCTTATCTTAGTTATTCCCTTGATGATAGAAGAGCTAATGCTAAACAAGGCATTGACTTTGTGGAAAGTCAGTTACCAGAAGTTACAAGTCGAGTGGATGAATTACAGGGAAAGGTGCAAGCATTCCGTCAGCAATATGATCTACTCGATCCAGAAAAGCAGGCTGGGATTCTGGCGCAACAGCGGGTTAATTTTGAATTGAAGTATTTTGACACTCAAGCTCAACTCAAAGAAACTCAATCTTTGTATAGCTTATTACAGAAGCAATTAAACTTAAATCCACAACAAGCATTGGCTGCTAGCTATTTAAGCGAATCTCCTCGATATCAAAATTTGCTTAATGAGCTACAAAAAGTTGAAATCGAACTTGCTCAAGAATCAGCCCGTTTTTCCGTAGAGAATCCAGTAATACGGGGACTAGAAGACAAGAAAACTCGTCTACTGGGTTTGCTACAGCAAGAAGCTAATGGTATTTTAGGACAGAGTTTGGCCACCACCACAGACAGTTCCCCTAATCTGACTTCTCCTAGCTCTCTGCGCTTAAATCTTAATCAGGAATATATTCAGACAGCTAATAAAATTGAGATTTTAAAACTAAGAGAAGGGATCTTACAGAGTCAGATTGGAAAATTTAGGGATTTAACCAAGCAGATGCCTGTAATTGCCCGCCAATACACCGATCTTAATCGTCAATTGGTCGTCGCTACCGAGAGTTTAAATCGATTTTTAACTGCTAGAGAAGAACTAGAGTTGCAGGTGGCGCAACAGGCACTTCCCTGGCAAACCATTTCTCCACCGAAAGTGTTCAAAGACCCCGTGTCTCCAAATATTCCACAAAATATTGCTCTGGGTCTAATTTCGGGATTAATGCTGGGCTGTGCAGCAGCGCTCCTGGCTGAACGCCTCGACCCTGTATTCCACTCACCAGAAGAATTAAAAGAGAATATCAATCTACCTCTTCTCGGCTTGATTCCAATCCAAAAGGATCTTAAACCTGTGGGTGAGTTAGCGGCAGAACCTCAAAAGGAAAAAATTAGTCTACCTCAATTACAAATTGGAAACTCAACTTTAAATCTCCATCGCTCTGCTAATTCAACTCCAGCAGATCCTCTAGATAATCGACAGAAGTGGAATGGTAGTTCTCCTTTCTTAGAATCTTTTCGTTCTCTTAATACCAATATTAAGCTTTTAGGATCTGACACCTCACAGCGTTCTTTCGTGATCAGTTCTTCTATTCCTTCAGAAGGAAAATCCACTGTTTCTTCTCATTTAGCTCAGGCTGCTGCGGTAATGGGACAAAGAGTCATGTTAATTGATGCTGACTTACGTCGTCCTCAAGTTCACCGTTGGATGGGAATTGAAAACCAAGAGGGCCTTAGCAATGTTCTTGCCACAGGGTTAGATGTCGAGGAAGCAATTATTCAAGTTCCTCAATGGGAAAATTTGTCGGTGATTACGGCGGGAGAGATTCCTCCTGATCCAACTCGACTACTTTCCTCACAAAAAATGTTTGCTCTAATGGAACGTCTGAAAAGTAGTCGCAAATATGACCTGATTATTTATGACACTCCACCGATTCTAGGCTTTGCTGACGGTAGAATTCTCTCGAATCATACTGATGGTGTAGTGTTGGTGGTGAGAATTGGTAAGACTGATCGTTCTCTGCTCAAGCAGAATATTGAGAACATTCATATGTCAAATGTTCCAGTGTTAGGGGTGATTGCCAATCAAGTTAGCCGTACAGCCAACTCATATCATTATTACAATAATTACTATGCTGACCGCAAGTAACCCATAGACGAGACTTTCAGGCTGTTTATCTTAATTAAGTAGATAAGTGTAATTAATTAGAATGTAGGGAAGCAGAGGAGGCAGAGAGGAAGCATAATTTTATTTATCTAGCTTTGAGATCTCTGTTTGTTATATATTCTTAGATAAGGGTCATATTTTAATTAAATAAATTCAACCAGCGTGAACTTGCCAGTTATCTCTTCTACTTTCTTCCTTACTTTGCTGATGATGATCGGCTTGTTTTTCTTTATTCGCGCTTCTGTCAAAGATCGTACTAAACACATTCAATTGATTCCTGAAGAGTCGGCGGATGTTTTAGTCAAAAAGTTGCAGGAATATTTTGAAGCTAGATCTTATCAGCTAACTTCTGTCGATCCTGAAACTAAACAAGTAGCATTTACTGGGTATGTGCAACCAAGTGTATTTTTAGCTGTTCTCCTCAGTTTTTTGGCGGTAATCGGTTTATCCTGCTTAACTTTGGTTCTCTGGCTGCTGTTTCCGAGTTTCAATCAGCTATGGTGGTTATTGCTCTTGGTTGCTCCCTTGGCGGGAGTATTCTATTGGCAAAAAGCTGGTCGTTGGGAGAAGATACTTTTACAGGTTATAGCCATGAGCGATCGCCCAAATCTAGTTAGAATTACTGCTCATCGGGATGAACTAATTCAGCTACAGCAGAACCTACGGGTGGAGATCTTGGATTAGCCTGCATTTCCAGCTTTACTTCAACAGCACTTTAATAGCAAAAAGAGAGGGAATGTGATTATTCTCTCTCTTTCTAGTTTTTGAGTAATTTTTCGGTCGATGAACTTCAAATTAACTAAACCTTGGTTAAATAGTTCAATAACCTGGGAAATCTAATGGGTCGTAGCTGCGGCGATCGCCTTATCGCCTTCCCAATCCTGAAGATCGATTGACTGAAGACTGGGGAATAGAAAATGATTTTCTTCAACATACTGAGCGCCGAACAGTCCTTTCTCTGCCCAGAAATAACGGTCTGTAGTGTGTTCGTTGCGCTTAACCACTAAGACTGCTGGAGGTTCGATTCCAAGGGAGGCGATGTGGTTGCGAGCAGCGGTGACAGGTTTTTCGTCTCCACTTTCTATATGATGTTGAGGTACGATTTCTAAAATCTTACGACCTTCTTGACGACGGCGACTCTTGCGTTTGCGTTTCCTTGCCAACCCCTTTACCTCCTAAATTTTACTTACTAAATACTGTGCTATTCGTTACTATTCATAGAGTTATTGTATCGTAATGAACAAAAAAAATCAACTCCCTACTGGAGAAATTACTGAGAGAAAATCAACGGTCGAGAGCATCTAAAATAATATAATGTTACTTATTTTAAAATAAGAAAACATTAAGTAGTATTCTTTAAAGAAACCAAGGTATCTTGGCTAGATTTGCGCCTGTTTTCCCAATTATCCGTCAAACTTGCAGTGAATTTCAATTCGTAAAGCATCAACATTGAATAATCATATTTCCAGTCCCGAATTTGCCACTCTCTGCCAGTCCCAGATCTCTTTGCTATCTCATGGTTTAGGGGCGGTGTGGAGTGTGATCTATTTAGCGGAGAATATCAGTGAAGATGGGCAAACCCAACTATTCCCTTTTGCCATTTATCCTCAGACGGAGAACCAAGGTTTCTGGGCATTACCACCAATTAAGCTAGGAGAAATTTGGCAAGCATCTCAGTCGCATTTTATCGCGCAATTGTTGCCAGACTATTTGGCGAATCAAATAGAAACCCAAGGAACAGATAATTGGCAGCCAGAGCCAGCAGAAACTAAGCAGTTAATTCTGCCCTTAATCCACCAAGAAACTTTTATTGGCTTACTGGTGACGGGACGGGAAGATCGAGAATGGCAACCCCAGGAGCATCAGCAGGCTGAAGAAATTGCTCGCACGATCGCCATTGCTCGTTTTATTGACCTTCAGTATCATTGGACACAAAATGAATTGACGTTACAAGAAAATTTAAGACAAATTGAACACGATCGCCTGGATAATTTGCTCCATCAACTCAGAAATCCTTTAACTGCGCTACGCACCTTTGGTAGATTACTGCTCAAGCGGATTGTTCCCAGCGATCCCAATAGTAAATTAGCTCAGAGTATCCTTGCCCAAAGCGATCGCTTTCAAGCTTTGCTAGAGCAATTTGAGGCGGAATCAGAGCAACTCCCTGGAGTTAATCCAGTCAATGATTTTTTACCCTTATTGACAACTCCCCCAAGAAATATCGACCAGAGTAGTTTTTTACTCCCTAGTTCTACTACACAGCTACATCCTGTAGATTTAGCGCAGATTCTCGATCCATTGCTAAATACAGCCCAGGCGATCGCCATTGAAAGAAACATTAAGTTAGTTAATCATCTTCCCTCAAGCATCCCTCTAGTAATCGGCGATTTAGCTGCCCTAAGAGAAATTTTTAATAATCTGTTGGACAATGCTTTGAAGTATACAGCCCTAGAGGGAAAAGTACAGCTTGAGCTGATTACCAGTCGTGACAAAATTGATCAGATGCTAGGCATTGCCATTCAGGATACAGGGGCAGGTATTCCCTTCGCAGATCAAACACGGATTTTTGAGCGACATTATCGAGGAGTTCAGGCTCAAAGTGGTATTCCTGGTACGGGCTTAGGGCTGGCGATCGCTCAAGAGTTAACGATCAAAATGCGAGGCGAGATTGAATTAATTAGTCCAAATAATCTAGCGAAAGATAGTCCAGGGACAACTTTTGTTGTCTGGCTGGTTATCAGTGAACAATAGGCAGTTAGTAACTAAATACGGCGTTGCTGAATAGCAATGATGATTATTTTAAGTTCGCATACATTCCATACATAAGTTATAGTTTGAGCATGAATTTATGGGAATGCAGGCGTTGAAACACACTGTTATCAGAAGCTAATCAGGTAAAATAATAACCTTAAAAGGGGTTAAGCCACAGCAAACATTACGATGGCATTATGATTATTACTATATTTATGGATTGGTTGAACCTATAGGTAGAGTCTGGCAATATATTAAGTTTCGTTTGCGACGCGGAGCTAGTCCTTTAGGGCGATCGCTTTGGTTTATTAATCTAGATGATGTTAAAAAAAAAGTTGCTCAAATCTTAAATTCTTTAAGACAAGATATTATTATTTCTTTAGCTGGATGGGATTGTTTTCAAAGTGCTTTATCTCTCTAGTTACTTTTGCAAATTGGTACGGTTAATGCCGAACTGACAGCAGGTAAACGGTCTGGTAGCAATGTTTTACTCTTAGAGATTCAAGAGGCGGATGCTTTTAGTACTACTTTGGCTTTAGATAATTATCGCGCCCCTAGTATTGGTGAAATTCAAGGTAGTGTTAATCTTGCTCATCATAATCTCTTGGGCTTTGGCGATCGCCTGAGTGCGCAATATGATTTTACTCAAGGCTTAGATTTATATAATTTTAGCTATGTAATTCCCTGGGATGCTAATGATGGTACTTTCGGCTTTAGTTACGACAATGGTAATAGCAAGATTATTGAAGCGCGATTTCGCGATCTAGATATTCAGAGCGAAACTGAAACTCTATCTTTCAATTTATCCCAACCATTACTGCGATCGCCCAATCAAGAATTTAATTTCAGTTTTGGTTTAGATTTACACCGACGGCGTACTTTTTTACAGGGAGAACCCTTTACTTTTCCCCTCGGTGGACAAGATGGCGAATCTAATACGACAGTACTAAAGTTTTCTCAAGATTGGGTCAATCGTAATGGGAACAGAGTTTTAGCTGCGCGATCGCAATTTAATATCGGTATCGATGCTTTTGATGCCACCATTAGTGATACTAAACCTGACGGTCGGTTTTTTGCCTGGCAGGGACAGTTTCAATGGGTGCAACAGTTATCTAACAGAAATTTATTGGTTGCCAGAATTGGCGGACAATTTACGCCCAATCCTTTATTGTCTTTAGAACAATTTAGCCTCGGAGGAGTTAATACTGTACGTGGTTACCAAGAAAATATACTGATTACTGATAGTGGTATTTTAGGTTCAATTGAATTTCGTCTTCCCTTAACTAAAAATCCTGATACTTTACAATTAACTCCTTTTTTTGATTTTGGTACTGGCTGGAATCATCAAGAAACAGAATCAGATCCAGCAACTCTAGCTAGTCTGGGTTTAGAACTAAATTACTCAGTTACTCCTCAATTGAATCTTAATTTGGACTATGGTATTCCTCTAACTGCTGTAGATGATGAAGGGGATTCTATTCAAGAAAGTGGAGTTCATTTTTCTCTGAGCTATCAGCCCTTTTAGCTTAAGAAACCATCGTCACAATCTACGTCATGATTAACTAAGTAATTAACTGATTCATTAAGTGAATTTTTATGGAAGCAAGCTTTTTGGCGATTGAACCCAGCATCACGGAGGTGTCGATTAAAGACAATCTGGAACAATTTTTGATTGTTTTGTCTGTATCTTTAACTGTAGCCACTATTTCTCGTATCTTTAGTTGGTTTCGACAAATTCCCTATACCTTGTTGCTGGTAATCGCAGGACTAGGCTTGGCTTTTGTGGATATTCGCCTAGTCAGTCTTTCACCAGAGTTGATTCTAGAAATTTTCTTGCCTCCTTTACTATTTGAAGCTGCCTGGAATACACGCTGGCGTAGTCTCAAAAAAAGTTTAATTCCTGTAGGTTTGTTTGCGGTGGTGGGGGTAGTTATCTCCGTTGTGGGAGTGGCTTTTTCTCTCAACTATTTTACCAGCATGTCTTTGGCGACAGGTCTTTTAGTGGCAGCTAGTTTATCTTCCACTGACCCTGTATCTGTGGTCGCCTTGCTACGGGAATTGGGAGCTAGTGAACGCTTAACCATCCTCATGGAAGGAGAAAGTCTATTTAATGATGGGGTAGCAGTAGTCGCCTTTTTACTACTAGTAAATCTTCCTTTCGGCATTGGCGAGTTTGACATTGCCACCATTCTGATCCGTTTTATAACCTTTGTGGGCATTGGTTTTAGTGTTGGTGGCTTGATTGGATTTGGAATTTCTTATCTAACTCAAAGATTTGAATTACCTTTAGTGGAACAATCCTTAACCTTGGTGTCCGCCTATGGAACATATCTTATTACTGAAGAGCTAGGTGGTTCAGGGGTAATCGGTGTGGTTACGGTGGGGATTATTTTGGGCAATTTTGGCTCTCGCATTGGCATGAATCCCCGTACTAGATTACTCGTCTCAGAATTTTGGGATTTTCTGGCATTTTTCGTGAATTCTATTGTCTTTTTACTAATTGGCGACCAAGTAAACTTTGTTAGTCTCAAAAGCAATTTTGTTCTAATTGTCATGGCGATCGCTTTTGTCACCTTGACCAGAGCATTCATGATCTTTGGTCTGGGTAATATTAGTAATCTGTTTAGTCAAACCAAAACTAACTTAAGAGAACAAACCATCCTTTGGTGGGGTGGTTTAAGAGGTTCAATCTCCATTGCGCTGGCATTAAGTGTCCCCGAGATATTGTCTACTAGACAAGAAATTATTGATACGGTCTTTGGGGTAGTGTTGTTTAGTCTCTTGGTTCAAGGATTGAGCATGAAGTGGCTGTTGCGTACTCTCGACCTAGTTGGAGATCAGCCTCTACGTCAGGAATACTCAGAGTTATTAGCCAGGAAAGTAGCCATGACTCGTATTTTAGTCTATTTAGACAATAATGAATTAGCCACAGAAATCGATCCAGAATACTATCGCTATCAACAAGAACTGGTGAAGGGCGAGCTTAAAAGCATTACAGCTAAAATCGACACTATGCAGCAAAAGTATGATAATTTGCGATCGCTAACTATGGAACAGCTCAATGAACAGCTATTGGATATTGAAGCTGATACCTATGCCGAATTTATGCGGGCAGGTAAATTGAGTACAAATATTTCTTCTGTACTGCAAGATATTATTGCTAAAGCCGATAATTTTAGGAAAGTTTAGGATTAAACGTCTTTTTATGACTTAATTTCGCTAAGATTTATTTGATATTTACATTCTCGAAATAGATCGAAAGAATTGAGCCATGAATGCGAAGAATGTTTTAGGTGGAGAATTAAAAACATGTTGTACCTCTCCCATGACAGGATTTTATCGTAACGGTAAATGTGATACTGGAGCAGAAGATCGAGGTCTGCACATCATTTGCACCGAAGTTACCGCTAAGTTTTTAACTTTCAGTAAAACACAAGGAAATGATCTCACTACACCCATGCCAATGTACGATTTCCCAGGTTTAAAGCCAGGAGATTGTTGGTGTTTATGTGCCTTGCGCTGGAAAGAAGCCTTAGATGCAGGCTTTGCCCCACCCATTAACCTGGAAGCCACCCACGAATCAATGCTTGATTTTCTGCCCTTAGAAGTGCTGAAAGAACACTCCCTAGATTTAAACCAATAGCAAAACCAAAGGTTCTCGACTTATCCCGAACTCCGAACTCCGAACTAACCCTAGCCAACCTTTTGTAAAGGGAAACCTAGACTTTCTCGCTGTTCTAAATAGAGTTGCGCTACCTGCCGAGCCAGACCACGAATTCTGCCAATATACCTAGTCTTTTCCGTGACAGCTATTACGCCTCTAGCATCTAGTAGATTAAAACTATGAGAACACTTGAGTACATAATCTAGACTAGGAATGACTAATCCTCTTGCAATTAATTGCTGGGCTTCTTGCTCATAAAGTGTAAACAAATTGAATAGAAGGTCTGGGTCAGAGGCTTCAAAATTATAAGTACACTGCTCAATTTCAGCTTGTAAAAAGATATCTCCATAGCTAAGGCGATCGTTCCAGCTTATCTTGGTAATAGCATCCACATTTTGTAAATACATAGCCAATCTTTCTAAGCCATAGGTAATCTCAATCGACACAGGGTTACAATCAATTCCTCCACACTGTTGAAAATAAGTGAACTGAGTTACTTCCATGCCATCTAGCCACACTTCCCAGCCAGCTCCCCAAGCTCCAACGGCTGCATCTTCCCAATTGTCTTCTACAAAGCGCACATCATGATCTTCTGGATTAATTCCCAATGCTTTCAAAGAGTCTAAGTAGATCTCTTGGATATTATCTGGAGATGGTTTTATTAGTACTTGATACTGATAATAATGCTGAAAACGGTTAGGATTCTCTCCATACCTACCATCTGTCGGTCTTCTGCATGGCTCTACGTACGCCACCGCCCAGGGTTCTGGCCCCAAGGCTCGGAGGAAAGTACTCGGATTTTTTGTTCCCGCACCTTTTTCCGTGTCATAGGGTTGAACGATAATACACTGGCGATCGCTCCAAAATTTGTTTAGAGTAGCAATAATTTCCTGAAAAGATAGAGACATAGAAAAATACTGTTTAAATATCTGCCCAAACACCATACCATGACTAAACTTTGGGAAAGATCGGAAAAAGCAATTCAAAATAAATCTTGCTTAGGGTTGACATAACCCGTCAAGTTCCCTATATTGGTAAATGCGCGGTTAACAGGGATTAAGTTCCTGCCGTCGCACAGAACCTAGACAATACAATAGTTTGACGGTTTTTAAACACAGAAATTTT
>Ga0114940_10000577_pt1 | contig 16404 bp, 17 predicted proteins | sample ColdCreekSource_FD_87195 | JGI IMG/M metagenome (GOLD analysis project Ga0114940, IMG submission 87195) | Groundwater microbial communities from Cold Creek, Nevada to study Microbial Dark Matter (Phase II) - Cold Creek Source | ecosystem: Environmental > Aquatic > Deep subsurface > Groundwater ... | reverse complement strand
GTAGTCGTTACCAGCGCCACCAACTAGTAGATCATTGCCAATTTTGCCGTAGAGTTTGTCATCTCCATCCCCACCATTCAATGTATCGTCGCCATCGCCACCATTGAGGACATCAATATCTGCCCCACCGTCTAAAGAGTCATTACCTATGTCTCCTGTTAAGATGTCTTTACCCAGTCCCCCAGCCAAAGTATCATTACCATCACCACCATATAAGATATCGTTACCATTTCCACCGTTTACATTGTCATTTCCAGCATCACCATAGATGGTATCCAACCCGTCAAGACCGCTAAAGTAGTCGTTACCAGCGCCACCAACCAGTAGATCATTGCCAATTTTGCCGTAGAGTTTGTCATCTCCATCCCCACCCTTCAAAGTATCGTCGCCATCGCCACCATTGAGGACATCAATATCTGCCCCACCGTCTAAAGAGTCATTACCCATGTCTCCTGTTAAGATGTCTTTGCCAAGTCCACCAATCAGGGTATCGTTTCCTGTGCCACCAACTAAGGAATCATTACCATCAGTACCATATAAAAGATTCAGGATATTGCCAGTATTCAAGTCTAATTTAATATTTTCTGCACCAATAGTAATTTGAGTAGAGTTACCAATAGTTTGATTATTGCCAGAAAAACTGACGGTATAAGTCCCTGGAGATAACGCCATCTGGTAGCCACCAGCCATCACGCTAAGAGTAGTGAAGGTAGCATTATCCGACTGACGTACAGCAGTGATACCAATTCCCCCTAAACCTTCGCCAACAGTATAAAAATCATCTTCTAAAGCCAAGTCGTTGTAGGCTACCCCAGTGAGGAAGACATTTGTACCTGATTTGGCAAAGTCTTGAGTGATTATCAAAGCGTTTTGACTAGCATACTCTCCTGTGAGATTACCCAAGCCAATTTCGCGATACTCGGGTTTTAAGATATTTAAGCGATGATCTTTGCTAAGAAATAAACCTCGATGAAGATCGGCAGTGGAAGCTGGAAGATCAATATCTCCCGTGGTGGTTTTTTTAGCGATGTTTTCTCCTGAAAACCAGCTACTACCATTAAATAGGTAGCCAGCCTTAGTCATCCGTTGCCTAGAAGTAGTTGTAGTTGCTGGAGTAGTGGTGTTGTCGATCCCAGTATGAGTGAAACTATCTGTGTCTAGCATCCATTGACTATGACCGCGCGCTGCATCTACTAATAGCAAATTAAACGCTAGTGGTTGTTTAGAATTACTAGAAATACTGTTAGCAGGTAACCCAAGATTTAAATCTATTGAATTAGTATCTAAATTTATTAGATTAAATGCAGTTGCTTCTCCAAGGGGATTAAGACGAGCGCGATTGATCAATTCGAGCATATACTGCTCTGATGCTGAAGGTTGAACCATGAAAGTTATTTGATTTTTTTAATAAACATACTTTCCAATGTATTCAACGCTGATTGTTTTGAAATCCGTATTTATCGCATGTTTCTTACTGAATACAACAACGGGTATTTACTGAAGCGGGAGCGCGCTTACTCAAGGGATAACTTAATTTACCCCCTCCATCGGCAGTATTTAATCTTTGGGTGACTAACCCGCAATACATCGGTTCGACTAGGGGTTAATTATCTAGGAGTTAGCCCAATCCCTCGCCCATTCAAGGACTTGCCGTACTTCAGTCATAGTGGTGGCTTGGCAATAAAGGCGCAACACAGGCTCAGTACCGCTAAAGCGAATTAGTAACCAAGTATTGCTATCCATTCTAAATTTGTAACCATCAACATCAAGACAGTCGACGACAGGCATTCCTGCCACTTCCTTGGGAGTCTCTTTTTGCAGCCTTGCTAACAACTTAGCCCGCACCTCCATATTAGCTAGGGGCAGATCGATACGATCATAGTGGGCAGTAAAATCGGTTTTTTGCTGTAATCGTTTGTAGATTGTGCCTAACTCTTCTCCTGATTGAACCACCGCTTCGAGGACATAAAGAGCCGATAAAAGGGCATCCCGTTCGGGTATGTGAGTCCCGTAACCAATTCCTCCCGACTCTTCTCCCCCGATCATCACTTCCGCCTGAAGCATTCTATCCCCAATATATTTATAGCCAATGGGAGTTTCATAGACTGATCGCCCGTAGCATTGAGCCAAACGAGGAATTAGATCTGAACCACTGACAGTTTTTACAATTTCTCCCGTAAAGCCTTTGCGTTCCGCCAGATGTTCAATCAAGATCGGAATCAACACCTGAGAACTCAGAAAATTCCCTTCAGCATCAGCCCCAGCAATGCGATCGCTATCTCCATCAAAGACTAACCCCACTCGCAGACTATCAGGATAATCTCTAGCCCCCGCTTTAATTGCCTTAAAAAAGTCAGGGAGATATTTCGGTAGAGGTTCGGGCGCACCACCGCCAAATAGAGGATCGCGATCGCCATTTATCTCCTCTACAGGACACCCCAATAAACGTTCTAATCCTGTAGCTGCTGCACCATGCATTACGTCTACATAAACCTTAAGTTTCTCGGCAGTAATAGCGTTTTTAATCCCTGCAATATCCACCTTTTGTTTTAATCCCTGACAATAACTTGCCCACGGATCAAACATTTCTAACTTCCCTGACTGCTCCGCTGGGGGAATTGACTGACCGAGCTTTGCCTCGATCTGCTCGGTAATTTCTGGGGGGACGGAACCACCAAAAGCACTTTTAACTTTTAATCCTAAATAAGTAGCAGGGTTATGGGATGCGGTCATCACAATTGCCCCCAAAGCATTGTGGGCTTTCGCTGCCCAACTGAAGGCAGGAGTGGGAGCAAAGCACTCTGATAACAGGACATCAAATCCAGCCTCTTGTAAGACTGTGGCGGTTAATTTAGCAAAATCTTCTGCCATAAAACGGCGATCATAACCCACAATCACAGTACGATTCTTAGCAATATGTCCGTAGTTATCTGCCAAAACTTGCGCTGCCAGGGGTGCTAGCATGGCGACTCGCTCAAAAGTAAAGTCCGCTGCAATCACTCCCCGCCAACCATCTGTACCAAACTTGATGGGATTTACCGTAAAAGACATAGAACTAAAAATTTAGAAGTTTAGTGATTAAGAATAACATCTTCCAGATTAACTGTTTCTATGGGGTTTGAAAACCAGAAAATTATTCAAGTCTTGGGAGATAACTAGCTAAAACTATCATTGAATCAAGCGATCGCTCTGAGGGCAGCAGTAGATTATCTTATTTTGTTGCGATCACCCACACAAACTCATTCACAAAACCTCATAAACGCAGCCTGAAAACAGCATTATATTAAACACAACAGCGGACTCAGCAATATACCTAAGCATTTATTAAGAGCATGGTTTACTGCTTCGATAAGCTCAAAAATGCTGTATACCTCAGTAATATTTGGTGGGTTTGTTAGAAAGCCCTTTCTATTCCTGCTCGCACTTACACTTTGGTTTTGGAAGACCAAGGCTAACTCTAGTTTTTATGAATTCTTCGTGAGCTTCCTTCACTTTTAAAAAAGCCTCTCGATCCTTTTCAAGGAATTCAGCACACTTGAAAAGCACCGATGAATCGTTCATCTCGCCCTCTTTAACGCTGCACTTCTCTTCGAGATATTGCCAAGTCTGCCGAAAACCAAAAGGACAATGCAGCCCTACCGCATGACGGAGGCTCATATACCTTAAACCAATCGGTAGTGCTTCATTCTTTGCCTTTCTTATTTCATCTCCGAAGCTCATGAGTTCCTAGTTTTCTAACTATTTATTTAGTCTATATGGGTGAAAAAACATAGACTCTCAGGATATCATTCCATGGAAAAACCTTGAGTTGTTAAATATCATTGCAACTTTCATCGAATCAAGCGATCGCATTCTTGATTTAACTCTGTCCAATTGCTTCTCTATAAACATTTCATTGCATTTGAATTGTTAGACTGATTGACGCATAGCAGCAGTATTTTTCTGCACTTCTGCATAAATTCGTAGAGCAGCAGCCATATGTTGTTCAGCTTCTTCGCCTTTCGATTGAAACCATGATAAAGTTTCAGAATCAACTCGAATAGCAACAGTTGCTAATGAAGAAGCAGGCATCCGCAATTTTGCTTTTGAGAAAAAACCATCATTAAGAGGCGGAATGTCAGACGTGTCAATCTCATCATCTGTCATTGCGTCGATTCTAGCCCAATCCGTTTTGGAGGTATTGTTCATAGTTTTTCCTTTCATTTGAGAGAGCTTTTCTGAGTGAGATGATTCGAATTATTTCTTCATTAGATTCGGTGTAAACCACCACTACCACTCGCCCATCTAACATTCCAGTTCCAATCCATCGATCTTCATCATAGCTGTCGCGCTCGTCAAGTTCAACTGCCATTGGTAAATCAAAGATTCGATAAGCGTCAGCAAAATCGAAGCCGTGCTTACTAATGTTAACTTCGTTTTTCCTCTCGTCCCACTCAAAGTCCATGAACTAAACTTATCTCTTTCACAATGCAACATAACGCTACATAGTATACTGTCGTTTTAGCGCTGGTTTAAGACTTGTTTAGCCAAAGTTTTGTCACTCTAGTTGTTAAGCAGTATTTCAACTTTCATCGAAATCAGGCGATCGCTCTGGGGGCAGCAGTAGATTATCTCAATAATATTTGGATTGCACGACTCGGAAACTGCTAAACTTCCCTCCCAATTATAGTTTTTAGACTTATGGGTAAAGCCTAGATTTGTAAACAGAGCGATCGTTGGAGTCAAAATGGATACTATACCCTAAACATCTTCCGATTCGGGCTGTTGTTCAACTTGTTGCACAATGTTGCTTGCTCTGGTTCCAGGAGTTTTAATTCCATTCAACTCTAGACTTTGCAATAAATCTCTCAATCTCATGCGTTCAATATAGGGCCACCCACCTTTCTCTTCGATATCTTTAACAAACTGATATAAATCATTGCGAGTTTGAGGTAAAGCTGATTCAAAGTAATCCACTCTAATTTGACGATGAATCTGTTCCAAATCCCGTAGCAATGACAACAAGAATAGACTGTCGTGCTGATTTTCCTTTGCCAAGGCACAAAGATCTTGAGCGGTGTCCGTTAACAAACTAACTGAATTAATGGCGTTGATGTCTGGATCTTGAGTCATGTACCTCAAATTAAGTCTAAAAATGAACTGCGTCTACTTTATACAAGATTTAGACTAATCTTAAACTGATTACAGAACAGTTGTTACCAAATCAGACGGGCTATTAAGCAGATACAACAGAATATTTTTGGGCGATCGAACTATTATGTAGTCCTTCTTTGGTAGAGTAGATAGCATCTATAAAAATGGCTAATTTCATAAGAACAGCCTATTTGCAGCATCTTTCGCGCTCGATGTTAAATTTAAAATTGACAAAATGAAGTTGATTATGAGAAACCGTTCAATTATTGCTTGTTTCCTGGCACTATGCTTAGGAGTGCTAACAGCCTGTAGTAATTCTAGTGATGTCAGCAGAAACAATCTGACTTACGACGATATTTTAAATACTGGAATTGCCAACACCTGTCTGGAGTTACCCGATAGTAGCCGTGGTACTATCCCCCTTAAGGCAGATCAACAATACTCCATTCGAGATCTGTGTATAGAACCCAGAGAGTACTTCGTCAAAGAAGAACCTGTTAGCAAACGCCAGACTGCTGAATTTATTCAAGGAAAACTTTTGACCAGATATACCTCCAGTCTCGACCAAATTCAGGCAACTATCGACACTAATAGCGATGGAACTCTAACTTTTACTGAGATTGATGGTATCGATTTCCAGCCAGCTACGGTACTTTTGCCTGGAGGCAAAGAAGTTCCTTTCCTCTTCACAATGAAGAAATTAATTGCTTCTACTGCTGATAAAGCAGGGGCAATCAACACTTCCACTGACTTTGAAGGGGAATTTGATGTTCCTTCCTATCGTGGACAAGTATTCCTCGATCCTAAAGGACGCAGCCTTGCTAGTGGTTACGACAACGCTGTGGCTTTGCCAGGGCTTGCTGATGATAAAAGATTCTCTAACGCTAACGTTAAAGAGTTCGTTTCTCGCAAAGGCAAAATGTCCCTTAACGTCACTAAAATTGATGGCGAAACAGGAGAAATTGCTGGGGTATTTGAAAGTGAGCAGCCATCTGCCACTGACTTAGGTGCAGAAGAACCAGAAGAAGTTAAAGTTCGTGGGATTTTCTACGGCAGAGTTGTATCAAACACTTAAAGTGATTAATCTGACTTTATCCAAAAACATTTAGCTGAATATCAACAAATATCATGTTATCAGGGGCGATCGCCCCTTTTTTTTGCCTCATTTTTTGTCTTGATTTGATATTCAATATCACCAGTAAAATATGATTTTCGCGTATAAAAAGTAGTTTCATCGCTCTAAAAGTAGTCTTAGAAGACTGTGAATTATAGTATTTATTAAATATTTATTCTTATTGCCAAAAATATTTAATCTTAGCTGAAACTTTTCTAGTATTAATGTTGATCGAGATTTCACGGATACACTGAAAATAAAATTAAACTGTTTTTAGTGAAAACACTTATCAGGTGCAAAATATACGGAGGAAGCTAAGTGTAAATTTGGTATTTTTTTAAACTTCATCAAATGAAAATAGTATAAATGCTGTTGTTCAATGGGCTTTAGGAGCAGTAAGCTGTAATTGTTTCTGAAACAAATTAATTTATATTACGTAGATTACTAACTTTTAGATTAATAAGATTATAAATTACTCTCTATCTAGGGACTAAATTTAATGACAGCTTGCATTAGTAAAAATATTAAAATAGATAGTTTATATCTATTTCAAGAATATCAAAAAGAGCATAGTACCAAAGTCAGAAATCAAATCGTAGAGTTAAACTTTGGTCTAGTCAAGAAAGAGTCATATCACTGGTTGAATCAATGTAGCGAAAGTTTTGAAGATCTGCTGCAAGTTGGTTCAATTGGTTTAATCAGAGCAATTGAGCGTTTTGATGTTGAGAAAGGTAACGCCTTTAGCTCTTTTGCAATTCCTTACATCAGAGGAGAAATTCAACATTATCTTCGAGATAAAAGTACCACTCTAAGAATTCCTCGTAGATGGCTGGAGCTAAAACAAAAATCAGTTGCTTTTATCCATGTTTTTCGAGAAGATAATCATCGGCAACCAAATAATCACGAGATTGCTCAACATCTAGAAGTATCAACCAAAGAATGGCAAGATATCCAATTAGCCTATCAAAATCGTAAGCCTTTGAGCTTAGATGTCTCAGTAAATAATGATTTAGATAGTCAGACTAGTCTCTGTGATTTAGTTGCCGATCCCAAACATCGTAGTTTTCAATTAGTCTATGAAGATCGAGTTCGTTTGCAACAGGCTTTGGGAGAACTAGAAGAACGTACTAGGGACGTTTTAGAATTTGTCTTTCTCCACGATTTAACCCAGAAGGAAACTGCACAAATGTTAGATATTAGTGTAGTTACAGTCTCTCGACAACTAAAAAAAGGATTAAATCTACTGAAAAAATCAATGGCAGCAGAAAAGATCTAGTTTCAAATCTCTGGCTGATCTTAAAGCCGACTGTTATCTTAGAGTTGGCAATGTTTGATTACAAATTAAATTGGGTAATCTTAATCGATACTTAATTATTATTATTATGAATAAAGTTGTATTGTTGACATTAATTGGAACTTTGGCTTTGGTCACGGGAGGCTGTTCTTTCTTCTCTAATTTTGCTGATTCTCAAGAAGAGTTGCGAGAAGATACCGCTCAATCGACTCCTGGGGAGGCTGACACTACTCAGGCTCAACTACAGACAACAGAAGAAGATTTTGCTGATCTGGAACTAGAGCAGCTGAAAACTCAGTCTCTACCAGAAATTGCTGGTTTAATTCCAGCAACAAACCCTGATGATCGAGCCAGAACTAGTATTCGTGGCAGAAATGATCCTTTTTCGGGGGTAGCGTTAAACCCCCGCATTAAACTCAAAGAAGATGAGAATAAGCCTGCGCCAAAGGTTGCTGCAAAAACATCAAACACGATCGCCAGTCGTGATTATAATACTCAAGATCGCTATAGCGATCGCTATGAAGAGGTTTCTGCTCCCCCAGCAGCGCCAGACACAGCTTTGGCAATGAATGTGGTTGTCTCAGGAATTTATCAAGCCAATGGCAGAACTAAGCTAATTGTTAAGGCTCCTGAAGAGGAGAGCAGTCGCTACGTTAAAGTGGGAGACTATTTATCCAATGGTCAAGTTCTGGTTAAAAGAGTTGGTCGTTCCGAAGTTGTTTTAGAGCAGTCGGGACAGGAAGTCACCAAAACTGTTGGTGAAGCTTCGGCTGATGGCAATAGCATTAGTTCTTTACCTCCAGCACCAAGTCATAATTGGGGAAATGCTATATCACTGAGATAAAGCTAGTAGAGTTAAAACATAGAAATAGTTAAACGATCGCAGCAAAAATAATAGCTGCGTTTTTTTTGGTGACAGGTTCCCTGGCTTTAAAAGCCATGGCTTGTCCTAAAGGATTCCCTAAAGGGTATATCCGCAGGTGTATCCGTGATAGACACCTTCGGATAAGCTTGCGCGTCCCTGTCACCGCCTTCCGCGGTTAAAATTGGTCTTTAAGACCACGAATACGAGCAAAAACTCTGGCAGGGTCATTGATCTTGGCGATCGCTTGTAAGGCGGGTGTATCCCAACGCAAAAAAGGATTGGTTTGCTTTTCCTCCCCTAGCCAGGAAGGTATCGTCGCTAAACCTTGATTTCGCGCCTGCTGTACCTTTTGATATCTAGTCTCTAAGTCCTGATTGTCAGGATCTACCGTCAAGGCAAACTTAAGATTGCTGAGAGTATACTCATGAGCGCACCAAACACGAGTCTGATCGGGGAGTTGACGTAATTTAGAGATGGAATTGAGCATCTGGGAGGGAGTTCCTTCAAACAATCTGCCGCATCCTCCAGCAAAAATCGTATCCCCACAGAATAATTCCCCGATTCCATCCGATACAGTCGGTGGAAAATAGTAAGCAATATGACCGTGAGTATGTCCTGGAACAAAAAACACCTGGGCTATTCTGTCCGCAAACTTTACTGAATCACCATCTTCCAGATAGATTTGCTGTTGGGGTATTCTGCCACGATCTTCTGAACCACCATAAACACAGAGATCGGGAAACTGTCTAACTAACTCATTATTGCCGCCAATATGATCCCAATGATGATGGGTATTAAAAATCGCCACTAGGTTAGCATCAATTTCCTTCAGGTAGTCAACCACAGGTTGTGCAAGAGCAGGATCGATTACCGCTGCAATCTTTTTTTGTGGCGACCACAGCACAAAAATATAGTTGTCTGACAACACAGGAATGAGTTTAATTTCCATTATGTTCGATTATCTGCATAAAGCAGGTTTAAAACTTCTGGCTTCTAACTTAAAAAGTTGATGGGTTACGACGGATTGTTAGATTGAATCGAGAGTCAAGATTATCATCGTCTAACCCATCCTACTTCTGACTTCATTAAATTCAATCCATTTTTGCCAAGACTTCTAATGCTGTATCGGTGACGCGACAGATACGCCAGTCAGGTAGTACTTTTGCCCCCATACTTTCATAAAAAGCGATCGCACTTTCATTCCAATCTAGAACGCTCCACTCTAATCTTCCTGCACCTCTTTCTATGGCTAACCTGCCTAAATAAACTAACATTGCCTTACCTATTCCCTGACGACGATAGGCTGGCAACACAAACAAATCTTCGAGATAAATTCCTGGCTTGGTTAGAAACGTGGAGTAATTAGGAAAAAAGAGTGCAAAACCGATAATCTTGGTTTCAAGTTCTACGGCGATCGCTTCAGCATAAATTCGCTTACCAAACAGATGTTCTCGCAACTGCTCAACGGTTCCTGTAACTTGATGACTCAATTCTTCGTATGCTGCTAGTGCCTCAATTAGACCGAAGATTTGCGGGACATCACCCACTTTAGCTTGACGAATAGTGAAGTCTAGATTCATTAAGATTTGCTTAAACCTGAATAACTTAACCATCGTCTCACGAATCCTGGGAGGGTAATGATCGCAAACAGTTTAAAATCTGTCTATTGTCTGAGTTATTTTTTCTCAGGGTCGCATAATATAACATGCGTGGCTAATTTAGCTACGTTCCTCAATAATTTATTACGTGGTGTGAGAAATTTATGAATATTAAAACTACTGCTTTAGCAATCATTTTAGCTACAGGTCTTCCTTTAACTGCTCACGCACAAAATACTAACAGCTACAATACTGCTCAAGTCCCTGGTGGATCTGGCGTAGATGTGCAAACTCCCAGTACTCCTGGCGTAGATGTGCAAACTCCCAGTACTCCTGGCGTAGATGTGCAAACTCCCAGTACTCCTGGTGTAGATGTGCAAACCCCCAGTACTCCTGGTGTAGATGTGCAAACTCCCAGTACTCCTGGTGTAGATGTGCAAACTCCTGATAGTTCTGGTGTAGATGTGCAAACCCCCAGCACTCCTGATGTGGATCTTCCCGAACAGCAAAACAATTTTGATGTTGAAACTCCCAGCGCCGATCCTGGTTTTAATGTTGAAGAAGAAGAAAGCGACCTAACTCCTTCGAGAAGAACTAGAACCCGTCGTACTCGCAGTAGCGACCTCGACAGTAAATACTATGCTGGCGGTAATATTGGGCTTTTTGTACCCTTCTTTGGTGGTGACGATGGTGAAACCGATCCTGATATTGGTATTGGCGTTGGGGGCTTATTCGGCTATCGAGTCAACAAAAACATTAGTGCTGAACTAGAACTTAACAATGCTCGCGGTGGTACAGATGTAGATGATTTGGGATACAACATCTTTGGTGCTTCTGCCAACGGTGTTTATCGTTATTACTTCGATGACGATAGTGCGAAGAGCCTTTACGCTTTTGGTGGACTTGGCTTGGGCTTTGGGATCGTCAGTGCAACTGGAGATTTAGTTGAAGATAATGATGATAACAGCAGAACTGGCTTTTTACTAGGAACCAAGGTCGGTGTAGGCTATCCTCTCACCGATAACATTGACTTATTCGGTCAGACCCGTTATACCAATGTTTTTCTTGGCGAGGAAGATGATGTTGAAGGCACTGGAGACGATGCAAATGGTCTTTCTTTCGACCTAGGGGCAACTTTCAATTTCTAATTAATTATCCAATTAGCTATCAAGTTTGTCTAGTATGGAGGTTTGATTATTTCAGCCTCCATTTTTTTATTTCATAAATATTTTTGTACTACCGACCAACCTGTCCAGGACACGTAGGCTAAGGCAAAGAATAGAATAGCATTGACGGTGATGTGTAGCGATCGCCCCCAAGAATTATTCTCCTCAATCTGGTTAGCACTCCAAGCGGAAAGGCAAATTAACCCCACTACCAATAAGCCTGACCACAGATGCACAGAATGCCCTAAACTGCCGTAGTAGCCCACTGTGCCTACCACACCGATCGCTAGTAGCAACAACACTAAAAAGACAATTACAATGCCACCGATGTAATGAGCGTTTCTCAACCAAAGAGGGCGACCAATTCTGGCTACACGACCATAAAACATTAGCGTCCCTGAAGCGAGGAGCAATAAATAAAAAGCGATCGCGCCTCCCATTGCCCAAGCTGCAATTTTCCAAAGCCAAAGAAACGAAGGTAAATTCAAGTTGACTAACTTCTGTATTGTTTGATCCAGAGGTTATTTTAACTTAAACCATTCCTCTTTGAAGTTACACTTATATATTTTGATTGTGAGCTAAACACCCAAAATTGTCCTGAATTTGCCTTATGCGATGACACCCATAATTTCTAGGGGAACAGTGCTAGTTTGTTCGGGATCAACCACTTCTGAATCCCTTGATTGTACAGATTCTTGGGAAGTAGTATTTTCTAACTTGAGTTTAGTGCAAGGAATTGTGTCGGATAAGATAGAACTAGCCATCATTCCAGAATGAATCTCCAAGACGGCATTTTTAGGAGCTTCAAATACTAATCTCTGACCTGGAAATACGACTCGCTCAAAATACCAGTTAGGAATATTGGTGATCCGAGCTATTTGGATTTGACTTGTGGCATTCACATAACAACAAAGAAGGTTACTATTGCGATCGTTAGGAGGAGAATCTAATGTTTGAGACATGGCTATTGAAGAATGCTGTGTAAAAAAGTATTTTTCATGGTTCCACATAACCTAACATTCTCCGATCCCCATAATTTGTAAAGCAAGCTACCAATGGCTATGTTAATAATTTTTTGGTTGCCGTTTAATGATTAATCCAAGCCGATTCTGTCACTAAACAGATTCCTCCAATTTTCTTAAGTAGAGGCGTAATTTCTTGGATTAACAAATCTAGTTGCTGTTGATTAGTGCAAACTGTCAGAATATAGGCATTACTGAAGACTTTATCCAGATCGATATCAGTAAAATAGCGATCGCCTCTGCCTGTAGCATTATCGATTACGGTATAATCTGACACCCCAATTTTATCGAGAATTTTTAGCACCTGTTCAAGTTTGGGGCTACTAATGATGATTTCTACTTTGTGAACTGGTTCCATAGCTTATACAAATAAGTGTTCGATTATTGCTAAATAAAGAGGAATGCCAACAACAATGTTGAAGGGAAAGGTAAGAGCTAATGCCATAGAAACATAAAGGCTAGGATTAGCTTCTGGCACAGTCATTCTCATGGCTGCGGGGACGGCTATATAAGAGGCGCTAGCACACAAAACAGCAAACAATAAAGCATCTCCCTCTGTAAAACTTAAAACCCTAGCAATACCAATCCCAATTAAAGCATTAATGATCGGAATAAATACAGAGAAACTAATTAAAAATGAACCAGTTTTACTTAAATCTTTAATTCTTTTGGCAGCAACTAACCCCATATCTAACAAAAAGAAAGTTAAAGCACCGTAGAAAATTCCTTGAGTAAATGGCTCTAATTTTGTCCAACCTTCTTCCCCCGTTAAAACACCAATAATTAAACTACCAACTAAAAGAAAAACTGAAGCATTTAAAAAAGCTTCTCTTAAAACTTCTCCCCAAGAAAATTCAGATTGTTCTTGGTTAGTTCCAACATCAGAATCAGAATTAGTTGATGCATTTGACTTTGCTTTGGGAGCAAACATTTTGACCAAAATAATGCCGACAATAATTGCAGGAGATTCCATTAGCGCCAAAGCAGCTACCATATGACCTCCATAAGGAATCTGAAGCTTTTCTAAAAAGGAACTAGCGGTAATAAAAGTAACGGCACTAATTGAACCATAAGTAGCCGCGATCGCTGCGGCATTATAGCTATCAAGTTTTATTTTCAGGATAAAAAAAGTATAGACTGGCACAACACAAGCCATAAACATTGATGCCAGGAGAGTAATAGCAATATTTAAGTCAATGCCACTTTCTGATAGTTCATGACCACCTTTAAAACCAATTGAAATCAAAAGATATAAAGAAAAAAGTTTAGGTAAAGGAGTAGGAATTTCCAGATCTGATTTAGTAAAAACAGCAATCATCCCCAAGAAAAAAAATAATACAGGAGGATTTAACAAATTAAATAAAATTAGACTGCTATCCATAGGTTGCTCTGAATTTATTTATTGTGACCTATTTAATTGAATAATCTTTTAACTAACAATAACCCAGAGTCTGTCAAAAAAAACATGACAAAATCCTAAGAATTTTCTGATCAGCATTCATTATGGGAGGGGATAATTTGAGTAAATCCAAAGCTTTTTTCTGTATCTTGATGCCTTCTCCTTCAAAACGCAAAATAGACTTGTTGCATACCTAACGAATTCCAGAACCGCTATAGTACTATGGAAAGATAAAAAGACGTACAATATAAGACTTTAGCAGATCCCTAACAATCGGCTAATCATAGAGCGACCCTGAGTGATAATGAAAAATGATGAACTAAGTTTAATTGAAGCTGAATTAAATAGTCCTCTAGATCAGATTAATACAGCAAACTCTGTCGGTGACATTCCCCCTCCAGATCCAGACAGGATGCTAGCATTGCTGCAATCTGATATCCCCTCAGAGCGAATGCTGGCAGCCAGAGCGTTTTGCGAGTTAGAAGAACGGCGTTCTATTCCCATTCTGATCAAGCTCTTAAATGATGTTTGTCCTCTAGTTAGAGTCAGTACTGCTTATGCTCTAGGTCGCAACACCGATGCCACTGCCGTTGAACCTTTAATTGAATTGCTGGAGAAAGACTTTAATGGCTACGTCCGCAAAGGAATCGTCTGGGCATTAGGTAACAGCAAAGATCGTCGCGTCCTCAAACCCCTCCTTCATGCCCTGAAAACTGATATTTCCGCCGTTAGGCTTTGGGCAGCTAGTGGATTGGCTCAGATTGCCCCTGCAAACTACGAAGATATCATTACTGCTATGCCCCCTCTAATTCAGGGATTGAGAAGGGATCAGATTGCTGCGGTACGAAGTAACTGCGCTTGGGCGATTGGACAACTCTGTCGAGAACTGCCTTCCAATGTGGTCTATGCTACAGCGATCGATGCTTTAATTGAGTCTCTAGTGGAAGATGATGATTATGGTGTCAAAGACGATGCCAGAAGTGCTATCCTCAAAGTCGGCGATCCTCGCGGTTTACAGATGATCGAAGAACTAGAATTTGAAGGATTAATTTAGATTAATTTGATTTTCATCAATTTTCCATTGAAAATATTACATGACCAAACCCTTAATTATCGGCGTTAGTGGCGCTTCAGGGCTAATCTATGCTGTTCAGGCTCTGAAATATCTCTTGGCTGCTGATTATACAGTTGAACTGGTGGCTTCTCGTGCAACCTATATGGTTTGGCGAGAAGAGGAAAATATTCGGATGCCCGCCGAACCCGATCAACAGGAACTATTTTGGCGGAAAAAAGCTGGAGTTAAGACAGGAGGAATTTTGAACTGTCATCGTTGGGGAGACGTTGGTGACAACATTGCCAGTGGTTCTTTTCGTACTTTAGGCATGGTGATTATTCCCTGTAGCATGAGTACGGTGGCTAAGATAGCAACGGGATTAAGCTCAGATCTTCTAGAAAGAGCCGCAGACGTGCAAATTAAGGAAGGAAAACCCCTAGTGGTAGTTCCCAGAGAAACCCCCTTTAGTCTCATTCATCTACGTAATTTAACCGCCCTAGCTGAAGCTGGAGTAAAAATTGTACCCGCTATTCCCGCCTGGTATCATCACCCCAAAACCATTGAAGATCTGGTGGATTTTGTGGTGGCTAGAGCATTAGACACGTTGGATATTGATTGTATTCCCTTAGAAAGATGGAAGAGCGGGAAACAGCAACTGCCAACTAGCGACTAGTCACTTAAAGGAAAAGATTTATTTGCGATCGCTGCCCCAGGAAGTCTAGCAAATTATCAGCGAGGGGACATTTTGCGAGTAAGGCAGCAGATTAAATAATAAAGAGCCATCAAAAAGTGAAAGTTTGCCAACGTTACTGAAGTCTAGGACGTAACCTGAATTTGCCCAACGTTCAATTTCCAAACTGCGAATTCCTAACTCGTTCCAAAAGCATTCGTTTCTCGGCGCGGGCGATCGCTTTATAAGTCTGAGCCACCGCACCTGGTTCGACGGAAATGCCATCAATACCCCATTGAACTAGTTTATCGATTAAATCGGGGTGTTCCACTGGTGCTTGACCGCAGATATAGCACTCAAGATGGTGTTCATGAGCAGTTTTGATTAATTCGGCGATCGCTTTGTGCATGGCTGGATGATTGGCATGTAAACCGCGATCGCTAAACTGGGGTTGTTCTCGATCTACCCCCAACAGTAATTGGGTTAAGTCATTAGTTCCAATGGCAATCCCCTGAACTCCAGCACGGATATATTCAGGAAGCAACAGGATCACTGAAGGAACTTCTGCCATGATCCAGACTTGAAAAGTATCATGAACAGTTAAGCCCCGCTTTTCGAGACGACGATAACAAAATTTGAACTCCTCTACACTACGGATAAAAGGCAGAATGAGCTTGATGTTGTGATGCTCCTCTATTATCAGGGTTTGTAAAACTTCTAACTCTAGATCAAACAAAGTCGGATCGGTTAAATAACTATAGGTTCCGCGATCGCCTAAACCTGGATTAGGGGAGTCTTGGCGATATAAATCTAAAGAGCGATAAAATATGGGACGGGGGGCAAATGCTGTGCAAAACTGACGCAGATAATCGGTGAGAATTGCCACAAACTGCCTTTGAAAAGATTCCTGCCACTGAGCTAAGACTTGGGAGGATAATAAATCTGCCAGCATCAATTCTGAACGCAAGAGTCCCACCCCATCTATCGGTAGCTTTGATGCAGCGGCAATACTTTCTGGTTGAGCCAGATTAACCATTAGTTTGGTGGCAATGGGATAGGCGGGGGAGAGGATGCCCTTGAGAGGGGGAT
>Ga0114940_10000576_pt1 | contig 16477 bp, 18 predicted proteins | sample ColdCreekSource_FD_87195 | JGI IMG/M metagenome (GOLD analysis project Ga0114940, IMG submission 87195) | Groundwater microbial communities from Cold Creek, Nevada to study Microbial Dark Matter (Phase II) - Cold Creek Source | ecosystem: Environmental > Aquatic > Deep subsurface > Groundwater ... | reverse complement strand
ATTAGATTTGGTCGAAGAAGCTAACAGAACCTGCGAGTGATTTTAAATTACCTCCAGCTTAGTTATCGTATTATTTACGCTAACCTTATCTCCCTCTCCCACACCTTTTTTCGTTCACCCGTACAATGTTAGCTTTTAGCCTTTAGCTTTTAGCTTCAATTCATCTGCACGCTCTTGGCACGTTTAATTACTTCTCATAGCTGTGTTACGGAGGTAATGTGGTTGCTCAGTTCTAATTGGCGGACTCAAAATGAATTTTTGTTGGATCTGGCGAAAGAACTCTACGAATGTGTGCCTCTATAGCCCCAAGATTTCACTCGTATTGCTGAATTAAATGCTCAATATGCAGACTTGCCAGGAGATTTTGCCAATTTAAGTTTAGTTGTTATTTCAGAACGGTTAGATATTAGTGCGATCGCTACTCGAGATAGTGATTTCGATATTTACCGACGTTATCGAAAACAACCGTTTGAGCGTATATTTATTCCGCAATGAGGATTGTGATCAAAATATCCTGAAGTACGTTACATTTATTTCTTTGAGTCGATTTTTGATGTTTTTGATTTTGCGATCGCAAGTAACACCTAAGAAAAAATGCGATCGCCTGTGGAGTTATCCTTAAACTCATAACTAACTTCTCACCTGCAAAATGAAAGTTTAAACAGCGATCGCAAAAGTATTTAAAACAGAATATGAAATCCTTCTTGGGGGATATCGGCAATCAGTTCTTCTATAAATACGCCAAAAGGTTTGGGCGGTTCTTGCGATCGGTGATGTTTGATTTTTGCCAATAGTAAAAAGTCAAAAACTTCTTCGATGACGCGATCGGATGCTGTCTCAATTTCACGGATTAATTGTTCTTTGAGGGTCATTTTTAACTTTAAGGCTGGGAAGTCCCACGCTGTAAACCTTCGGCGCGATCGCGTAATTGCCGAATATGGAAATATTGCCAACTCAAATCCGAAATAATACTCCATCTTCTCAAAGTCAGGTAAGTCTTGCCTGTGAGTTATTTCGTCCATTTTTCGGCGATCGCCTGTCGTAGAGCTGCGATCGCGCGTTCAACTCAATCGGGAAAAATGATTTTGACTAGCGATCGCAAGATTGGAGTTCACTTCATATGGAAGATGGTCGATTGGTCAAGCAAAATTGATAGGGAATTTAGGTATATTAAGAAAAAAATACCCTACCCCAAAAGGTAGAGCATTAATGCTTAATAACTGAAAATAGGTTATTAACAAGATAAATTTTGCAGCATCACTATGGTTGCGCTTCGCCTTCAATATATATAAACAAAAGAGCCATAGCAACTGCGGCACCAACTAGGCCCACAAGAGGAACCATAGCAACGGGAAGCCAGGAAGCTGTATAATCGCCAATCATATTTTTCTTTTCCTTTTTTGGATTAAAACGTTGACAACATGGATATTACTGCGAACTCCAACCCGATTAGGTCAGTTATAAAGATTCTTAACAAAAAGCGAACTTAAACCAAGCTAAAGTAATGCTATTTGATGGAATTTTAGAGAATTTCATTACGTTAAAGGAGAATTCAATTTTTATGGACGCAATTCAACATGGCGGAGATCCTCAAGTAGGAAATTTGGCTACTCCTCTAAATTCGTCTGATTTTAGTAAATCTTTAATCCGTAACTTACCTGCATATCGCGATGGCTTGGCACCATTTCGTCGCGGTTTAGAAGTAGGTATGGCTCACGGATATCTTCTATACGGCCCATTTTTAGTCTTAGGGCCATTACGCAATACTGATAATGATGATATTGCTGCTTTGCTAGCATCAATTGGCTTAGTGGCAATCTTGACTTTGTGTTTATCTCTCTATGCTAGTGCAATGGGTGGTAAACCAACAGCTACCCTCACTGCTCCCAATGTTCCTGAAGCTTTCGGGACTAAAGAGGGCTGGAGTGAGTTTGGTAGCGGTTTCTTTATTGGCGGTACTGGCGGAGCATTTTTTGCCTACTTCTTGCTCTCCACAGCTTATTTAGCAGGTATCAAAAGTCTAATTCCTGGGCTTTAGGCGATTTCTGCGAAATAAAGTACCAATACTGAACAGCATGGGTTACGCTACGCTAACCCATGCTACAAAGTTGCTGGTATTTTCTTAACTAGAAATCTCCTTAGTAGTTCTTGAGCAACGGATTAAGCAATTTGAGATAGTCAAAAATTTTTATCTTATCGAGATAATGTGTTTAAAAAGTCGTCCTTCTTAGGACGGCTTTTTTTTGATTTGTGACGTGCTAGTTTACATTACTGATACTACCTTGGTGCTTTCCGCCAACCTGCCGCAACCGCTTCTGATTCTGAGCAAAACCATCTTTCCCCCTTTGTAGAATCAATGATTGTTCTCTCATAGTCTTCCATTCCTGGAACGTGATAAAGGTGATTCCCTGTGTTGTATGAGATGTTGCCTTTGACAGCACAGCTCGGTTTCCTAATCGATATAATGGCGGCACGAGAGACTCTAGGGCTAGTTTCTATTTTGGAAACGCCATCTACATCTGCTGCGACTCCGACACCAGCATTAATCAAAACAGCATCACCGAGAATGATTGAAATAATGAAAATAAGTTTATTAGTATTAAAATAAAATTTCATTGTGAGTTTCTCTGTCTTTTCTAACTTTTATTAATATAAGTATGTTGTCATTTATTTGGTTCTAACTGTGATATAAATCACTTAAAAAACTTCAGTTTTTAATGGTGGTAGCAGCAAAATTATGGAACTTTCATTTGATTGTTGCTTAATTAAAAGTTAAAATTTCTCCTCGCAGCGCGATCGCGCCTAAATCACTCTTTTTTAGCTAGAAGCTATTAGCATAATTGCTTTTAGCTAACGACTAAGAAGATCACAGTTTTTTAAATTAACTATTGTTACTACAGATAAACCGTTAGTTTCGGGGAGGCTGAGAGCTTTTTAAATTCCCGACAAAGTCTAATATTTTTCGTGCCAAATTAATGATTAATAACTAATAGCAATTCTTCTGACAATTCAAAATTAGCAGTAACGTTTTGTACGTCATCAAGAGATTCTAAAGCATCAATCAATTTCCAAAGCGATCGCGCTTGTTCGGCATCAGTTACTTCTATACTATTGTTGGGTATCCAGCGTAACTCTATATCTGTAACTGGTAAATTGTAAGCTTGTAAGGTTTGATTTAAGTTGTCTAAATTAGCAACTTCGGTGAATACTTCTGCACCTTCGGTGTCTTCATACATTTCGTAGTTTTCGGCACCACCTTCGGCGATCGCTTCTAATAACTCTTCTTCATCAACTGCCGCTAAACTAACCACCCCTTTTTGCTCAAACATCCAGCTAACGCAACCACTCTCGCCTAAATTGCCCCCATTTTTGCTAAAGGCTTCCCTCAGATAGGCTGCGGAGCGATTACGGTTATCTGTGAGTGCTTCAACTAAGATGGCAACACCCCCCGCACCATAACCTTCATAGCGAATTTCTTCTAAAATCGCGCCATCATCTTGATACGTACCTGCCCCCTTAGCCAAAGAGCGTTCAATATTATCGTTAGGAATTCCTGCGGCTTTAGCTTTATCTATTGCCGTGCGTAATTGAAAATTGCCATCAGGATCGGCAACACCATTGCGTGCAGCGACGATGATCGCCCGAGACAACTGGGTAAAAGTTTTACCTTTTTTAGCATCTACCCTGGCTTTTTGTCTTTTGATATTTGCCCACTTACTATGACCTGCCATCTTCTGTTTAAACCGTCCCTAATTTATTAAGATTCTAATCGCCATACTCTTTGTACTGTAAGGCATAGAGAACCGAACCTACTAATCCTACTTGAGGCGTCAAAACAATGTGTACAGGAATTTTATCGATTAACTGGCTCACTCTGCCTTTGTCTTTAAAAGTTCTGAGAAATCTACCATCCTGCATCAGGGGTAAGATTTTGGCAGCAATTCCCCCCGCAATATAAATTCCGCCGTAAGAAAGCAATTTTAGAGCCAGATTTCCAGTTTCCGCGCCATAAGCTTCGACAAATACTTCCATTGTCTTTTCGCACAGGCGATCGCGATTTTTAAAAGCTGCTTGAGTAATAATCGCTGCGGGATCGATCGTCTTTTTTGTCTCTTTTTCCCAAGCTCTAATTCTTTCGCCGACTTCTATAGATTCTGTGGCGAAGTTGGTATCCCGTAAAAATTGATATGTCGAGGCAATTCCTTGACCAGAGACTACTCTTTCTACGGATATATGTTCCGTATTTAATTTTTGCCGCAGATATTTCAGCAATTGAGTTTCTAAATCATTACGGGGGGCAAAATCGGCGTGTCCTCCCTCGCTGGCAAAAATTTGATATTTGCTTCCTTGAGGAATTAGAAATGCTTCTCCTAAACCAGTCCCCGCACCAATCACGGCTATGGGTGCATTTTTTCTAGCTTCTCCTACTTGCAACGTATGGATATCAAAATCTTTTAAACCCAAAATACCAAAACTATTAGCGGCAAAATCATTAATTAAGCTGATTTTTTCAATTCTTAATTCTGTTTCTAAACGCTCGGTATCCAAAAACCAGTTGAGGTTAGTTAAATTGCAGGTATTATTAACAACTGGCCCAGCGATCGCAAAACAGCCCAACTGGGGTGTGAGGAAAGTTCCTTGACCCAAAAACTGCTGCACCATCGGCACTAAATCGGGGAAATTAGCACTAATGTATTGAGCTTCTCTTACGGTTTTAAAAGATTTCTCGGTTAGCGTGACCTCTGTCACTTCTACCAAGCGCAGGATAGTTTTTGTTCCGCCAATATCCCCAGCCAGTAAAAACATAGTCTGATTATTTATTTGGTTTTATAGTTTCTTAATATAGACTAAATCGCACCTATCGGTTTCCACACCCGCAGCGGGTTGATAACCATTGTGTTCGTATAGTTTTACTGCCTCAGTTAGTACCGATGCGGTTTCAATCCAAATTTGTTGATAATCTAACGCAGCGATCGCATTTTCTAGCTGTTTTAATAAAAATTTACCTAATCCTTTCCCCCTTACCCCCGGTAATAAATACATTTTGCGGATTTCTACAGCATTTTGTCCTCTAGCTATCGGCTGATATGCAGCCGTACCAACTATTGTCGAATTTAATTCAACTACCCAAAACTCTCCCCCAGTTTCTAAGTAAGCAGATTCTACTTCGATTACATCTCGATCCGCCCCTGCTGGTTGCCAAGGTAAGCCATATTCTTGCAACACATTTTTAATTACCTCTGCTGCCGATATGCGATCGCTTTTTTGCCAATCTCTGATTTTAAACTGCTGATATGTTTTATTCACGCTGATCGTCAGTTAACTATGTAATCTCGGTTCATGATGCAAAGTCTCCAAAATACTACTTTCAAATTCCCCTAACTCCGACAAACGGCGGTCAACCGTAGCGCGATCGCCATAATGTTCGGCTAAGACCCAATAAATACCATAATGACGAGCTTCAGATGCCATTAAACCGCGATATAATTTAGCTAAATCTTGATCAGGGCAGGATTCTCCAAGTAAACCCAATCTTTCGTAAGAACGCGCTTCAATCAAGGCTGAAATCAACAGAGAGTCCAATAAACGTTCTGGTTCTTGATGGCGGATTTGGGATTTTAATTTAGCAAAATAGGGAGGCGAATTTAAGGGAGCAAGAGGGATGCTGCGTTTATCTAACCACTGATTTACCTGTTCAAAATGTTCTAATTCCTCTTGAGCGATCGCCGTTAACTGACGGACTAATTTATGATGAGCAGGATAGCGAAACATCATGTTAATCGCTGCTCCCGCCGCTTTGCGTTCACAATGAGAGTGATCTAGTAGAATTGTATCCATATTGGCGATCGCTTGCTCGATCCAAGCCAAGCTAGTTGGCTGTTGTAGAATTTTGATTTTAGTCAGAGAGACCCCGCCGTAAGACGACGGGGCTTCCTCTGACTTCGCAATTATTGATCTAGACACTACTCGATTACTCATTGTCCCTATATACTTAATAGCGTAAATTGTCAATCTTGTCGGTGTATATTTTTCAGGTGAAGATAAATCATACATCGGATATACATAGATTCTTCCCTAAATTGGGAATACTTACTAGATAAGTTAACAATTTACTCTTATGATTTGAGGAACTCTCGATCTATTAAAAGCAATTGTTAAGATGCACATCGTAAAAACAGCTAAAACAGCTAATATGAGTAATCATCGCCGAATCGTTATTGGTGACGTTCACGGACACTATGACACCCTAATCGCCTTAATAGACTCGATTTCGCCTAATAGTGAAGACGAAATTTATTTTTTGGGAGATTTAATTGATCGAGGGCCAAAAAGCGCACAAGTCGTGGAATTTGTGATTCATAATAAATATAAATGTCTCCGGGGCAATCACGAGGAGATGCTACTTGATGTGGTTGGTAGTGGAGAGGTATCGGTAGAACTATATCAAGGATGGTTATATAGTGGAGGTCATGCAACTGTAGCTAGCTACGATAGTAAAATTCCTCAAGAACATATTGACTGGATGAAAAGCTTACCCCTATATCTCGATTTAGGGGATGTATGGTTAGTTCATGCTGGAGTTGATCCAACTATTCCTCTCCCAGAACAAAGTTCTGATCAATTCTGCTGGATCAGAGAAGATTTTCACAGCATTGATAAACCATTTTTTTCAGATAAACTAATTATTACAGGTCACACTATTACTTTTACTTTACCTGGAGTCCAACCTGGACAAATAGCGGCTGGAAATGGCTGGCTAGATATAGAAACAGGAGCATATCATCATAATAGTGGCTGGATGACTGCGGTAGATATTACTCAGCAAAAAGTTTACCAAGCTAATGCTTTAGATGGTAGGTTGCGAATTATGCCCCTCAAAAAAGCGATCGCGTCAGTGGATTGTGCAAAAATTATGTCTAAACGGATGCGTAAAAGAGCTTAATTGAATTGACTGAATTGACTAGGGATTATTTCCCAATTAACTGGATAATAATTTATTTAGCTATTTTGGCAATAATCTCTGCTAAATCGAAGTCTTGTTGCGTAATTCCACCAGCATCGTGACTTGTCAAAGAAATCACAACTTGATTGTAAGAAATGGCAATATCTGGATGGTGTCCTGCTGATTCGGCTGGTTCAACTAACTTATTGACAAAATCGATCGCACCAACAAAGTTTTTGAATTTAAAAGTACGAGAGATCGCCTTATCTTCTACTGTCCAACCTGGCAGGGACTGGATTTTCTGATTGATTTCGGTTTCGTTTAAGGTCATAGTATCGGCTCTAAGTTGATGATCAGGAAAACTAATTGAAATCGCAATTGAGGCAAGGCAAATGCTCAATGATAGCCGTAATACTGGCTTCCAATGTAAAGGCTTAAATCGTAAATTGCCGATCATAATTAAATTGTCTCACTGACTTCTGGATGATAACTATGATGATTCTCTAAAGGAGACATCAAAGCATAAAAAGGTTGATGCAGACTAATTAGCTGTGCCAAGGTTTTCTTCAGTAGGGTACGGTGAACAATCGAGTCGATAAACCCATGTTGCAGCAGATATTCCGAAGTTTGGAATCCTTCTGGGAGTTTTTCTCTTAAAGTCTGTTCGATAACTCGTCTTCCTGCAAAACCGATTGTGGCTTTAGGTTCAGCTAAAATAATATCTCCTAACATGGCGAAGCTAGCGGTAACACCGCCCATAGTGGGGTGAGCCAAAACAGGAATATATAATAGCTTCGCTTCTCGGTGACGCTGCAAAGCACCAGATATTTTTGCCATTTGCATTAGACTAAACATTCCTTCCTGCATTCTGGCACCACCAGAGGCGCAAACAATAATTACGGGGAAGCTTTCTTCTGTCGCGTGTTCGATTAAACAGCATAGCTTTTCGCCAACCACAGAACCCATACTGCCACCCATAAAGCGGAAATCCATCACCCCTAATGCTACAGGTAAACCATCAATTAAACCCGTTCCTGTCTTGACTGCATCGGTTAAGCCTGTTTTGGTTTGATAGTCTTGTAGCCTAGCTTGATAGTCTTTGCGATCGCGAAATTTCAGAGGATCAATCGGACGGATGTTTTCATTTAAAGCTTGCCAAGTTTTGGCATCGATTAGCTGTTGAATACGTTCATCACTGTCAACTCTGGCATGATGGTCACATTCAATGCACACCAGTTGATTAGCCTCTAGGTCTTTAGTATAGGCTACTGCTCCACATTTATCGCATTTTGTCCACAATCCGTCGGCAATCTCTCTTTCTTGCTGTTTCTGAATTGGAGGCTCTGTTTTTCTAAGGTTGGCAAACCAATCTATTAGAGACATAGTTTATACTTTTTTATATTTTATTTATTAACTGTCTTCGGGAGGACTGAGCAGCAGCAAAGCCGTCCATTGATCTTTAGCTCTTACCTGTAATGCAGCCTGACTTCCTTGCCCACAGTAAACGCCTGCGCCAATATTGAGAACGCGACAGGGAATATCATAAGCAATTAATATTTGCTGCATTAGTTCTGCTTCCCACCGAGCTTTGGTCGTCTTTAGTGTAATCCAAGACACAGATTTATACTATTTTGTTTGGCTATTACAGATTAATGATCTGCATGGATTTATTAATTACGTCTTGACTATTGTAAAATTTTCTGGGTTAGTTCGATATGAATTTTATTTTGCAATAAATTCTTCTACAACTTTGTTTAACCCCACTGAATTCGAGGCTTTAAATAAAATGCGATCGCCTGTTTCTATTACTTCTTTTAATTTCTTAGTTAAAAGAGTGCGATCGCTAAAACATTCGGTGGTAATTCCCGTTGCACCAGCTGCCATCTCTTGGGTTTCAACTTCATCAGCTAAAACTAACAGCAGATCTATCTCTAATTCCTTTACTTTTTCTCCTACTTGGCGGTGTAGCTGCGCCGAATACTTTCCTAATTCTTTCATCGTACCTAAAACCGCGATGTGTCGCTTGCCTGGGGTTTCTTTCAACATCTGCACCGCAGCCAGCATTGATTCTAAACCTGCGTTATAGGTTTCGTCGAGAATAACTAGATCATCAGGTAAATCGTAACGACGCGATCGCCCTTGGGGTAATTGTACCTGTAAACCCTCTCTCAGAGGGGCTAGATCGATATTTAAGACTTGAGCAACAGCGATCGCAGCTAGATAGTTACTGGCGTTATGTACACCCGCTAGAGGTAAAGGAAAATTATGCTCTGCAACTCTTAAAATATTCCCCTCAAGTAATTCTCCTCTGATATCGCCCCCGTCTAGCCCATAAGTGATCGTTTCCCCTTGCCAAACTTGAGCGGCTGTTTCGATTAATAGAGGGTTGTCGTGATTTAGGATGGCGATGCTCGATTGGGGCATCTGGGCTAAAAGTTCGCATTTCGCCTGAGCGATCGCTTTTTTTGAGCTTAATCTACCAATATGGGCTGTTCCCACATTAGTTATGATGCCGATGGTAGGGCGAGCAATATCGGCTAATAAAGCAATTTCTCCTTTACCTCGCATTGCCATTTCAATCACGGCGTATTTATCTTCTGAGCTGATTTCTAGTAAAGTTTTGGGTACACCAATTTCATTGTTAAAATTACCTTGGGTTTTTAGTACTTTCCCTTGAGTATTTAACACTGCCGCAATTAATTCTTTGGTACTGGTTTTTCCTACCGAACCAGTAATGCCAATAACAGGAATCGAAAAGCGATCGCGCCACCAGTGAGCAATTTGCTGATAAGCTTTTAAAGTATCGGTAACGATAAACTGCGGGATATCCTGGGTTATATCTAGTTGACGAGATACAATAAATGCGATCGCTCCTTGGCTAATAGCAGTATCGACAAAGCTATGACCATCAAAATTTTCTCCTACTAAAGCCACAAATATCTCTCCAGGCTTAATACTACGGCTATCAGTAGCAATACCCATAACAGATCTCCTCAAGTCAGTTGCAGTTATCTTCAAAAGATTAGTGTTGAGAATTTCATGGAGTTCGAGTAGAGAAAAATAGATGTTCATAGTGTTAATTACCTAGAAATATGAAAAATACGCTTTTAAATCCAAAGTAGAGCTTTAGTTTTTTCAGTGTATATACTAACAATTAACTGTTTAAATCTTGACTTAAAATTTATACCATTAATCCGCATCAAGCTATAAGATTTAAGGATAAATTATATTTTTTTGTAATTCAAAATTCAATTAACTTTTTTATTTAATTTCCCCATTAAAAATCAGGGTAGGATAACCGATTGTGGACAAAAATCAGTTTAATAATCGCTCACATTCAACCAGAGGAGAACAGCAACAGATCTACGATCATTTTATCTACTGTGCCAAAATGGAATCCCCCGTTCAAATAATTGAACGATTTAATTACTTATTTATTAAGACTAGTGGTTATCAAGATAATAGAATACGTTTGGCATTAGAAATAATTGTTAATGCCGCCAATGCTGAGGTAGAATTTCCCTTATTTCTTAATCGTTGTTGTCACATTATAGTGAATCGCTGGCAGATGCACCCCCAGTTAAAAATCGAGATTGTTGAATTGGTGGCTTTGTTAGAACGAGCTTTACCTCCTAGCGGTGCGATTTCTCGGACTGCTAGAAACTTGAGGCAACTAGTCAAAAATTTTCTAACTACCGAACATTATCTTAAAATGCAGCGTCTGGCTCGTCTGATTGATGGTAGTCAAGAACCAGGTAAGCGTCGTATTGAAATTGTTGGTAATTCGGTTGGAGACTTGATTCAACGTTATCCCTATTTACATAAACACTGTTTGTTAAGCGAGAGTAGCAGTACAGGATTTCAACAAACTGTCCAAACAATTCAAGCAGGAATTCAAGATAGTTACGAGTTAAGTCTTGCCCAATATGTGACCCATCGAGTTCGTTTAATACAGACAATCAAGAAATATAAGGCTGCTAACCAAACGAAAATTCCTAAAAGACTGATTCAACCAGTTAGTAATCCCACTTTACTTAGCGATCGCGAGTTAGATAGAGCTTTACGTCATTATACGGGTAAAGTATCAAGAAACTATACTTATTCCGATTTATCTAAGAGTTTTTTAACTCATAGTAGTCAGATTCGCTCTTATAGAGAATTTAAAGCTGATTTATATCAATATATAATCTCTGGTGTTGATGCAAGCTATGGCGAACAACGATTTAACCACAAACTAGATCAATATTTACAAAATACTTTAACCGATTTTGATGATCGTGAATTAGACGAGTTTTTAACACTCCGTACCTACTGTCAATTGTTTAAATTTTTAGTGGTTGACAGCAAGAGTAGTTCTAATCATGAGCGCTATATCGATCTAATTACTTATTTAGGAGAAACTCAAACCATTGGTTTGTTACTGAAGCTAGTACTGTTATGCACCAAGGTCAAGCCCTATTTAGAACAGAGATTTTCAATTCTTTTCTCTCACTACGAATCCGTTGCTGAAAACGAAGCCCCTTGGTTAATTAAATCTTTAGAAAATTTACAAGTCGCCTTTAGCGTCTATTTTGGGCAAGCCGATTTTTCTTTAATTCAAATTATCTAAGGTTAAGATATGACAGAAGTTAAGATATTTGGTTTCTGTCGGTGATTAAAAACCTAGATAGTTCAACTTGGCAACCAATTGATCGAGAGATAGAAGCAATTTATGAGCATATTCGCGAATGCGCCTCCAATAAACCGCCTGAATCGGTAATTAATCAGTTCAAGTGTTTATTTCTTGAGTGTAAACACGAAAATAGTCAAATATCTAAAGCTTTAGAGAAAATTATTTTTTCTCCTTTAGGACAGCAAAAATTTGACTTGATATTCAGTGACTGTTGTTATCTAATTATTGATTCCTGGTCGAATCAACCAGAATCATTAGAATTGATTAATGAACTAATTAGCATTTTCGATTCAGTTAATCAAGCCAAGTCTTATGACCGCCGCAAAAAACAATTAATCCAATTGATTGGAGATTATCAAAAAACAGAATTATATCTCCAACTTCAAGCTATAGTTAGCATCATTAGTGCAGAAGAATCAACAAATTTGATCGCTACTAAGACAATTTCTACTGGTTCAATATCTACTAATAGCACTTCTACCAATATAATTATCAACACTTATATTCGACGTTATACCTATTTATATGAATATTTTTTATCAGGAACTGAACATATTCCTCAACTAACTAAGTTAATTAAGACTACCCAAGCTACTAGGAGGCAAAATTTTGAAATTCAGCTATCCAAACACATTATTTATCGCGTTAGATTACAACAAGTTGCCCGTATAGGATTGTTATCAAAAGGTGTAGGAAAAGTAATTACTAGAGTGGAAAATCCAACTCTACTTTCAGAAAAAGCCTTTAAACTAGCGATGAGGCAGTATATTAGCAAAATTGATGGCGAATATACGCTTTTGCAGTTAGCACAACGATTTCTAGTGCAAAATAATCTACGCAATTGTTATCAAGAATATAAACGAGATTTACATCAATATCTGATTAACAATATCGAGCGGCAAAACAACAACTATCAATTTGAAAGTAAGCTACGGCAAAAACTGAATCAAATTTTTCCTCAATCTGATTCTAAGCCATTAAACCAGAATTTGATTTTACAAACCTGTCGGCAATTATTCAGTTTCATGATTGTGGAAATTTTTCCTAATTCCCAGCCAAATTATCAGCAATTTTCCGAATTAATTAGCAATTTGGGTACGGCTCAAACAGTGGCGATATTAATTAAGCTAATTCTAATTTGTCCTGAAGCTAAATCGGATTTAGAGAAAAAGATGGCGCTAATTACTACTTACTATCAGTTACATGACATCAAACAAGTACCTTGGCTGCTAAAGACATTAGAACATTTACTAATAGCCTTTAGTATTTATTTTGGAAAAGTAGACGTTTCGATCGCCAAAATCATCTAGTTTCTTCTCGTAAAACGTACCCGACTCCCCGCACAGTTTGAATTAAACGTTGTTCTTGTTGCGCTTCTAATTTAAGGCGTAGATAACGAACATACACTTCAATAATATTAGAATCTCCCATAAAATCATAACCCCAGACTCGTTCTAAAATTTGGTCGCGAGTTAAAACTTGTCGGGGATGAGAAATTAAATACTCCAGCAGGTCAAATTCTTTAGCGGTTAATTCAATCGAGCGTTGTTGGCGAAATACCTCACGAGTTGCTCGATTTAGGTTCAAATCAGCAAAATGTAATATATTCGTAACTTCTTCGTTATCGCGACGTAAACTAGCCCGCACTCTGGCCAGTAACTCTTCGATACTAAAAGGCTTAATTACATAATCGTCTGCACCTGCATCTAAACCAGCCACGCGGTCACTAACTTCGTCTTTAGCCGTTAATAAAATAATCGGGACTTTATCCCCTGTCTGACGCAGGCGACGACAAATTTCTGGGCCAGATATTCCTGGTAACATCCAGTCCAGTAAAATCAAATCGGGCTGTATTTCTCTGGCAGTGGATAAACCAGCAAAACCATCTGGTGCAACAGTTACTTCGTAGTTTTCAAACTCCAACTCCATCTTGATAAACTGAGCCAGTTTAGCTTCATCTTCAACAACTAAAATATGGGGTTTCATAAGACAGTAATTAGTTACTTTTTCTTGGGTAATCTGAGTGATTTAGTTGAATTAATTGGCCCTAAAAGTTGGTTTAAATCTCGCAATTGTTCGGCTGTCCCCATACAAATTAGAGCATCCCTGTCTAAGATTAAAGTATCTCCTGTCGGCCCCGCGATTAAATTACCATCAAAGCGACGAATTGCTAACACTAAAGCTCCCGATTGCGGTCGCAATTTAGCTTCTTTCAAGCTTTTTCCTGCATAAGGACAAGTCTGAGCATCGATTAAAAATTCTTCCAGATAATAAGAACGATTTGAGCCTGTAAGAATACCATCGACAAAATCCATTACCTGGGGTCTTAAAGCCGCTGCTGCCAGCCTTTTGCCCCCTGTGATATAGGGAGATACTACCGCATCCGCCCCCGCCCGCTGTAGCTTTTGTACGGCTTCTTCGGTACTAGCACGGGCGATCGCCCGTATGGTAGGATTAAGGGTTTTTGCCGATAATACCGTATACAAGTTTTCCGCATCAGATGGCAAAGCTGTCACCATACAGATCGCGCGATCGATTTTGGCACGGACTAAAGATTCGTCTAAAGTTGCATCTCCCAAAATAACTGTGTAGCCTAACTGCTTAATCTCTTCGACTTTCTCAATGTTGTCGTCAATAATGATAAAAGGGATACCTTCAGCGAAAAATTCCTGGACTACATGACGACCAGTACGCCCAAAACCGCAGATAATGTAATGTTGCTCTAGAGCTTCAATCAAACTTTTCTCCTGTCTTAGTTTGATTCCTTCTTCAAAATAGCCCTGAATTAGAGCTTCTGTAAAACGATTGACAATATAACCAATTGTAAGCAAACCCATTAGAATTAAACCAATGGTAAATAGCCGCCCCCTGTTTCCTAATGGGTGTACCTCCAAAAAGCCTACGGTAGAAAGAGTAATTATGGTCATGTATGCTGCTTCGGAAAAAGACCATTTTTCTACTAACCAGTACCAGAGAGTTCCAATTAAAATGATCCCAGCTAGGGCGAGGCCGCCTCGCACCAACTCTTTCCGTAAGCGAACATATTTTGCCTCAAAGGTATCACTATACATTCATATATTCAAAATTTTCTGCTCTGATCAAACAACAGTTTCCCAATAAATTAACTACATTAAGATTAAGTCTGGTTTAAAACTAAATATCCCAGTATTATCAACTATCAACAGCAATTTTAAATACATTCCCCATAAATACTAGCGTTCGCCCTGGAGTAATTTGTGATTCAATCCACATTGTTCGATAATTCTTCCTCTACCTCCCTTGACTCTAAGTTTGATGCTGATCGCTTTGACCGTAGTGTCATGAAAACCTATGGTCGTTTTCCGATTGCGATCGAGAGGGGATCGGGGTGTCGTCTCTGGGACACTGATGGCAAAGAATATCTCGATTTTGTCGCAGGAATTGCCACCTGCACTTTAGGTCATGCTCATCCTGCCTTGATTGAGGCAGTAACGGAGCAAATTAAGAAAGTCCATCACGTCTCAAATTTATATTACATTCCCGAACAAGGACAGTTAGCAGAATGGCTGGTCAATCATTCTTGTGCCGATAAAGTATTCTTTTGTAACTCTGGTGCCGAAGCCAACGAAGCGGCAATTAAATTAGTTAGGAAATATGCCCATACGGTATTGGATTTTCTGGAACAGCCAGTTATTTTGACGGCTAAAGATAGCTTTCACGGGCGAACTTTGGCTACTCTTACCGCTACAGGACAAGAGAAGTATCAGCAAGATTTTGGCCCATTAGTAGATGGTTTCGCTTACGTACCTTATAACGATATTACCGCCGTCGAAAATGCGATCACCGATATCGATGAGGGTAATCGTCGGGTTGCGGCAATCATGATTGAACCTTTACAGGGTGAAGGAGGAGTCCGCCCTGGAGATCTCAAATACTTCCTACGATTGCGTAAAATTTGTGATGAAAATAATATCCTGTTAGTATTTGACGAAGTACAAGTGGGTGTAGGGAGAACAGGAAAGCTCTGGGGTTACGAAAACTTGGGAGTTGAGCCTGATATCTTTACCAGTGCTAAAGGTTTGGCTGGGGGAATTCCGATCGGTGCTATGTTGTGTAAAGATTTTTGCGCTGTATTTGAACCAGGAAATCATGCCAGTACTTTTGGCGGCAATCCTTTTGTTTGTGCGTCGGCTTTGGCAGTGTTGCAAACTTTGGAGAGTGAAAATATTCTGCAAAATGTTGAAGCACGGGGTGAACAGCTACGAGTTAGGTTAAGAGCGATCGCCAAAAAATATCCTCATCTCTTCCAAGAAGTCAGGGGTTGGGGTTTAATTAACGGTCTTGAATTACGCTTTGATATTGATTTGACCTCCATTGCGATCGTTAAGGCTGCTATGATCGAAGGTTTATTACTTGCACCCGCAGGAGCAAAAGTTATACGTTTTGTACCACCCCTAATTGTCTCTGAGGCAGAAGTAGATCAAGCGGCAGCAATTTTAGAAGCAACTATCGATAAGATGATTTAAAAGCTCATAGCTTTTTAAAAAGTGACAATCATTAAACTGTTACACTATTATTGCCGTTTGCTTTTCAAATAAGTAAAAATGCTAATCATGTGAGGAGTGAACTATCTAGAAGCTTGTTTTTGGGATCGAAACACGGAAAGAACCCCAAAAGCAAGCTTCTGATATGAAGGGCAATTTGAAAAAAGCTCTTAGCTCTTAGCCGTTAGCTATTAGATCAATTTATTTGTAGTAAAAAAGTTTATTTATTTTAGCTCCACGGCGGGAAGCCCCGCGCTCTGTGCGATAGCACGAGCGTCGGGATGAGAGCCGTGACTAGGTTTAGCGGTCAAAGTTTTATCGCGCGTCATATCTTATGCT
>Ga0114940_10000575_pt1 | contig 16485 bp, 16 predicted proteins | sample ColdCreekSource_FD_87195 | JGI IMG/M metagenome (GOLD analysis project Ga0114940, IMG submission 87195) | Groundwater microbial communities from Cold Creek, Nevada to study Microbial Dark Matter (Phase II) - Cold Creek Source | ecosystem: Environmental > Aquatic > Deep subsurface > Groundwater ... | reverse complement strand
TTTCCCACTCTTTGTCTGTCAAATCGCTTGAATATACCATTTTTAACCCCCGCTTAGTTAAATTTATCTACTCCGCTTTGATTCTACGCGATCGCCCAAAAGATCTCAAATGGGTTCTATAGACTTTCCAGGAGGGAAAAATACAGTTGCTTCTGCTGTCACGATATCTGTAACCCTTACCAAAGAAGAAACTCAAGCCCTGTTATCGGAAGTACCATCGGCATATCAAACTCAAATTAATGATATTTTACTTACTGCTTTAGTGCGGACTTTTCAAGAGAGGATGGGTAATAATTCCCTGTTAATAGAACTAGAGGGGCATGGCAGAGAGGATATCTTAGCCAACGTCGATGTATCTCGTACGGTGGGCTGGTTTACTACAATATTTCCAGTTTTATTAGATTTGGGTACAAATTTAGAGCCAGGGGAGGCGATCAAAGCTTGAGAGGACATCGAGATTGTGCGATTGAAATTAATAGTGCGATCGCTGACGGGCAATTATTTTTAGATTGGACTTATAGCCAAGAATTATATCGAGAAACAACCATTCAACAATTAGCGGCAAGATTTATCCATAAACTGCGATCGCTAATATCCCATTGTCAATCTCCTGACGCTGGAGGTTATACCCCGTCAGACTTTCCTCAAATGCAATTCGATGCAGCAGAACTAGATGTATTACTTGCCGAACTTAATTAGGGAAATTAGCTAACTGCCCCTACAGAAAATTAACCATGAACAAAAAAAATATTGAAAATATCTATCCCATGACACCCATGCAGCAGGGCATATTGTTTCATACCCTGAATGCACCCCAAACGGGAATTTATGTAGTTCAAAGTGGCTATCAATTTGAGCGTGAACTTAACCTAACTGCTTTTAAACAAGCATGGCAGCAAGTAGTTAATCGGCATCCCATTCTACGAACTTCTTTTCATTGGCAACAACATAAAGAACCATTCCAAGTAGTATATAAGCAAGTAGAATTACCTTGGTCAGAATGCAGACTAGCAGATGAGGAAGAATTAGCAACTTGGTTAGAAAAGGATCGCCAAGAAGGTTTTAATCTTAACCAGGCACCTTTAATGCGCTTGAGCTTAATTCATTTAGACAACAATACTGATCAGTTTATCTGGAGTTGTCACCATTTAATTTTAGATGGTTGGTCAACAGCTTTAGTCTTAAAACAAGTATTAGATAGTTATCAGGCAATTGTTCGAGGTAAAATTTGCTCTTTAAAACCTAGTCGCCCTTATGCAGACTATGTAGCTTGGTTACGACAACAGGATTTATCTCAGGCTAAGGCATATTGGCAGAGAACCCTGGAAGGGTTTACTACACCTACTCCCCTTTTAATGAGGGGATGGGGAAATGGGGAGATAGGGAAATGGGGAGAAGAATCACTAAAACTCTCTTTAGAAACTACAACTGCCTTAAAATCTTTAGCCAAAGAACATAGATTGACTGTAAATACTATCTTACAGGGTGCTTGGGCTTTACTTTTGAGTCGGTACAGTGGCAAAAAAGACGTTGTATTTGGTGCGACTTCTGCTGGTCGTCCGCCTAATTTAGTGGGTTCTGAATCGATGGTGGGTTTATTTATCAATACTCTACCAGTTCGAGTCCAAATAGCTGCTAATAAATCTTTAATTCCTTGGTTACAAACACTGCAAAGCCAACAAATGGAAGCGCAGCAATATGAATACACTTCTTTGATACAAGTACAACAATGGAGTGATGTACCAAAAGATTCACCACTATTTGCAAGTATTTTAGTCTTTGAAAACTATCCTGTAGATACTGCGATCGCAGAATTTGGGATCGAAATGGAGATTAAGGAGACTCAATCGGTAGAATCGACTAGCTATCCTCTAACTATTTCCGCAGGATTGAGGAATGAGTTATCTTTAGAAATTTTATACGATCACGGCTTTACTGCTGCTGCTGTTAAGCAAATACTGGTACACTTAGCGCATTTACTGGAACAGTTTATCGCTGATCCTAAAGCTAACTTAGTAGATTTATCGATCTTAACAACTGACGAAAAACAGCAAATATTAATTGATTGGAATAACACCCAAGTTAATTATCAAGATAATGTTGGTATTCATCAATTATTTGAGCAACAAGTAGCCAAAACACCTAATGCTGTAGCTGTAATTTCTGAAGCAGAACAATTAACTTATCAAGAATTAAACCAACGCGCCGAACAGTTAGCAGTTTGCTTGCAAAATATCGGTGTAAAGCCAGAAGTTATTGTTGGTATTTATCTAGAACGTTCTCTAGAAGTTATTGTAGCTATTGTAGCTATTCTCAAGGCTGGTGGTGTATATTTGCCTCTAGATTCGGCTTATCCTCAACAACGCTTGAATTTTATCGCCCAAGACGCTTATGTATCTCTAATACTAACCCAAAGACATTTACAAGCAAAAATTAAATCTTGTATAACTGATACTCAAAACAAAATCAATATATTATGTCTTGATGACGATCTCCCCTACTCCCCTACTTCTCTAATATCCTATACACCCAAACCCGATCGTTTAGCCTACGTTATCTATACCTCTGGTTCAACAGGAAAACCCAAAGGAGTTGCGATCGCTCATCGGGCTTTGGTTAATTTTGCCCAAGCAGCAGTAGAAAAATATGAAATTAACAATCGCGATCGCATTTTACAATTTGCCTCTATCAGTTTTGATGCGTCAGTTGAAGAGATTTATCCCTGTCTAATTGCTGGCGGTACATTAGTTTTACGCACCGAAGAAATGGGATACTCTCCCTCGTTATTACTCCAAAAGTGCCGTGACCATGACATAACTATCTTAGATTTACCAACTGCTTTTTGGCATTTACTCACGGCGGAATTAGCCAACAACCTTCAATTACAATTACCCGAATCAATTCGACTGGTAATTATTGGGGGCGAAACAGTTAACTCCAACAAAGTAGCAAGCTGGAATCGATTAGTAGGAACATCTTGTCAATTAATTAATACATATGGCCCAACAGAAGCGACGGTAGTTTCTACCAGCTATAAAATCCCCCATCAGATCAATAATTTAGCTACCATCCCGATTGGTAAACCACTGCCCAATCTACAGACTTATATTTTAGACGAAAACTTACAACCAGTCGCGATCGGCTTAGCAGGAGAGTTGTACCTTGGTGTAGTTAGCTTGGCACAAGGATATCTAAATAATCCTGAATTGACCGCAGAAAAATTTATCAATATCAATGTAGGGGCGTTTCGCGAAACGCCCCTACCGAATGGAAAATTATACAAAACAGGAGACAAAGCCCGCTATCTGCCCGACGGTAACATTGAATTTTTAGGACGCATTGATAACCAGGTCAAAATTAGAGGTTTCCGCGTCGAATTAGCAGAAATTGAAACATTACTGAATCAACACTCCACAGTCAAACAAGCAGCAGTAGTATTAAAACTGGATGCTAATCATGAAAGTAAATTAATCGCCTATTTAGTATTAAAAGAGAATACTACAGATCGCGCGATCGCTTTTAATGATTTCTTACAAAAACAACTACCTAAGTATGCGATCCCATCAGCGTTTATCTTTTTAGATAAGTTACCCCTGACTACGAATGGCAAGATTGATCGCCACAGCTTACCTACACCAGATTTAATTAGTCCTGAAGTCAAACCAAATTACATTGTGCCTCGTACTCTTCCCGAACAACAAATGGCGGAAATCTGGCAGGAAGTTTTAGGTGTATCTCAGGTAGGAATCGATGATAATTTCTTTGAATTAGGGGGACATTCTCTATTAATAGTGCGTTTATTTGCCCGTATTCGTCATGTTTTCAAACTAGATTTACCTTTTCAGTTTTTGTTTGACGCACCTGTTTTAATTAACTTTGTCGAAAAACTAGAAAGTTTTAATAAACTAGGAGACCAAGAAACGGAAAGGCAGAGTTTAGATTTAGAGAAAGAAGCATTCTTGGATTGCACTATTTCTCTTCAAGTTCGCCGTCAATTTGAATATCCAGATTCAATTAACAGCATTTTCCTGACAGGTGCGACGGGTTTTCTTGGCGCGTTTTTGCTAGCCGAACTTTTACACCAAACTGAAGCGGATATTTATTGTTTGGTACGGGCTGATAATTTGGCAGAAGGTAGGCAAAAGATCGAGCAATCTTTAGTTAATTATCTTTTGTGGCAAAATACTTTTGATTCTAGAATTATTCCCATTTTAGGAGATTTATCTCAGCCATTTTTAGGACTTTCAGCTGCTAAATTCCAATCTTTAGCAATAGTGATTGATCTTATCTATCACAATGGTGCTTGGGTACATCATGCTATGCCCTATTCAACTCTCAAAGCAGCTAATGTTTTAGGGACGAAGGAAATCTTACGATTAGCTTGTACCGATAAAATTAAGCCCGTTCATTTTATTTCGACTATTAGTGTTTTTTCTGGAGTTAATAATTCTGGCAGTCAATTAATTTCAGAAACAGCTAAAATTGATGATTTTGGAGAACCAGAAGGCGGTTACGTCCAAACTAAATGGGTTGCGGATCAATTAGTTAGCATTGCTCGCGATCGCGGTTTACCTGTTACTATTTATCGTCCTGGGGGGGATATCGGGAGATAGTAAAACGGGAGTGTTTAATCCTAATGACTTTTTGTACAGGTTATTAATTGGCTGTGTCGAATTGGGTGCTATTCCCCAAGGGGATTTTTTGGATAGTTTATTACCTGTAGATTATGTCAGCCAGGGGATTGTTAGTATTTCTCTGCAACAAGAGTCTTTAGGTAAAGCTTTTCATTTAGTCGATCGCGATCGCTTAGATTTTAACATCCTTACTAATCTAATTCGTGATTTTGGTTATAAACTACAAGAACTTAATGAGGCACAATGGCAAGCTAAGTTAGCAGATATTGCTGATAATCAGCCAGAACACGCTTTATATCCGTTAATTTCTCTCTTATCTGCTGCAAAAGATTTTCAAAATTCATCTTCCTTACAATTCGATTGTCAAAATACACTGCAAGCTTTAGAAAATACTCAGATTTCTTGCCCTCGGATGGATGAGAAGTTACTGCGTACTTATTTATATTATCTGAGCAAAAACAGTTTTTTAAAACCTACTCTTGTGAAGACTGGGGGATAATTATTAGTTTTGATTTTTGATTTCTTTTAACCAATAAATTAAATAATTGACAACTCACTTATGCTAACTAACGATAATATTTTCACAACTCAAACTCGATCGAACGAAGAGATTTATTTAGAGAAATTTATTACTGAATATTGCGATCGCACTAAAACTTCAAAACAGTTAACTCAAGCTTTTCGCCCAATTTTAGCAGACCCTAGAGTGGCAGCAGGATTTAATTTACCCCTGAAAGAAATCTGTTATCCCATTGTTGCTAAAAAATCTTTTGGTTCAAAAATTTGGGATGTGGATGGTCATGAATATATAGATTTAATTATGGGATTTGGGATTAATCTTTTAGGACATAATCCACCCTTTATTAAACAAGCCATTATCGAACAATTAGATCGAGGTATTCAAATTGGGTTGCAAACCCAACTAGCAGGAGAAGTCGCCCAGTTGATTAGCGAATTGACTGCTATGGATAGAGTTACCCTGAGTAATACAGGCACAGAAGCGGTAATGACAGCGATTCGTATTGCTAGGGCTGCGACTGGGCGTAACAAAATAGTAATCTTTTCTGGTTCTTATCACGGACATTCTGATTCTACTTTAGTCGATTTTAAACAAATTGACGGCAATTTACAAACAGTAGCTAAAGCTGATGGTATTCCTGATGGTGTTGTGGGAGATACTCTAGTTTTGGATTATGGCAATTATGATTCCTTAGAAGTAATTAAAAACCATCAGTTAGAAGTAGCTGCGGTTTTAGTCGAACCTGTACAAAGTTGTCGCCCTGATTTGCAACCAAAAGAATTTCTGCAACAATTACGTGAATTAACCACTGAATTGGGTATTGTGCTGATTTTTGACGAAATGATAACTGGTTTTCGCGTTCATCAAGGAGGGGCGCAAGCTTGGTTTGACGTAAATTCACAATGATAATTATCATAATCTAAATGCTCAAATTTATGGAAAAAAAACATTTTTACTATTCTCCCCCGAACAACATCAATTTCTTTATCCCATCAAAATTGATGACGAATTATGGTCTAGTCCTATCGATCCACAAAATTTAGATTTAGTCAAGTATCCTTTGTTTAATTACACATCTTGTATCGAAGCTATTTTGCAACCAGGAGAAATTCTATTTATTCCTATTTTTTGGTGGCATCAAGCTAGAGCAATTACTACTGCAATTAATCTCAATATGTGGGCATTCACTCAAAAAATAAGTCAATACTGGAACGAGGATAATCCAATGTTTAGGAACTGTTTAAATTTAGTTAAATGAAAACATCTATTCGACATTTTTTAAAATTACTAATTATGATGGTAATTATTGGTTTAATTGCTATCGTTTCTAGTAATAGTTTACTCCAACAAAATAGCTCAAAAATGGCATCATTCTCGACCAAAGAATATCGCCTAGTTAAAGATGCGATCGCTGAAATTAAAGTTCCAATTAATCCTCAAAGGTTAGTAACTTTACATGGCACAGCCCTAGAGAGTATTTTAGCTTTAGGAAAAAAACCAGTCGGCACAACTTTAAATGGAGATCGCGATCAACAGCCAGATTTTTTAAGTAAGCAATTAAGTGATGTTGAAATTCTAGGTTCTTTTAGCGAACCCAACTTAGAAAAAATTTTACTACTAAAACCAGATTTAATTTTAGATTTAGATACAGCTAATATTTATTCTCAGCTATCTCAAATTGCTCCGACTATTGTTAGTGAATCCAATCCTAGCAACAGTTGGCAACCTAGTTTAAAACTTTATGCTGCGACATTAGGTAGACCAGAATTAGCAGCAGAAATCATTGCTAATTATTACACTCGACTTGAACTATTTAAAACAGCAATGAATAAAAAAGGTAAGCCAATAACAGTGTCTGTGATTCGTATTTATCCTCAAGGAATTACTTTCTATCAACCAGACTCCTTTTCGGGTGCGATCTTAAGAGATGCAGGTTTATCTCGCCCCCCGTTACAAAGACAAGGAGGAGGACAACAATTAATTAGTCAAGAATTAATTAGTCAAGCAGATGCTGATGTTATTTTGTATTGGGTTTACGGCGATGACTATCACAGCAAAAAAGACCGAATACAGCATAGTTTAGAACAATTTAAATCTGACCCTTTGTGGTTGCAATTAGATGCAGTTAAACAAGGAAAAGTCTATCAAGTCCCAGACTATTGGATTGGTTATGGTCCTTTAGCTGCTAATGCCGTAATTGATGATTTATATAAATATATACTGAATAAGTAAATTTTGAAAATCCTAAATATACCTTCTAATCTTCGTCCTTTTATTACTATTTGGATTGGGCAATTAATTTCTATTTTAGGTTCGGAAATAACTGATTTTGCAATTACAATTTGGGCTTGGGAAATTACAGGCAAGGCAACACCATTATCTTTAATTTTGTTATTTGCCAAAATACCTAGCATTATTGCTGCTATTTTTGCTGGGGTAATTGTAGACCGTCATAATCGTAAGTTTTTAATGTTTTTTGGCGATACTGCCTCTTGTCTTTCTACCGTTTTTCTACTCATACTTTCTTTAACTAATCATTTAGAAATTTGGCATTTATATATTACGGCAGCCGTAAACGGATTATTTGGCTACTTTCAAGATTTAGCTTATTCTTCCTCCATATCTTTACTTGTACCCAACCAACATTATACAAGAGCAACGGTTTTGAATGATTATGTCAGTGGATTTGGAGCTAATATCCTGGCACCAGCTTTAGCTGGAACATTATATTATTTAATTGGACTGCAAGGAATTATGGCAATCGATTTACTGACTTTTATGATCGGAATTTATTTATTATCTTTAGTTAAAATACCCCAGCCAGTTACTAACATTAATTCATCTCAAAATAACAATTTATGGCAAAATTTAACCTTTGGTTTTCGCTATATCATCAAGCGAAAAAGTCTCGTAATGATGGTCATTTTTCTAATCATTTTCTATTTTATTGATCGCGTTATTTCTGGAATTGAATCACCAATGATTTTGGCTCGTAGTGGCAACAATACAGCCATCTTTGCCAGCGTTCATACTGCTACTGGTATTGGTGGTGCGATCGGTGGTATTGTATTAAGTATTTGGGGTGGTTTTCAGCGTCGCATTCACGGTTTACTACTCGGTACAATCTTAACTTTTACCAGTGCGATCGCTTTTGGCTTGAGTAATTTGCCTCCCCTGTGGCTGATTACTACCTTCTTCGCAGCTTTATTTTGGCTGATTATTGGTAGTTCCGAACAGTCAATTTGGTTGGCAAAAATCCCCTCAGAAATCCAAGGAAGAGTATTTGCAGCTCGTTTTTTGATGACGCAAATGCCCGTACTGATTGCTTTAGGGATGACGGGAATTTTAGCTGATCGCATTTTTGAACCAGCGATGATGCCTGGAGGTAGTTTAGCTTTCTTATTAGGTAGTTTATTTGGTACTGAGTTGGGTTCGGGAATGGCAGTTCAATATACTTTATTCGCCATTTTTGGCGTAATTCTGGGTTTAAGTGGATATGCTTTTCATCAACTACGAAATATCGAGACGATACTCCCAGATGTCAGTCTAGAAGAATCAGTTTGCGAGCCATTGATACATGAGTAATGAATAAAAATTTTATTAGTAAATCTTTTAAATCAGTTTTTTTTCTCATCAGCCTACTGATAGTTTTGTTTATTGGACAAACCAATTTACTGAGTAAGACTAATACCGAAATTCTTTGGGATAACTATGGTGTGCCTCATGTCTATGGAGTAGATAATCCAAGCACTTTTCAAGCTTTTGGTTGGGCGCAAATGCACAGCCACGGTGATTTGATCTTACGGCTTTATGGTCAAGCTAGAGGACGGGCAGCTGAATATTGGGGAGAGGATTATTTAGAGTCAGATCGATGGGTTGTCACCATGGGTATTCCCCAACGGGCAAAAACTTGGTATCAACAACAGAATGCCACTTTTCGTACTTATTTAGATGCCTTTGCTAATGGCATTAATAGCTATGCCCAGGAACATCCCGAATTAATCGACGATGAAGTTGAAGTAGTTTTACCAGTGACAGGAGAAGATGTTCTCGCCCACGTTCAACGAGTGCTTAATTTTACCTTTGTGGTAGACCCAGAAACAGTCGCAAATCTCGGTGAAGAACAGAAACAATCTAAAGGTTCTAATGGCTGGGCGATCGCGCCTTCCCATTCTGCTAGCGGTAATGCGATGTTACTGGCTAACCCTCATTTGCCTTGGTCGGATTTATTCCTCTGGTATGAAGCGCAAATTACCGCCCCTGGTATCAATGCTTATGGCGCAACTTTAGTGGGTATTCCCGTTTTGGCGATCGCTTTTAATAATAATTTAGGCTGGACTCACACGGTTAATACTTTTGATGGTTGGGACTTGTATGACTTAACCCTCTCTGGGGACGGATATCTCTTTGATGGGGAAGTGCGTGATTTTGAGCAAAAAACTGCCCTACTTAAAGTCAAACAAGCAGATGGCATAATTAAATCTGAAAAACTCATCATCCAAAATTCGATTCATGGTGCGGTAATACAACAAAAAGACGGAAAAGCCTTAGCTTTAAGAGTTGTCGGTTTAGATCGCCCTGGAGTATTAGAGCAATGGTGGGAAATGGCAAAAGCGAATAACTTGCAGGAGTTTGAAGCAGCACTTAAACCCTTACAACTACCGATGTTTACCGTAATGTATGCCGATCGCGAGGGACACATTATGCACCTATTTAACGGTCAAGTCCCCATTCGCGATCAAGGAGATTTTGCCTATTGGTCGGGCATTATTCCTGGTGATACCTCAGATACCTTATGGACGAAAATCCATCCTTACGAAGATTTACCCCGTATTGTCGATCCTGCCAGCGGTTGGCTACAAAACGCGAACGATCCACCCTGGACAACTACTTTTCCAAAAGCGATCGCCCCTGAAGATTATCCTGCTTATATCGCCCCCCAGGAGATGAATTTTCGACCCCAAAATTCTGTTCGTATGCTAGCAGAAGATCCTAAAATCTCTCTAGAGGAAATGATTACTGATAAACATTCAACCCGTATGGAAATGGCGGATCGTCTCCTTGACGATTTACTCCCTGCATTACGTCAAGAAGCTAGTCCTTTAGCTTTAAAAATAGCTGATGTGCTGGAAAAATGGGATCGGCAAACGAATGCCGATAGTCAAGGGGCAGTCTTATTCGCTGCTTGGTTAGAAGCAACTGACTTTGATACTTTGTTTAGTCAACCCTGGCAAGAAAATTCTCCTCTTAGTACCCCCGATGGTTTAGCCAATCCCCAGCAAGCAGTAACCACACTCTTGGCTGTAGCAAACAAGATCGAACAAGATTATGGCGCGATCGATGTTCCCTGGGGAGAGGTATTTCGTCTGCGCTACGGCAATATCGATTTACCCGCTAATGGCGGACCAGGGTATTTAGGAATTTTTCGGACAGTTAATTTTATGCCGATGGAAGACAGTAAACGTTTTCAGGCATTTGAGGGAGATTCTTTTGTCGCTGCTATTGAGTTTTCCCAACCAGTTAAGGCAATGGCACTAACTACCTATGGCAATGCTACTCAACCCAATTCTGCCAATTATGATGATCAACTAAAGTTATTTGCTCAAAAACAATTGCGCCCCGTCTGGCGATCGCGTCGCGAAGTGGAAGCTCATTCAGTCAAACAGGAAATTTTTAAACCCTAAAAGTTAATGACCATTACTATTTTACAATCAGACTACTGCGATCTATTTACAGAAATTAAAACTAATTCACCCCAAATTGATCGTTTTGATATTATCTACGCTTATCCATCACAACTAGGACAAGGTTATTCTCGTTTGATTCAATTGCGCCCTGGGTTAGAAATAAACATCGAACAGTATCAACTCCACGATCACGCGATTGTCTCACAGGGCGATCGCTTTCATCCCCTGGAAATGTATTTTCAAATTAGCGGACGAAGCTGCGATCAAGATAGTTTTATGGGTGCAGGACAAACTATATTTTGCGGTAGTGGGTTAGCGGTAGCCCAAGAGTGGGAGCAATTTCACCAGCAATCAATTACAAGCGTAAGTATGCACATCGAACCCGAATTAGTCATGGATTTCTGGGGAGAAGACGATCAAGATCTTAATGTCAATTGGGACAAATTATTGAGAACAGAAGCACAACTCTACTTTGTTGTTTCTGGCTCGATAACTCCGAAGATGCAGATAGCATTACAACAAATCTTAAACTGTCCCTATTAAGGGGCAATCGCACGGATGTATTTAGAAGGCAAAGTCTGGGAGTTGATGGCATTACAATTGGCACAGATTACAGAGAATGGCGAGCAACAAAACCAATATTTTCTTAGATCGGCAGATCGTGATCGTCTTGAGCGAGCTAGACAAATTTTAGGCGATCGCTTAAACAATCCTCCTTCTTTAAAAGACTTAGCTAAACAGATTGGCTTAAATGAATGCACCCTAAAACGAGGTTTTCGTCAACTATTTGGCACAACCGTATTTGGTTATCTCTATCAACAACGGATGGAATACGCTAAACAGCTTTTACAACAGCGAGAATTAAATGTATCTCAGGTAGCCAAAAAAGTCGGCTATGCCAGTCAAAGCCGTTTTGCTACCGCATTTAGAAAAAAATTTGGCATAAATCCTAAAGTATTTATGGGGCGATCTTGAAGCAAAGCGATTTCGTTATGGAAAATAGCGATAAATTTCTTTGCGGTTTAGGAAGCGAATAAAAATAACAGTGCAAGTATAAATTGTTCTAAACGCGAGCGAAGTTTTTTATCTTTAACAGCACGAATATCCTTGAGAAAACTATCTTTAAATTCTGTTTTCACTGTTCTTCACTCAATACCTCAAAGATTTCTTCTCTAGTGACAGTTTTACTTCTTTCTCCCTCTGAGATCGCACGAGACAGTCCTATATCTTCGATAGTATCTACTAAAATAGAACTTACTAAATCTTGATTTTCTTCTATTACTTCAACAATAGCCTCTTTAAACAAAGCTTTTATTCTAGTTTCATCTATATTTGTTGGATTGGTCATGTTTAATTTAGATTGAAATTAACTAATTTATACCATGCACGTTATATTTGTTATCTATTTTTACGATGCTATTTCTTTCAAAAAGATGAACTTCGTATTCTAAATGTTACGATCGCCTTTCTCGCCTCCAATTCCATCTAAGGCGCAAAATATTCCCTCTAGGGCGCAGAGTCTCCGTAAAAACTATTAACAAATGATGTATTCTAAAATACTTGAGAATAATTATTATTAGTAATAGAGAGAAAGAGTGAAATTTTATTATCGATTTCAGTTGTGGAACAATAGTTTATGCAGTGTTTTAATTGCTATAGCGATGATGTATGGGCTATCTGATCTAGCAGTAGCAAAAAGTAAAGATAATATTAATCAAAAAGATTTGCAAAAAAAAGGTTTGATTCCCTCAGAAGAGAAAGACTGGGAGACAAAAGAGAGCGATCGCAGTTCGGTGGAGACAACTTCTAATTTAATTGCTCAAGGGATTACCAGGGTTGAAGGAGTACAGGTCAATCAAACGGAGGAAGGATTAGAGTTAATCCTAGAAACCTCAGTAGGAGAGCAAAAATTAGTTCCGTTAATCTTACCTGAAGGGAATAACTTAGTCATCGATCTTTTAGATGCAACTCTAGCATTATCAGCAGGAAATGAGTTTAGAGAAAGCAATCCCGCACCAGGGATTAAATTAGTTACACTTACTCTTATAGATGATAGTAGTCTTCGTTTAACCATTACAGGAGAGACTCAAGCACCAAGGGCGGAAGTAATACCATCACAGCAGAATTTAGTTTTAAATATTACGACCAAAGCCACAGCACAACAAGCACCCGATGAACAGATAGAAATTATTGCCACTGGTGAAAGAGAGGAAGACGCAGACGATTATGCTGTTCCCGACGCTACAACCGCCACTCGCACCGATACACCTTTAAAAGATATACCCCAGTCAATTCAAGTTGTACCACAACAAGTGATTGAAGACCAACAAGCTAACCGACTAGAAGATGCACTACGTAATGTTAGTGGAGTTAGCGCGGGAGATGGTTTTGGCGGTACGACAGAAAGATTTGTGATTCGCGGTTTTGCCCAAGATACGACTTTAGTTAATGGATTTCGCCAAGGTGCTTTTGGACAAGGATTTCCCAGTGTAGAAAGATTAGAACAGATTGAAGTCTTAAAAGGACCCGCCTCAATTTTATATGGCAATCTCGAACCTGGCGGTATCGTTAATCTAGTGACGAAAAAGCCTTTAAAAGAACCTTTTGCCGAAACGAACTTAGAATTAGGTAGCTTTGGTTTATTTCAGTCTAGTTTTGATTTTTCCGATGCGATCGATTCTGAGCAGAAATTAGTTTATCGTTTAAATGCTAACTTTGAAGTTAATGATGGTTGGCGAGATTTTGACCAAGATGCGACTAGTTTATCTCTTGCACCCACTATTAGCTGGCAAATTGGCAAGCAAATCTTAATTTTCAAAACCTTTTCGACGTTGATTATATCAAGTCGAGTGAAACTTTTAGAGAAGCAGTTAGACCAGGTGATCCCTTTACCGTAATTGGTTCGGTTTCCTTGAAGTTTTAATCTGATTTAGTGTAACAAACCATTAGTTTCAATGTCATACTTTTGCGATCGCAACTGTTTCACTCGAACCCTGCGTCCCATGGAAATACACATGGGGGTATCTGCCAAAGGATCGGGGACGATACGACAGTCTAAATTAAACACCTCCCGCACCATCTCTTCAGTCATTACTTGTTCTGGAGTCCCTGTAGCGTATACTTTTCCTTGCTGTACGGCCACTAAATGATCGGCATAGCGACAAGAGAGATTAAGGTCATGCAGGATCATAACGATAGTTTTTCCTTTACTTTCTTGGAGTTCATCCAACAAATCCAATAATTCTACTAATAGGCGCACCGTCATATGCCAGAGTAAGTTGCTGGGTTTCTAAACGATGATTGGAGGACTTGGGGACTTGGGGACTTGGGGACTTGGGGACTTGGGGACTGGGGAGTATTATCTCGATCGCGATCCATAATTTTTTAAATAAGATTTGGCTATAAATTAAGAATTAAACAACATTGGTCAGAAAGCGAAAGTATTTATGATTTTCGATGATTAATTAATAGATATACAAAATATGGCGCACCAATAGCTGCGGTGATAATGCCACAGGGAAGTTCTAGAGGTGCAAACAAGACTCTTCCTAATAAATCAGCAATGACCACCAGCATTCCTCCCATCATTGCCGACACGGGCAATAGTCCTTCATGGGAAGCTCCCACTAACTGTCTTCCCAGGTGAGGTGACATTAAACCCACAAAACCAACTGCACCTGCTGTAGCTACTGAAGCACCTGCTAAAGCCACACTGGTTAAGAGTAATAAACCTCGTTGCCATTCAACTCGACCACCCAAACCGCGAGCTACTTCATCTCCCAGGTTTAAAGTATTTAATTCTCTAGTTAGCAGCAATGTGATTAAGCCAAAGATAATAATCCAGGGAATTAGAGCGAATACTTGCGACCAAGTACGTCCGTAAACACTACCTGCTAGCCAAACTAAAGCCTGTGAAACAGTATCAATATCCCCAAAAGTAATCATAATATCGGTCAAAGCACCGACAATAAGATCGAAGCCAATGCCAATTAAAATTAACCGAATTGGCGAAATTCCTCTCTGCCAAGCCAAAAAGTAAATTAATAAAGCTACCGTCAAAGCACCGACAAAAGCAGCAAAAGGCAGCAAAGACACGGGAGCATTAGGCAGTAAAACTATTAAAGAAACCGCGGCTAAAGTCGCTCCTGCATTTACGCCAATAATTTCTGGAGCAGCTAAAGGATTACGAGTGATACCTTGAGTAATCGTTCCCGCGATCGCTAGTCCTACTCCAACCAAAAAAGCCACAATAGTTCGTGGTAGACGCAGTGTGTTAATAATAAAAGCATAATCCCTATTAGATGTTGGCAAACCCAATAAAGTCTTGACCACATCCACAAGTGAAATTGGATATTCTCCATAGCTGACGCTAATCACCATTGCCACTATAGTTACCAGAGTAAGAATTAGTAGAATTACTGGCACTCGGCGATCAAAATGAAATGATACTGGTAATACTGGAAAGCGAACAATCAGCCATTGTTTGGTCATTTAGTCACCTCTACCGCTTCAATTTCCACCTAATTAAATAAATAAAGCAAGGCGCGCCAATTAAAGGCATGACTAAACCTACAGGCAACTCTCTGGGTTGAAGCACTAACCGACCGCAAAGATCGGCAATTAACATGATGATTGCGCCCAAAATTGCTGAATAAGGCAAAATCCACCGATAATCAACCCCTACTAGGAAACGAACTATATGGGGAACAATCAAACCCACAAAACCAATTGGTCCTGCGATCGCCACACTTGCTCCAGCTAGTAAAACAATACTGATGGCAGCGAGTATTTTAATCAATCCCGTAGACTGCCCTAAACTTCTAGCGGTATCCTCTCCTAAACTGAGGATGGTAATTTGTTTGCTAAGAGCGATCGCCAATACTAAACCAATGCAGATATAAGGTAATACTTGCAGCAGTAGATTCATATCCCTACCTGCTACCGAACCAGCTAACCAAAACCTAATCTCTTCTAAGGTGCGTTGGCTAAGAATTAAAATACCACTGGTAATCGAAGAGATAAACGCCGTCAATACTGCACCAGCTATGGTCAGGTTAAAAGGTGTTAATCCTCCACGACCAAGAGAACCCAGGAAATATACAGCGATCGCACTGATAGCTGCTCCTGCGAAAGCATACCAGGTATAGATGTCTAAAGAGCTGCTGCCAAAAATAAACGTCCCCACTACTACCGCAAAAGCTGCTCCTGCATTAACTCCTAAAATACCAGGAGATGCCAAAGGATTACGTGTAAGTCCCTGCATAATTGCTCCTGCTACGGCTAAAGACGCACCAACTAACATAGCAATTAGCGATCGCGGTAAGCGTACTGTGCGAATAATTAGATGATTAGTAGAACTATCAAAGTCAGTAAATGCTTGATAGATATCCTTAAAACCAATATCGGCAGCACCCCAGCTAATACTAGCGACGAAACTCAGCCAGAGAATCAAAATTACTAATAGCAGACCTCCTATAAGTAAATGATTTTTTCCTGAGTGATATTTTTTAGTAATCGTCATTTCAAGTATAGGAGTAGAGAAAAATTACTTATAGAACCCATTTGAGATCTTTTTAGACGGCAGCTAGTCGTTTGAGCATCAGCCGAATAAAACATAGCTGGAGCTTGGCATTGGCACGTTTGA
>Ga0114940_10000574_pt1 | contig 16495 bp, 17 predicted proteins | sample ColdCreekSource_FD_87195 | JGI IMG/M metagenome (GOLD analysis project Ga0114940, IMG submission 87195) | Groundwater microbial communities from Cold Creek, Nevada to study Microbial Dark Matter (Phase II) - Cold Creek Source | ecosystem: Environmental > Aquatic > Deep subsurface > Groundwater ... | reverse complement strand
CTTTGATTTCTTCGTTGACCACCGTGTCGTTTTCATTGATGACGGGCACGACGCCGTGTTTGAGCAGCGTTAACAGCGTCGATCTAGCGTTCAAATAGCGCTCTCGGTCGGCTAAATCAGCGTGGGTGAGTAGCACTTGGGCAGAGCCAAGCGCATTTTCACGCAGCTTGGTTTCGTACATTTGCGCCAAACCCATTTGGCCGACGGCGGCGGCGGCTTGTAACTCGTGGATGGCACTGGGCCGCGTTGTCCAACCCAAACGCTTCATGCCCTCTGCAATCGCACCGCTAGACACCATGATGACCTCGCGACCATCGGCTCGTAATTTGGCTATTTGGCTGCACCAGTGGGCGATGGCGGCTTCGTCTAAGCCGCGACCTTCGTTGGTTACCAAACTTGAGCCAACTTTGACCACGATGCGTTTTGCGCTCTTTAACAGCGTTTTAGTCATAAATAATGAATATTTATAGGTAAATATGGCTGCAGCCGGCGTATTTGTTGCCTAAGCTGCTATAAAATATATAGCAATTCAAAGTTGCACTTAAAAATACAACTTAATCAGCTATTTACTCGGGTAACTCAACAAAGCGCGGATCAATGTACTCTGGCGTTTGTTCAGACACTTGCTCTGCTTTAATGTGTTTATAAATCGCTTTGACCAAGGGTTCACAACCTTCACGGGTCAACGCTGAAATCTCGAACACTGGGCCTTTGAATTTCATGCGTTTCACGAAATCGGCAACGACCTCGGCACGTTTGTCGCCATCGACCATGTCCAGCTTGTTCAGCACCAACCAGCGCGGTTTCTTGAACAAACCAGCGTCGTATTTTTTCAGCTCTTTCGCGATAGCTTTGGCTTGTGCGACAGGATCAATACTGTCGTCAAACGGCGCTAAGTCAATGATATGTAACAACAATCTGGTGCGCTGCAAGTGGCGCAAAAACAAATGTCCCAAACCCGCACCATCCGAAGCGCCTTCAATCAAACCGGGCAAATCTGCCACCACAAAACTTTGCTCAGGGCCCACGCGAACCACGCCTAGGTTCGGGTGTAGGGTCGTAAACGGGTAATCTGCAATGCGTGGGCGCGCGTTTGAAATGGCCGTAATAAAGGTGGATTTACCTGCATTTGGCATGCCGAGTAAACCAACATCGGCAAGCACTTTGAGCTCTAACTTCAGGCTCTTGCGTTCGCCAGGCCAACCGGGCGTTTTTTGACGTGGGGCACGGTTGATCGCACTTTTGAAGCGCAAATTACCAAAACCACCATCGCCACCCTTGGCAATGGTGATGATTTCGCCGTCTTCCAAAAGCTCAAACAGCACTTCACCCGTTTCAGAATCAGTGATGATGGTACCTACGGGCATTTTCAGGATGATGTCGTCGCCTGCAGCGCCAAACATGTCCGAGCCCATGCCGTGTTGACCGCGCTTGGCGTCATGACGGCGCGAGTAACGGTAATCAACGAGTGTATTTAAGTTCGAATCAGCGACAGCAAAGACGTGACCACCACGGCCACCATCGCCGCCATTGGGGCCGCCAAATTCTTTGTACTTTTCATGCCGAAACGAGACGCAGCCCGCCCCGCCATCTCCTGCAGAAATGTCGATATAGGCTTCGTCTACAAATTTCATGGTGTTATTTTAGTTGATGTGGTCAGATGCCGAGAAAGCAAAAAGCCCGCATAAACCCACAGTCAAGCGGGCTTTTTGCAGGCTTATATGACCGCGTAGCTTACTTAAGCAGCTACGGGAGTGATGTTAACCATGTGCTTGTTCAAAGCACCTTTAACAGCAAACGACACAGTGCCGTCTGTCAATGCAAACAAAGTGTGATCCACACCGATGCCGACATTGTTGCCTGGATGGAACTTAGTACCACGTTGGCGAACGATAATCGCGCCAGCAGAGATGAGTTCACCACCAAAAGCCTTCACGCCAAGCATTTTCGGCTTGGAATCACGGCCATTTCGCGTCGAGCCGCCGCCCTTTTTTTGTGCCATTTTTCTTTCTCCTGAAAGTTTCTAGAAATTAATAAAAATTATCTAGAAATTATTTTTTAACACCACCGACGAGGGCGTCAGTGAGAGCTTTGAACTCAGCCATTTTGCCGTCACGCAGCAACGCAGCTTGTTCAGCCCAAGATGCTGGGTTAGCCAAGCTGAAACGACCGCCAGATGCTTTGAGCATAGCTGTCACGTCATCTGCTTTGGCTGCAGCCAACAGAGCGAATGTTGAAATACCGCCGTCAACCAAGACTTTAGCAATCTTCGGGCCAATGCCTTCGATGATTTCCAAATTGTCTTTGCCACCCTTGGTAGCAACACTAGAAGCCAAAGCTTTAGGAGTTGCGACAACAGGTGCAGCCTCAGCTTTAGATACACCGCCTTTGCCATCAGCAATAGCTGCGATGAACAATTCGGTGTAGCTTTGGCGATGGCCTTGGCGTTTTTGATAATGCTTACGACGGCGCATTTTGAAAATGTGCACTTTGTCGAATAAGCCGTGAGACAGCAATGTTGCTGTAACAGTAGCACCGGATACCAAGGGCGCACCAACCACGAGATCGCTGCCGTTACCGACTGCTAACACTTGATCAATCACGACTTCTTGGCCTACATCCGCAGCAATCTGTTCTACTTTAATTTTTTCTCCAGCGACAACACGAAACTGTTTGCCACCGGTTTTTATGACCGCGTACATAATAACCTTCCTAGAAGTTCTACGGAAGAATTTCCATAGAGCCTTAAATTATAGCATGGTTTCCACCTAGAAAGCTAGCTCACCCCCTTCCAAGGATCAACCAAGGCTTGCATGTAGCGCGACTGCATCAAGCCCGCAAAAGGACTCTCTGGCCTTTCTATAATAGGCAAACTTCACGGTAATCATATTTTGTCTGCTCAATTTAGCTCCAGCTCAGCCGCTATTGACCTCGTTGCCACCGACATGGCCCAGGTTGATTTAGTCATCGCCAAACGACTTGCTTCAGATGTACCTCTAGTTGGTCAAGTTTCCAGGTACATCATTTCTGCGGGTGGCAAGCGTTTGCGCCCTGCTTTATTACTGCTCATTTGTGGCGCTCTAGGCTATACAGGCGATCAACGTTACAACTTGGCAGCTGTGGTCGAATTCATACATACGGCAACGCTTTTGCACGACGATGTGGTGGATGGCTCAGAAATGCGTCGCGGATTAGCCACAGCCAACGAATCTTTTGGCAACCCAGCAAGCGTCTTGGTGGGAGATTTTTTATACTCCAGAGCATTTCAAATGATGGTCGACGCAGGGAATATGCGTATCATGCAAATTTTGTCAGATGCGACCAATGTGATTGCAGAAGGTGAAGTGATGCAATTAATGAACATGCACGACCCGAACCTTGATGAAGCTGGCTATCTGCGCGTTATCCGCTCAAAAACGGCCAAATTGTTTGAGGCAAGTGCCAGACTAGGTGCTATTTTGGCAAAGTCTGATGCGTTCACAGAAGAGGCTTGCGCTCAATATGGGCAAGCATTAGGAACAGCCTTTCAAGTCATAGATGATGTTTTAGACTACGACGGCGACCCCGCCGTGATGGGTAAAAACCTAGGAGATGATTTGCGTGAAGGAAAAGCAACATTACCACTGATTATTGCGATGCAACGCGGCACAGCTGATCAAAGAAGTTTGATTCAGCAGGCCATTGAAACAGGGGATCTGTCGCAATTAAGCGTCATATTGAAGACTGTGCGTGAAACGGGGGCTTTAGAGGCGTCTCGCCTCGCTGCTGCCTCTGAAGCGCAACGTGCGATAGATGCGTTGGGTCTGCTCAAGCCTAGCCAATACAAGGATGCTTTATTACAATTAGCAAGTCAATTGTTGATTAGGAACGCATAATCAATTTAATATGCCAAATTAATAATAGGCTTGAATACACTCGTATCTTAATCTTCTAGGAACTTATGGCAACCACTGCAAGTAACAGCGTTAAAGAATTTGTCTTCGAATGGGAAGGCAAAGACCGCAAGGGAAAGCAGGTTCGCGGTGAAATTCGCGCTGCAAGCGAAAACATAGTTCAGGCATCCCTAAGACGCCAGGGTGTGTTACCAACAAAAATTAAAAAGCGTTCCACACGCTCTGGCAAAACCATTAAGCCCAAAGACATTGCGATTTTCACACGCCAGTTTGCCACCATGATGAAAGCTGGTGTGCCATTGTTACAAACATTCGATATTGTTGGTCGTGGCAATCCAAACCCCAGCGTTACAAAACTCCTGAGCGATATTCGAGCTGAAGTTGAAACAGGAACTGCTTTGAGTTCTGCATTTAGGAAATATCCCAAATACTTCAACGCCTTGTATTGCAATTTGATTGAAGCCGGCGAAACAGCTGGTATTTTGGAGGCACTGCTAGACCGTTTAGCCACCTACATGGAAAAAACGGAAGCTATTAAATCCAAAATCAAATCTGCTTTGATGTACCCCATCGCGGTGGTGGTAGTGGCTTTTGTCGTTGTCACTATTATTATGATTTTCGTGATTCCCGCTTTTAAGAGTGTATTTAGCTCATTTGGAGCAGACTTACCCGCACCAACGCTGTTTGTCATGGCTATGAGCGATTATTTTGTTCAGTACTGGTGGCTGATATTCGGCGTTATTGGTGGTGGAATTTACTTCTTTATGCAAGCTTGGCAGCGTAACGAAAAAATGCAAATGGCCATGGACAGGATTTTGCTCAAAGTGCCAGTATTTGGCATTTTGGTAGAAAAATCTTGTGTTGCACGCTGGACTCGAACTTTATCAACCATGTTTGCAGCTGGTGTGCCACTGGTTGAAGCCCTTGATTCAGTGGGCGGTGCTGCTGGCAACTCAGTCTATTTGAATGCAACTACTAATATTCAGCGTGAAGTGTCGACTGGTACAAGTTTGACTGCGGCAATGACAAATGCAAATGTGTTCCCATCCATGGTGCTGCAAATGTGCGCTATCGGTGAAGAATCCGGCACGATTGATCATATGCTTGGCAAAGCAGCAGATTTTTATGAGTCTGAAGTCGATGACATGGTAGCCGGTTTATCTAGCTTGCTAGAGCCAATCATTATTGTATTTTTAGGTACCCTTATCGGTGGCATTGTGGTTGCCATGTATTTGCCGATTTTCAAATTGGGTCAAGTCGTTTAATGTTGTCTTTAGAAATTGTACAAGCCGGTGTCTTCGGCATCATCGGTTTGTTGGTGGGTAGCTTTTTAAATGTCGTTATCTACCGTCTGCCCAAAATGATGGAAAAGCAATGGGCTGCGGAAGTTGCAGAATTCAAAGGGGAAACGCTGCCTGATGAAGCGGCATTCAACCTCATGTTGCCTCGTTCCAAGTGCCCCAAATGCGCTCACCAAATCAAATGGTATGAAAATATTCCCGTAGTTAGTTACCTTTTTTTACGCGGCAAATGCTCCTCCTGTAAAACGCCAATTAGCTGGCGATACCCGACTATCGAAATGGTCACGGGAGCACTTTTCTTTTATTGCATTTGGCACTGGGGACTAACAGCAACAGGCTTAGCCTGGTGCGGGTTTAGTGCAACGCTGCTTTCATTGTCGATGATTGATTGGGACACGACTTTATTGCCTGACGACATGACACTGCCTTTGCTTTGGGCTGGCTTGTTGTTAGCGGCCCTGAAGGTGACAAATGTTTCGCTTGAATCTGCCACATGGGGGGCTGCAGCGGGATATTTTTCATTGTGGCTTATTTATTGGATTTTTAAGCTTGTCACAGGCAAAGAAGGTATGGGCTATGGCGACTTCAAACTGTTTGCAGCTTTGGGGGCATGGTTTGGCTGGCAGGCATTGATTCCTATTATTTTGATGGCCTCTGTCATAGGTGCGATCGTTGGCATTGCGCTTAAATTTTCCAGTAAATTACGCGAAGGTGGCTATATTCCATTTGGTCCATTTTTAGGGCTTGCTGGCTTCAGTGCCATGTTTTTTGGACCACAAGCTATTTTGAAACTTGTAGGTCTGTCATCACTTTAATTCGACAACTCGTATGTCGCATCAACCAACGCGATTAGGACTAACAGGCGGCATAGGCAGCGGAAAAAGTACTGTAGCGAACATCTTTTCAGCTTTAGGAGCTGTAGTTATTGATGCAGATGCCATCTCGCGAAGTCTTACCGCACCTCATGGTGCCGCTATAGAAACGATCAAACGGCAATTTGGTGAAGCCATGATCAGCGCAGATGGCGGCTTAAACCGTGATCGCATGCGCGAATTAGTATTTACAGACATTGGCGCAAAAAAACACCTTGAGGCGATTATTCACCCGTTAATAAAGCTTGCGATGCAGCGACAAGACCAAGCTGCTGCGACCTCAGCAGCCAAACTCATTGTGTATGACATACCGCTTTTAGTTGAATCTCAAAATTGGAGAGCGGTTTTAGATCAGATAATGGTGATTGATTGCTTGGAATCAACGCAAATTAGCCGCGTCATGCAACGAAACACCTTGAAACAAGAAGATGTAGAGAAAATAATTGCTAGCCAAGCCAGTCGAAAAATGCGTAACAGCGCAGCTGATATCTTGATATTCAATGATAGTATCACCGTCGAACAGCTCAGAGAGCAAGTGACACAGGTTGCAAAGCACTTACAGCATCCATTCGATGAACGGAAAAAATTGTGATCCTCTACGAATACCCCTTTAACGAAAGAATCCGAACTTACCTTCGGCTTGAACATTTGTTCAATCGCCTTGGCGAATTATCGTCACGAGAGTCGGCGCTTGATCATCATTACGCTTTAACCACCATTTTTGAAGTCATGGATGTAGGCTCGCGTGCAGATCTTAAATCTGACGTGATGAAAGACTTAGAAAAACAAAAGCAAGTTTTCAACAGCTACCGAGGTAACCCAGCGATAGCAGAAGGTGCGCTTGATGACGTGATTCATGAATTAGAGCACTGTTTTTCTGCACTGAATAATCTAGCAGGAAAAGCCGGACAATCACTCACTGAAAACGATTGGCTTATGAGTGTTCGAAGCCGCATGGGCATTCCTGGCGGTACTTGTGAGTTTGACCTGCCAGCGTATTACGCGTGGCAGAACATGGCATGCTCGCGCCGTCAAAAAGACATTTCACGTTGGTCTGAACCATTGACACCTTTGGCAAATGCAATATTTTTACTTCTTAAAATTTTGCGAGAATCTGGATCTGCACAAAAAATGATTGCAACTGGTGGACAGTTTCAACAAAATTTACCACAGGGAAAACCTTACCAGTTACTGCGCATGCGGATTGATGCATCTTTAGACTTGATACCTGAAATCAGTGGCAACCGGTTGATTGTGATGATTCGTTTGATGCGCCAAGACAGTGAAGAACGCTTGCATCCAAGCACTGAGGATGCAGCTTTCGAATTGACACTTTGCTCATGAGTACGAATCAATCAATAAAAATCGTTGCTTGCCCACAATGTGGCGGCGACAGTATTTTTGCAAGTAGCAACGTGTATCGCCCTTTTTGCGGTGAACGGTGCAAAAATATAGACTTCGGCGCTTGGGCCAGTGAAAGCTTTCGTATGCCAGCAGATGCACCACCAGATGACCAAGTATATGGCGATGCAAAATTGCAATGAAATTCGACTCTAGCCGGCGTATTTACCGCCTAAAAAGCTATAAAAATGATAGCGACATTGAGATTGTCAATCAACTCAACAGGTTAAATCTTTTCATTTTCTAACCACTCAAGCACTGGAACAGTGCCTGCCAAAACAGGTTTTACTTGAACTGGCAAATTTTGCCATGCAAACTGCTGCGATTCGCGCATATGCAATCGCCCCGTCCATGTGAATATTTTGCAAAATGTTAAGCGAACCAAGGCATGTGGATAGTCGACCAAACTTGACCGCCAGACTTTTACATCTTGAATAGTCACACCAATTTCTTCTATCAACTCACGTCGAAGCGCTTCCTCGACTGTTTCATTGGCTTCTAGTTTTCCGCCAGGAAACTCCCAGTAACCAGCATATGCTTTGCCAGCAGGTCGCGTTGTCATTAAAAAATCGCCGTTTGAGCGAATCAAAATACCTACGGCAACCACTGTCACAGGTCTCTCACCTAACGCTGTTCTAACAATGTCCGGGTCAACGACCTTAATGTCTTGCGCATTAATATCTTCCGTAAGGTCATTCACTCAAACGCGTCCAGCAAAATCGCGTGCAAACTGGTAAGCAACACGACCACTACGAGAACCCCGCTCAAGCGCCCAAACCAAAGACTGAGGACGTGCTTCGGGTGTTTTTTCAATATCAATACCAAAGAAACTCAACCATTGAGCCACGATGGCAAGATATTCTTCTTGATTAAATGGGTAGAAACTGACCCACAAACCGAAGCGTTCAGACAATGAAATTTTCTCCTCCACCCCCTCACCCGGATGAACTTCTCCATCTTCGGTATGTTGGTAAGTTAGGTTTTCTTTCATATATTCAGGCAGTAAATGCCTGCGATTGCTTGTCGCGTAAATAAGCACATTGGGTGATGCTGCAGCAATGGAGCCATCTAATATTGACTTCAAGGCCTTATAGCCTGGCTCGCCCTCCTCGAAACTCAAATCATCGCAATAAACAATGAATTTCTCAGGACGGTCCGACACGACGTCGACAATATCTGGCAAATCAACCAAATCGGCTTTATCCACCTCAATCAAACGCAATCCAAGGTGACTGTACTCGTTCAAGCAAGCTTTGATCAACGACGATTTGCCTGTACCGCGCGCACCAGTGAGCAGCACATTGTTGGCAGATTTACCCTCTACGAATTGTTTGGTATTACGCTCAATCTTTTCTTTTTGAACGTCAATTTCCTTTAAGTCATCTAACCGCGTCACGCCGATATGGCGAACGGGCTCTAAAGTACCATGGTTGTTACTGCGTTTTCTGTATCGAAAAGCAATAGCAGTGTTCCAGTCTGGCGCTGTCAATGCTTGTGGCAATACGGCTTCAAGCCGCGTTATGAGTGATTCAGCACGAAGCAAAAAACGTTCGAAATTTTCGTTCATATCCCAATTAACCTAAACATCAACTTAAGAACGATAATCCGCATTGATTTTGACGTAATCGTAAGACAAATCACACGTCCAAACCGTTTCACTGACTTGCCCTTGCCCAAGTACAACGCGCACGGTGATTTCAGACTGTTTCATGACACGCTGACCGTCTGACTCTTGATAACTTGGGTTACGGCCTCCTTGGGTCGCCACGTTCACATCATCTAAAAAGAGATCAATTTTTGTTTGATCTAAATCATCAATCCCGGCATAACCAACCGCAGCCAGAATGCGCCCTAAATTTGGATCGCTGGCGAAAAAAGCTGTTTTCACCAAAGGAGAGTGTGCAATGGCGTAGGCAACTTTTCGGCATTCCTCGCTGGTTTTTCCGCCATCTACTTGAATTGAAATAAATTTAGTTGCACCTTCGCCATCGCGCACAATCGCTTGTGCTAAATTGCGAGCCACCTCCAGCATCGCCTCTTTTAAGGCCACACCGTCAGCGCTCGCCCAATTTGAAACCGGCGCATTGGTAGCTTTGTTGGTCGCGATAACGACGAATGAATCATTGGTAGACGTGTCGCCATCTACAGTCACGCAATTGAATGATCCGTTAGCTAGCTCAGTTGCAAGCTGCTGCATGGCTTCAGGGGCAATGCAAGCATCCGTCGCCATAAAACCAAGCATGGTTGCCATATTAGGGCGAATCATGCCTGCGCCTTTGCTGATACCCGTGACACTGACCGTCTTGCCTGCAATTTTCAATTGCTTGCTAAAAGCTTTAGGGACTGTGTCGGTCGTCATGATCGCTTCTGCAGCGCGCAGCCAGTTGCTGACTTTGGCGTCACCAATAGCTGCATCTAAACCAGCCGCAATGCGATCATGCGGCAAAGATTCCATAATGACACCCGTCGAAAAAGGCAATATCTGCTGAGGTTGAAGACCTAACTTGGCCGCGAGTGATGCACAGGTAGACCGTGCACGCATTAAACCATCTTCGCCAGTACCAGCGTTCGCATTGCCGGTATTGATAACCATGGCACGTATACCACCAGCGCTCGCGACCGTATTTAATGCCAAATGCTCTCTACACACCTGAACTGGTGCAGCACAAAACCTGTTTTGTGTGAATACGCCAGCCACTGAAGCGCCTTCATCCATCAAGACAACCGTTAAATCTTTCCGGTTGGCTTTGCGAACACCCGCTTCGGTAACACCAATTTGAAGGCCTTCAATATCTAGCAAAGAGGATGCAAGTGGAGCAGCTAAGTTAACAGGCATGGTTCACTTTCAAGTTGATTTTCAGGCTAATTTACCGTGGCATTGTTTGTATTTTTTCCCGCTGCCGCATGGGCAAGGTTCATTGCGACCAACACGCGGGACACTATCAGTTGCAGAATTTGCAGTTGACGCGTCTACAACAGTTATCGCCTCCCCCGTTTCGGTAGGGGCCGTATAAGTGACATTGGCTATGTTTTCGGCGCGGTTTTCCATGTCTTCAGCCACACGCTCAATCTCTTCACTAGATTGAACTTTAACAGTCATCAAAACTTTTGTGACATCAAACTTCACGGCATCTAAGAGCTGACCAAACAATTCAAACGCCTCTCGTTTGTATTCCTGCTTAGGTTGCTTTTGAGCATAGCCACGCAAGTGAATGCCTTGACGTAAATAATCCAACGCACTCAAATGATCGCGCCAATGGCTATCGATATTTTGCAGCAACACCATACGCTCAAAATGCGTGAAATTCTCTTCACCAATTTGATCAAGTTTGCCGTTAAACGCGGCATCGGCTGCATGAACAACTTTTTCCAAGACTTCTTCGTCTTCAATAGCTGTAGCGGCTTGCACCTCTGCGACCAATGGAAGATTGATTTGCCAATCTTGAACCAAGGCTTTTTCTAAACCGGCTAAGTCCCATTGCTCTTCAACCGTATTTTCGGGTACGTATTGACGAACCAAATCTGTAAAACATCCTTCACGCAATGATTTGATTTGCTCGCTTAAGCTAGTCGCATCCAAAATATCATTGCGTTGCTGGTATATAACTTTACGTTGATCGTTAGCTACATCGTCGTATTCAAGCAGCTGCTTGCGAATGTCAAAATTACGCGCTTCAACTTTGCGTTGTGCACTTTCAATACTGCGCGTCACAATACCCGCTTCAATCGCCTCACCATCAGGCATTTTGAGCCTGTCCATGATGGATTTCACACGATCACCCGCAAAAATGCGCATCAGTGAGTCATCAAGACTCAAGAAAAATCTAGATGAGCCATTGTCGCCCTGTCGACCTGAGCGACCACGCAATTGATTGTCAATGCGACGCGATTCGTGACGTTCAGTCGCAACAATACGTAAACCACCCACTGATTTCACAAACGCATGGTCAGCAGCCCAAGTCGTTCTCAATTGTTCAATTTGAGCATTCTTAGCGGCCTCATCAAGCGATTCATCTTGAAGCACCGCATCAATCGACATTTGCAAATTACCGCCAAGCACAATATCAGTTCCACGACCAGCCATATTGGTGGCAATCGTGATCATCTTTGGGCGACCAGCTTGCGCCACAATATCCGCCTCCCGGGCGTGCTGCTTGGCATTGAGAACTTGGTGCGGCAAACCCTCTTTTGTCAACAATTGATCGATGATCTCAGAATTCTCAATTGACGTTGTCCCCACCAAAACAGGTTGTCCCCGCTCATAACAATCACGAATATCTTTCACTGCGGCTTCGTATTTTTCACGTGTAGTTTTATAAACACGATCCAATTGATCTTCGCGCTGGCTTGGGCGGTTTGGCGGCATCACCAACGTTTCTAAGCCGTAAATTTCTTGAAATTCATAGGCTTCGGTATCCGCCGTACCAGTCATACCAGCCAACTTTCCGTACAAACGGAAATAATTCTGGAAAGTGATCGAAGCAAGGGTTTGATTTTCTGCCTGAATTGATACGCCTTCTTTGGCTTCAACTGCTTGATGCAAGCCATCGCTCCAACGTCGGCCAGACATCAGGCGCCCAGTAAACTCATCGACAATAACGATTTCACCCTCCTGCACAACGTAATGTTGATCACGGTGGAACAGGTTTTTCGCACGAAGTGCCGCATACAAATGATGTACCAATGTAATATTGGCAGGGTCATATAAAGTTGAACCCTCTGGGATTAAGCCCATGCTGTATAAAACACGTTCAGCATTTTCATGGCCCATTTCAGTCAAGAACACTTGCTGCGTTTTTTCATCTAAGGTGAAATCGCCTGGCTTGGTAACACCCTCACCAGTGCGCGGATCTGCTTCACCTTCTTGTCGAGTCAATGTAGGCGCTACTTTATTCATAGCGATATACATTTCAGTGTGGTCTTCCGCTTGCCCACTGATGATCAAAGGTGTTCTAGCTTCGTCGATCAAAATTGAATCAACTTCGTCAACAATCGCGTAATTCAACCCACGCTGTACACGATCTTTAACCTCATAGACCATGTTGTCACGTAGATAATCAAAGCCATACTCGTTGTTAGTACCGTAAGTAATATCAGCTGCATAGGCGGCTTGTTTCTCTTCTCTTGGCATATTCGGCAAATTGATGCCTACACTTAATCCCAAAAAGTTGTATAACTTACCCATCCAGGTGGCATCACGATTCGCAAGGTAATCATTGACTGTAACGACATGAACACCCTTGCCCGTTAAAGCATTCAAATACACGGGTAAGGTGGCTGTTAAGGTTTTACCCTCGCCAGTACCCATTTCGGAAATTTTCCCGTAATGTAAAGACATGCCCCCTAACATTTGCACATCAAAATGACGCAGCTTCATGATGCGCTTAGAGCCTTCGCGCACGACAGCAAAAGCTTCGGGCAGCAATATATCTATCGACTCCCCATTAGCTATTCTGTCCTTAAATTCTTGAGTTTTACTTTTTAGCTGATCATCGCTTAGAAGCTCCAACGAAGGCTCTAGCGCATTGATTTTTGCAATCACTTTGCGATATTGCTTAAGTTGCCTGTCATTGCGGCTGCCAAAAATTTGCGTAAGGAGGTTACTTGCCATGAATACTTGAGCCAACTTACACGTTTATCACGAGCAAGTCAGAGTCGCTGGTTAATGTTATTAATAAATATGGGGAGCAATAAACTAATTTCAACGTTTATTTGCGAAGGCCATTCGGCATAGATTTTACCTTTGCCAGCAGGCAATTCTTAAAAAATCAATTATTTAGCCAATTTCGACGTTGCAGACTTGGTATCGAAGTTCTTGTCCGCTTTAGCAACTAACTCATTAACCATGCTTTGACCAGCAGTTAGAAACTTTTGCGGATCTTGGGGCACACTTTGAACCAAAACTTCAAAATGCAAATGTGGTCCAGTTGAACGACCCGTCGTTCCAACCTCAGCAATTTTCTTGCCACGTTTGATCAAATCACCCTTCTTAACGAAAACTTGAGAAGCATGTGCATATCGCGTAATTAAATCGTTACCGTGATCAATTTCGACCATATTGCCATAAGCTGGGTGGTATTCTTGAGTAACAACAACGCCACCTGCTGCTGCCACTATCGGTGTTCCTGTAGATGCCTGAAAGTCCAAGCCAGTATGCAATGCTGATCGACCATTAATCGGATCTATTCGCCACCCAAAGGATGAGCCCAAGTTACCGGAAGAAACGGGATGTTGCGTTGGAATCAATAGTTTTTTGATTTTTAAATCAAACAATCTGGATTCAACGACGGTAAGCATATCTACGCGTCGACCGGTATGCACTTCCAAGTCGTCTAGCGCCTTTTGCAGCTCATCTATAGTCAAAGGTCTAGCAGATACCAATGCGCCTCCACTGCCACCTTTACGCGTTTCTGCCACCGGTAAACCCGCTAATCCGGACACCCGCTCTCCTAGTGCATCTAGCTGTAGCATTTTGGCCTGCATCTCGCCTACTCTTTTTGCCATCGCATCTAGATTTTCACGCAAGAAACGTTCACGTTGAATTGAATCGTCTTTGGCAACCAATTTCACCAAACTGCCCACGATAGGCCACCCCTCTCGGGCAGCGGTTAGAAAGACCCAATGATATAGCCCAACTGAAACAAGCATCAAACACAAAGCACTCAGCAACCCCACCAATAAGAGCTTGGTTCCACTTAAATGCATGGCTTTGCTTTTTGCCATCCAAGCGTCAGTGATAATCAAATGCATACCGAATGCTCCAAAATACTTGACTCATGAACCGCCGCAACACACCTTACTCGATTGAAGAGGCAACACAAGAGTCGCCAACTTTAGCAAAACTTATTGATTTGTCTCGCGAGTCAAATGCAATGTTGCAATTTATACTGCCACTCATTCCCCAACCTTTAAGAGCAGCTATAAAAGCGGGCCCTATAGATGCGACCGTTGATGGTACTACTTGGTGCTTGATAGTTGAGGGAAATGCTGCAGTTGCCAAATTGAGACAGCTACTGCCTAAATTTCAAGCACACTTACTTTCAAAAGGAAAGCAAGTCACTGAGATTCGTTTAAAAGTAAGATCAATAACTTCTAAACGATGAATATGGTGCCGATTATCGGAGTCGAACTGATGACCTACCGCTTACAAGGCGGGTGCTCTACCAACTGAGCTAAATCGGCGTATCTCTTATTCTAACTCGAAATTCCAACAACTCTTTAAGGCTGATTAGAAAATTTCAAATTACTTGACAATTTTTAACGCAGGGCGCGATGAACTTGGTGCTTTAGGTGTGTGCTCTACCTTATCGATGACTACTTCTTCAGATGGGGCATTGTCTAAAACAGGTAAATTTGGAAATGCCATTCCTTGACTATTTTCACGGGCATAAATAGCAATTACGCGATTTACTGGCACTGAAATGTCACGCGCCACGCCAGAAAATCGAGCTTTAAACTCGATGTAATCATTGCCCAATTTCAGCCCGCTTGTCGCATCAAAACTAAGGTTTAAAACAATCTCTTTGTCTTTGACATGTTCTTTGGGGACTTGCGTATTGCTATCAACATGCACAGTGATTAATGGCGTGAATCCGTTGTCGATACACCATTCGTGCAAAGCACGAATGAGATAAGGACGTGTCGATGTGGACTCAGTTGAATTAATCACAATGCATTCTCGATTGCTGAATAATTACTTGCGCATCACTTTTTCAGATGGCGTCAAAGCCTCAATATAAGCAGGACGCGAGAAAATACGTTCAGCGTATTTGAGCAATGGCGCGGCGTTTTTGCTCAGTTCAATACCGTAGAAATCCAAACGCCACAACAGCGGAGCGATGGCAACATCAAGCATGGAAAAATTGTCGCCCAACATGTATTTATTTTTCAAAAACACGGGTGCGAGTTGCGTCAAACGGTCACGAATATGTGAACGCGCTTTTTCCAAAACTTTGTCGTTACCTTTGTTGGCACGGTTCTCTAATGTGCTGACATGAACAAACAACTCTTTCTCAAAATTGAGCAAGAATAAACGCACACGCGCGCGGTCAACAGGATCACCGGGCATCAACTGAGGATGTGGAAAACGTTCATCAATATACTCATTGATGATGTTTGACTCGTACAAGATCAAATCACGCTCCACCAAGATAGGCACTTGGCCATAGGGATTCATCAAGCTGATGTCTTCTGATTTGTTATACAAATCAACGTCACGGATTTCAAAATCCATGCCTTTTTCAAACAAGACAAAACGGCTACGATGAGAAAAAGGACACGTTGTTCCCGAATAAAGCACCATCATGGTGAGGACTCCTAAAAATCAAAAAGAGTGGGAAGCTATTCAAAAAGCCACCCACTCCGAAAACCCAACTTAAAACGTTAATCTTAGTCGAGTCAAAAAGGTTTGCTGACTACTGCAATGTTTAAAAATACTTATTTAACATCTTTCCAGTAAGAGGCATTTAAACGCCAAGCAATCACTGAGAACATCAGCAAAAACAACAGCACCCACACGCCAACACGAACACGGCTGGCTTGCGCTGGCTCTGCCATCCACTGCATGTAACCCACCAAATCGCCAACAGCTTCGTCATATTGCAGCGGAGTCATTGAGCCTGGCTTAACCTGCTCCCACTTGCCAGAAAAAACTTGTACTTTATGACCATGCTCTTCAACTTCGTTGAAAACCGGTTTACGCTCACCCTGCAACTCCCACAACACGTGCGGCATGGCAACGTTAGGCATAGCAAGATTATTCCAACCTGTAGCCTTGGTTTCGTCGCGGTAGTAAGTACGCAAGTAAGTGTACAAATAGTCAGCACCAGTACCGCCACTTCCAGCACGAGAACGAGCAATTACCGTTAAATCAGGAGGATTTGCACCCAGCCAATCTTTGGCCTGCTTCGGGTCAATGGCGGCCTTCATGGTTTCACCCACTTTATCAGTCGCAAACAGCAAGTTCTCTTTGATTTGCGTTTCTGTCAAACCAATGTCTTTCAAGCGGTTGTAACGCATGTAAGCGGCG
>Ga0114940_10000573_pt1 | contig 16604 bp, 13 predicted proteins | sample ColdCreekSource_FD_87195 | JGI IMG/M metagenome (GOLD analysis project Ga0114940, IMG submission 87195) | Groundwater microbial communities from Cold Creek, Nevada to study Microbial Dark Matter (Phase II) - Cold Creek Source | ecosystem: Environmental > Aquatic > Deep subsurface > Groundwater ... | reverse complement strand
CGTCTGCAGGCGCAGGCGGATCAGCGGCGGGAGCAGGCGGCGCGTCTGCAGGCGCAGGCGGAAACGGCGGTGCATCAGCAGGCACGAGCGGCAGCGCCGGCACCAACGCAGCGCAAGAAATCCAAGGCTGCGAAGGCTCCAGCTTGCTGGAGCTCCCCGAAGACACAAGCGTCCGAGGTCCCTGGCCGATCGGGACCAAGACACTCAAGCTCGGTCGCTTCAGCAACGTCGAGCTCTTCTACCCAGCACAGCCCGGCAGCGAACAAGGCAAACCCGAAGTCGAATACGACATGCGCGCGTTCCTGCCCGAGCGCGAACGACAGAAAGTCCCCGACGCACAAGCGTCGATCGTCAAAGCCCGCACCTACCGCGACCTGCCGCTAGACGCTGAACACGGACCGTACCCGGTCATCATCTTCGTGCACGGCACGGCCTCGTTCCGCTTGCGCTCGCTGTCATCGGCCACGCTCTGGGCGAGCCGCGGCTTCGTGGTCATGGCAGGCGATCACCCCAATCTCTACCTGGCTGACTATCTCGGCGGCAACGGCTGCAACATCAATGTTCCGCCGCTCGATCTCAGCGGCGACGTCGACGCGGAGATCGCTGCGCTCACCGAGCTGGAGACAGATCTCACCTTCCTCGAAGGACACATCGACATGCAGCGCTTGGCGCTCGCCGGTCACAGCGCAGGCGCTTACAACGTCGCGCAGTTCAGCGGGAAGCCCGGCGTGCAGATGGTGATCGCGCTATCTGGAACGCGCGCGGTGTCCGCGTCGCCGACGCTCAAGTCTGTCCTGTACGTTTCGGGCATCGACGACAACGTGCTGCCCTACGGGCCGGGCGGCGCCGGTCTCGGCACCATCCTCTATCCCGGCAGCAGCACCGACGCTTACAACCGCGCGCCCGGCCCGAACGCCGTGAAAAAGCGCTTGGTCGGCATCGCAGACGGCGGCCACCTCAACGTCGTCGACGGCTGCGCGAAGAACGCCATGGGCAAGACCGGCATCGAGGTCGCGCAGGACAACGGCGTATGCGGTGCGGGCAGCGTGGCGCCACTCGCCGACTGCGGCAGCGTCGATCCCAACAAAGCCATCGCGATCACCAACGAAGTCATGACAGGCGCGCTCGAAGAGACGCTGCACTGCCAAGACCGCAGCGCGTGGCTCAGCGCCCTACCCACCCGGCACCCCGAAGTCAGCGACTTCCACGAAGAGACCGACTGACGATCAGCGCGCGGCGCGCGGCGGGCGGCACAGGTACCAGTTCAGGAGCTGCTCGCCGCCCGTGCAGGGCTGATTCGTGATCGAATACACCTCGTCGCGGTGCTGCTCGAGCTTGATGTCGTACGAAGGCATGCGGAAGTTGCTGCCGAGTGGCGGCGCCACGACGACTTTTTCCTGCGTCACAAACGACAGATCGTATGACGTCCAATAGTCGGCCGTCGCGTAGCGGATGTGCCGCTGCAGCAGCTGGTCCGCGAGCAAGTTGAGGCTGCGCGGCGGCGCGCCATTCGCGTACTCGCCGATCAGCTGCAGGTGCCCGCTGAGATGGAACAACGAGACGAGCCCGATCGTCGCCGCTGTCAGCGGCCGCATCTCAGGGCGTTTCCAAGCCAGGGCACACGCACCGCACAGCGCGAGCAGCGACAAGAGCAAGTAGCGAATGAGCATCGGATCGCCGCCCGAAGGGGTGAGCAAGACGAACGACGCCGACTGCCCGAGACCGACCAACACCAAATACGTGGGCATGCCGCCGAGCTCGCTGCGCGTGATCGGCTTACGCCAGAACAACACGTACAACGCGGCGACGGTCCAGAGCAGCAACGCGCAGCCAACCGCGACGTGGCCCACTGTCACCTGACTCTGGATGTTAAAGTCGCCCAGCTTGCGCGGCCAAGCGCCTAGCAGTGTGGGCAGCTGCTGCTTGAAATAGCCGATGATATTGGCGATCCGCGGCTTACCGAAGGACGCCGGGTTACCGGAGTAAGCGGTCGACCAACGGGCAGCGAGACGAATCGTCGCGACCACCACAACCATCAGTCCGAGGACGGTGCCGTACAAGCGCAGCCGTTCGCGCCAAACGCCTTGGGCGATGTCCATCAGTAGGAGCGCGATCAGACCGATCGCGGAGAACTCGCGATTCAAGAACCCGATGCCCGCCCACAACCCCAGCGCGATCGCCCGATCGCGCAGCAAAAACATGCCGATCGTGAAGACGAAAGGCTCGATGTTGCCGCCCGCGTGCTCGACCAGACGCGTGCCGATCAGCGCGGTGGGCACCGCAAACGGCAGGATCGCGACCGCCGCACCCCACGGCCCGATGTTCTCTTCCCGCCGCAAGCCACGCCACATCATCACCACGACGGCGATGTTCATGGCGACCATCGGCAGCTTGAGCGTGGTGATGCTGGCCCCAAACAGGGCGAACAGCGGGGCACACAACCAGACGCTCACAGCGAGCAAGTAGCGCTGACCGTACATAAACAGCGGAAACGATTGGCCCGCGATCAGGTCGCGCCCCATCAGACCGAACACCGCCTGGTCCGAATCGAAGTGCGCGTACGTGCTCGCCGGCACCCAACTGCGAACGCACACCAAGAAAACCAGCGTCCCGAGCAGAAGGGTTCCGAAGCTACGTTTAGTCTCTTGCGCGGTCATGGACGCTTCACTTGGGAGGGCCATATTCCCGGCCGATTGGCCTCAGGTTGTAACACGACCTGCGACCTGAACGAATGCTGTTGCTAGCTCACAACTGCGGCGACTTACCCGCCGGTTTATGCCGGCAAAGCGGCTTGGCTCCTGCTAGTAGTGGCGTGAGGTCGCGCCTATAATTGGAATGCGATCGGCCTTGCAATAGCTTCCTGGTGCGGTGGAGTCCCGAATGTCAGTGGTTCGATGGGTATGTTCCGGTCACGCCGCGTTGTGCGTCGTGCTCGGGCTCAGTGCGTGTGCGGAAGGCGTGCTCGCGCCGCAAAATGAGCTCGAAGAGGTACTGGAAGGGGCACACGATCCCGAGCTCGACTTGCTCGATACCGAGCTCGACAAGGGCGAGGCGCCGAAGCTCGACGCTTCCGAGAAGGTCTACGGCCACGACCACCTGCCGACCTTTCGCATCACCTTCAGTGACAGGACCGACGACAGCCTGAGGTTCGCACCGAAGGAATACGCGCCAGCGGTCCTGCAGCTGGTGGACGGTGACGAGCCATCAGAGCCGATCGAAGTCGGGCTGAAGCTGAAGGGCGAAGGCAGCTTCAGAAACCTCGACGGCAAGGCTGCGTTTCGGATCAAGGTCGACAAATACCACGACGGGCAGCGGCTCCACGGCCTCAGCGACTTCACGCTCAACAACATGGCGCAAGACGCGTCGACCGTGGGCGAGCGCCTCGCTTACCACGTGTTTCGCGAGCTCGGCGTGCCGGCATCGCGCGCCAATCACGCGCGGGTCTTCGTGAACGATGTGTATTTCGGCGTGTACGCCAACATCGAAACGCCGAACGAGGAGTTCTTAGCGCGCTGGTTCGAGGACCCGACTCGCAACCTGTATGAAGAGAACGAAACAAACTTCGACAGGCCCGACGGCGCAGCCAGCCTCGATCTCGAGACGAACAAGAACCAGCCCGACGACCGCGAGCGCTTGATGGCGTTACAGGAGGCGTGCACGAGCTCCGACCTGGCGCGGGCGCGTGAGCTGGTGGACTGGCCCGAGTTCATGATGTTCGCCGCGCTCGAGGCAGCAGTAAACCAAGTCGACGGCTACAGCTACGCGCAGAACGGACCGAACAATCACCTCATCTACGACTCAGAGCACGGGATCGTTTTCATCCCGTGGGGCTTGGACTGGGCGCTCAGCGCTGTCGACACGCAAGACGGCAGCCTATTCGTCGATCCATTTTGGGTGCGGCCTACGCACGGCGTGCTGATCCGCATGTGCCTCGCCGACGCCGACTGCACGAACGAATACAAAGCGGTGCTCGAGCAGGTGGCGGCGCGCTGGGATGCGCTCGAGCTCGAGGCACGCATGGACGAATCGCTCTCGCAAATCGCAGAGGCTTTCGCGGAAGACACCCGGCGCAACACGACAAATGAGCTGGTGCAGGAGCGTCAGGACGTCAGACGCGAGTTTATCCGCGGCCGAGCCGATGCGCTCCGGGCCGCAATCGCTGCTCATTGAAGCTGGCCGCGTCAGCGCTGAAAACTCGCGCGCAGGAAGCCCGAAACGATCGGGTGGGGATGCTGAAAGCTCGAGCTGAGCTGCGGCTGAAAGAGCGTCGCCACGAAGAAGCGGTGCACCGGCAGCTCCAGTGCACGCGGCTCGCCGTCGATGCCGCGCGCGCCAAAGCGTACGCCTGCATGCAGCCAGCGCGCTTCGAACGCGGCGTTGACCTCGAAGCTGCAGAAGAACTCGGCATCGAGCTGAGCTTGAGGACACAACGTCGCGAGCACACTGCCCGGCTCGATCGACACCTTCGAGCGACCTGACAGGCGCGGAACACCGCGCTGTGGGACCTCGCACTGCACGGGGGTAATCACGATGTTCTGCCCGGAGGGCTGATTTTCGGCGCTGTCAGCATCAGCGATGCCGAGCAAGTTACGCGTGAGCTCGATCAGCGCGTATTGGAAGCCCGCGCACGTGCCCAAGTACGGCGTAGCGCTGCGACGCGCATGCGTGATGGCACTGAGCATGCCTGTCGCGCTCACGAAAGGACTGCCTGGCGCACCCCAAATGCCGTCCGCAAACGCCAGCGCAGCCTGCGGATCAGCTCTCACGACCTCGGTCGGAACCCAACGCGGCTCGACGGCCACTTTCAGCTCCGCGGCCGCATGAAACAGCGCGGCCTCCGTCGCCCAATGCGAATGCTTACCGCGATCAAAATCACCGACGATTGCGACCCGAACGCTTTGCATCGCGCGAGCTTACACGATCCAAGAACGCGCGAGCTGTGAGCGCAGGTCCTGGCGGCTATGGCACAAGGCGGCACAGAGCCCAGCTCACGACGCTGTCTGGAGCGGGTGGGACTCAGCATAGCTCTTGCACAGTGCACGGCTCATGTTGTGTGCACGCAAGAAACCTTGGGTGGGTACGATGCTGACATGGCTGGTCGCGGCTGCCGCCATCGGCTGCGGAAGCTCGAGCGCGGAGCCGGATGCTGGCGATGATGGCAGCTGCGGGGGCGGGAACGTCGTGGAGACCCGGGCAGATTGCTACCAGGACGTTTCCTGCGTGGAGCTGCCGGATGGTCGCTACTGCTCAGGCGGAGGCGCGGAGACTTGTCCTCCAGGCGCCGTCAGTGTGCCACACGATGAGCCCTGCCCGGCTGACCTGGCGTGCTGGGAGTACTCACTCAGCCTGCACTGCGCCGCGCCCAAGCCCTGACGCTGATCGCTGCGCAGCGTAGACTGAGCGCCACGAAGTAATGGCTGGAACTGGCTTATTCGAAACGCTGCTGACGGCTGCGCTGGTGTTTGCGTCGACCAACGTCGATGACATCGTGCTGCTCTCTGTGCTCTTTGCTGACCCACAGCTGCCTGCACGCACTGTCGTGACCGGGCAGTTCCTGGGCATCGGGGCACTGGTGCTGGTGAGCGCGCTCGCGGGCTTGGCGGCGGTCGCTGTTCCGCCGGAGTGGACAGCTCTGCTCGGCGTCGTTCCCCTGGCGATCGGCCTATTCAAGCTGGTCGGGGTCGTGCGTGCGCAAGCGCCGAAGCAGAAGCCGCGCGCTGAAAACCACTTCGATGGCTCGGCGATCGGTGCCGTCGCTGGCGTGACGATCGCCAATGGCGCAGACAACCTGAGCGTGTACATCCCGCTGTTCGCCGCCAACCGGGCAGCGATCGTGGTCTACGCGGGCGTATTTGCTGTGCTGACAGGTGTCTGGTGTTGGCTTGGACACCGCTTGGTCAGCAACCAGCTCGTGGGCGCGAAGCTGCGCCGCTACAGCCATATCGTGCTGCCGATCGTGTTGATCGGGATCGGCTTTCATATCCTGCTCGGCGCGCGAGAGCTGCTTCACTAGTCGGAAGCTCTACGCACCGTGCAGCTATTGGCGGCGGCTCAGCCTCGAGCCGCCGCTAGCTTCCATGGAGCGGCGATCAGTGCAGCCCGAAGAACGACGCAACAGCCAAAACAACGACGACCAGCCCGATGATGTAAATGACTTGGTTCATGTCCAACCCCTTATTGCCCCGAGCGCTGCTCGGCGTGTTTCTGTAGGGGCTAAACAGCAACCGTCATGCCACCAACCAGCCCGCCCCAGAGCCGCCCTGGAAGCGCACTGTGGTAACCATGCAGCATCAACCTTGCCCCGAAGAGGCACTTTGGCTCACGCACTCCTGTGCGACGTGTTCTAACCATCCTCTAGACCTGGCCGACCTTCGACTTGCTGTACGCATACACGCCAACCAGCTCGAGCGCTGGACGATCGAGGATCGCTTTGATGGACTGGGTCGCAACTTTACCCGTGGTGCACTGCACAATGCGAACTTCGCGTACCAAACGCATATTGCAGCGTCAAAGATCGCGACGCTTCAAGTCGACCCATGCCGTTGGCCAGTTGTGTTAGAGTAGATGGCAGTGCAGTCAGGGGTGCTAGCTCCGGTGCGAAGGTCGCAACCGGCGTGTGTTTGCCCAGACACGCAGACTGAGGCCCAGAAATGCAAGTCGAAGACATCATGACGCGCGCCGTTTTCACGTGCGATGCACACGCAGACCTCGTGGCTGTTGCACGTGTGATGTGGGATCACGACTGTGGCTACGTCCCGGTGGTCGACGAGCGAGATCAACTCGCAGGCGTCGTGACTGACCGCGACATCGCCATGGCTGCGTACATTCACGGCAAGACCCTCGCAGAGATTCCGGTCGCGGAGATCATGTCGCGGCCCGTGCATTCCTGCGAACCAAGCGCATCGGTCGAGCTCGCGCACCAGATCATGCGCAACGCCGAGATCCGGCGTTTGCCAGTGATCGATCAAGCCGGAAAGCTCGTCGGGCTCGTGACCTGGAGCGACCTCCTCGGAGCAGCCCAACGAGAAGCCAGCGCCTCTGCCGCTGCAGCCCTGACCAAACAAGCCCTCGAGACTCTCGAAGTCACGAGCGCTCAAAAGCGCTGAGCACAGCTCCACGCCTTCGAAGTAGGGGAACGCGGTCCCTTGGCGATCCAGCGCCGGCCCGGCCCACGTCAGCCTCCGCAATCCCAATCCAGGGACGGCGCTATTATGCAACACCTTTGCCTCGCGGATGTATCGGCGCTAAGACTGGCGCTGTGTCCCTACGCAGCGCGATCTCACTCGGTTGTGTCTTGGGCTTGTTTTCAGCCTTTTTCGAGGCGCCGTCTGCTCAGGCATGTCAGCGCACGCTGATCGAGCCGTTTCGCGTCGATCGAACACTGCCGACGAACGGCGAAAAAGCGCCTGACAAGTTTCGTCAGGTCAGCGCGTACACCTATCGCATCGAATCAGAGCGCTGCAGCGGCGAGACCTGTTCAGCGAGCAGCTGCGGCGACGAAGGCTATTTGCTCCTGCACTTCGCTCCGCCCGCTGAAGCCGAGGATAGAGAGCTCGGCTATCGCTTGGTATGGTTGCGCGGCAGCGCCCCGCCCTCACTGCTTCGCCATTTGGATCACGTGATGCCGCTCGATCCTCAGGCGCGTGAAATCACGGTCGAGCTCAGCTTCAAGGAAATGACGCTGCTCGAGGGCGAGCTCGCGCTGGTCGCGATCGATCACGCAGGCAACGAGAGCGAGCCGAGCAATCCTGTGCAGATCACGTGGAGTGGCTGCACCGAGTACTTCGACGATCCATTCTGCGCCGATGGCGAAGTGGTGGTACCGCCTCAAGCCGAGCAGCGCTGCTCGCTGACCACCGGCCCGCGCTCGGGACACGGCTTGCCGCTCGCAGCGGCCATCGCGCTCGGTCTCGGCGCAACACTCAGCGCTCGCGGCCGACGCCGCAAGCGCTAGTTGTGTCAGGTCTTCAATACTGGCAGTCGGTGCCGCGACTGTTCTTGAAGATGTCTGCGTAGTTGCCAGTAGTGTACGCAAGGCAGCCTGCGTACGGCTGGATGTTCAGGCCGCGATCGCTGCAGAACTTGGCGACGGCGCTCGGCAGCTTGGTCTTGCCTTCAGTCGCGACGAACGAATAGACGCCGTCGCAGTTCGCCTGGAACAAGGTTCCGCACAGCCCGACCGGTGCGCGCACGAACACACCCGTGTCACCCAAGCCTCCGAGCTCCGCAGAGAGCGCGCAATAGGTGTTGGCAGTGAACTGCCCCCACTGCGCGCCATCCAAAATGCACTGGCCGAGCAGCTCCACGATGCGCGTGATGAAGCCATCCGCGACGCCTTGAACCCGACAGCGCCTGTTGTCCTTGGCCTCGTTGCGCCACGCGTCGCGTACGTTGTCGAACAGTCGTTCGAGCACGCGGTAGATCTTTTTCTGCAGCTTCTGAGGGTTCTTCGAGATCTCAGAAGAAGCGAACAACTCGTCAGCCTTTTGCGTTCCCTTGGTCAGGCCCTGCTGGTACTTCTGCGTGCGCTGCGGCTTAGAGCTGCAAAGCGCGGGTACACTCGGTCCATACAACGCTGCCGCGTCATAGGTCTCGAACGAATCATCTTGCGCCGCGGCGCGCGGGCTGGCGAACGAACCCAGCGCCAGGGTGACCGCCAATATGGCGCCGATCGACCGAACGTAGCTCACGATTGTGCTCGACATGCTGCTCCACTCCCGATTGGGCCTGACCGCCTGGCTCACGCTGAACGGATCAGGTCCCCGCTCTTCGGGCTCGAAGAGCGGGGCCTAACGCGTGACAGTGAGCGGGCGCACGATCACCTCGGCGAGGGTGAACGTCGGACATGTGACCATGCGCCCGCGCGGGCTAAAGATGAGAATGATATTCAATTTCAAAAGCGCACCTGTCAAGGCCAAGTAGGCGCGCGCAGGAGATTTTGCGACTTATTCGCAGCTTTGGCCGCTCGTGGCGGCGCCCGCACCAGGTGTCGCTCGCGACACCGAGCGGGTTTTGTCCCGTCCTCTCGAATGCGGCAGGAGCTCGACAGCATCAGCCTTTGCTGCGGCCAACCAGCAGGCGCAAGCTCAGCGCTGAGAGGGTGGTACAATGGACGGCAAAGATTCCCGCTCCCGGGTGGATGCTTCAGGCGTAGTCCACGAGCTGCATTGGCAGGCGCTCGAGACCAGCAGAGAGCATCACGCAGGGCTTAAAAACCAGCGGCCTGCGGTCCTGTGGCTGACCGGCATCTCGGGCGCTGGCAAGTCGACGCTCGGCAACATTGTGGAGAAGAAACTCGCGGCGCTCGGGCGCCACACGTTTCTGCTCGACGGCGACAACCTGCGCCACGGCTTGAATCGCGACCTCGGCTTCACGGACGCCGATCGTGTCGAGAACATCCGCCGCGTCAGTGAGGTGGTCAAGCTGCTGACGGATGCTGGACTGATCGTCATCACCGCGTTCATCTCGCCGTTCCGCTCCGAGCGGCAGCTGGTGCGGCAGATGATGCCCGAGGGTGAGTTCTTCGAGATCTTCGTCGACACGCCACTGGCGCAAGCAGAAGCGCGTGACGTCAAAGGCCTATATAAGAAGGCCCGCGCCGGGCAGCTCAAGAACTTCACGGGGATCGATAGTCCCTACGAGCCTCCTGAGCAGCCGGAGCTGCACATCGATACGACCACGCTGACCCTCGAAGAAGCGGCGGACGCAGTGGTCGCCACACTCTTCCGCGGGCGGTAGCTCCGTCATGATGCGGATGTCGCCACGTGACGTGTCGAACTGAAGCTCCGCGGAGGCATCGCTGCGGACCTTGTAGATCTCGATCCGACCAAGGTCGCCGCGGCCGCAAGCGTCGAGCACGTTCTGATTCAAGCTCGACCGCTCTTCCAGGCTGGTCGCGAGATTAACTGCGCCGCCCAGCGCGTCCGACCCGAAGCGGATGGGCACGGCGCCCAGGTAGACCTCGACGGACTACCCTCCAAGCGCGCTCCGAGCGGCGAGGATGACGCCCGCGGAGATGTTTATTGCCAAACACTCGCATTTTCATGCGCCGTAGCGCGTGGAGTGTGTCAATCGGCCTCTGGCCGGCCTTGGTGCCGCAGCGCGGGATGTGAGCGGGGCACAGGGGAGGAGGCTCGGGCCGGGTGTTGCAGCCCGTTTGGAGTAATTGAATCGCTTCGCGGTTACTGTCATTACTGCCCCGTGGTTAAACGCGAGAGGGGCTGAGTATGAGCTACACACGAGGGCGCGTCGTTCACGACGCCGACAGTCACGTCATGGAAACGCGAGATTGGATCGCGCCGTTCACCGAGGCTGAGTTCAAGAGCAAGATCCCATCGCTCGGTGAAGGGTTTGGGCGGCTCGAGTCGATCATCGAGGCTGCCAAGCTACGCAAGTCCGATCCGATCGCCGATGCAAAAGCGGCTGAAAACCCGATCGCGGGCGTCAAAGGCTGGGGCGCGTACGGCGCGTTCGATCCCGATGAGCGCAAGAAGGTGCTCGACAAGCTCGGCTTCGTCTCGCAGCTGGTGTTCCCCACGGCTGGGCTCTTGCCCATGCGGCTCACGTCCGATGAAGAGACGCGTTACGCGGCCAGCCGCGCCTACAATCGCTCGATCGCGGCCTTCTGCTCCACCGATCCGCGCTTGGTCGCGGTCGCGTACGTGCCGCTCGACAACGTGGCGCTCGCGTTGAAAGGCGCGCAGGAAGCGCTCGATCAAGGCTGCGGTGCAGTGATGTTCTCCAACGGTGCGCCCGGCGGTCGTTCGCCAGGGCACCCGGAGCTGGATCCGTTTTGGCAGCTGCTATGCGAGCGCGATGTGCCGTTTCTCCTGCACATCGGGCAAGGCACGATGATCCAGCCACCTGAGTTCCACAACAACGGCCGGCCGCGCGCGCCCGATCTGCACGGCGGCGGCGAAAACCTGCGCTTCTGCGACTACCCGATGCTGTGGTTCGCGCCGCAGATCTTTCTGACAGCGCTGGTCTACGACGGCGTATTTCAGCGCTTCCCGCAGCTGCGCGGCGGCGTGATCGAGAGCGCGGCCGGCTGGGTGCCGGAGTTCCTGCGTGCGCTCGACATTGGCTTTCGCTCGTTCAGCCGCACCGATCAGTACCTGCAATCATTGGACATGTTGCCGTCCGAATACATCCGACGCGCGATCAAGTTCACGCCGTTTCCGAGCGAAGATGTCGGTCGCATGATCCGCGATGCAGGCGCCGATCTGTTCATGTTCTCGAGCGACTACCCGCACCCGGAGGGCACGAACGATCCGCTCGGTCGCTTCGAACGCACGCTGGAGGGTCTCGACGAGGAAGCGCTCGACAAGTTCTTCAGACGTAACTACGAGGCGCTGATCGGCACACGCGCGCAAGCCCAGCTAGCGACAAGCTAGCGCGAGCGCTGCCAGACACGGGCCGTGGTCGAGAGATCACGGCCCGACAGGCGCTTCAGAACCATTCACTTCGATCGTGAGCGTGCTCGGATCGCTGATGCGGCCACCGTCGTCAGTCACCCAAACGGTGAAGGAATAACTCCCCGGGCCGGGCAAGCGCACACTCGGCTGCTGCACGTCCTCCGGCCAATCCGCGCGCTCCTCGTCCGGCACCCAGCGCCGCGCATCGATCGGTCCCGCATCCGAGTCTGGCAGCTGCGTAGCACTCAACCAACGGTAGCTCGCGATGGAGCCATCGAGATCGTGCGACTTGCTAGCGTCCAACCTCAGCTCGAGCGCTGCACCGGAGAAACTGAAGCTCGGCATGACGCGGTCATCATCGAGCACGCGTGCGACGGCCACAGGCGTGACGTTTGTCTCCGGCGTCTGTAAGTTATCCGCGCATGCCACGGCTAAACAGGACACAATCACTAGGCGAGGTGTGTTCATGGTGATCATGCCTCAATAGCTCGCGACCAGCTTGAGATACGCCATGCGCCCGCGCGGATCGTAGAGCATCGTCTCGAAGCCATTGTTGTCTCGAGTGGCCGGCGGCAACGTGTCAAACACATTGTAGACACCCACACGCAGGCTCAGCTCTTTGCCGATCCAGTCCGGGATCGTATAGCCGTACTGTAGGTCACAGGTCAGCTGCGCGCTGAGCCAGCCGAGCTGACCATCCGACTGCACGTCATTGTCGTTCGCGATGCCGCTCGTGTAGTGCAGCATGACTGTCGCGAGGTGATTGTCGAATGCCCAAACGATCGGCGCGTGCACGCGCAGACGCGGCAGCGGTGGCGCGATCGTGTTGTAGTTGCGGCTGCCCACGGCTTCGCAGCGCTCGGCCGTACAGTTGAGTGGCTCGAGCGTCTGCGCGGGCTGCACATTCGGCACGCGCCGACCCGCAGCTTGCGCGCGCGGAATGGTGTAGCTCAATGTCAAAGTGCCCTGCGCGCCGACGCTGATCATCCCGAATGACGGATCGGTGAAGGTCAACGTCGCTCCGAAGTCGATGCCGGAGGTGCTGACCTTGCCTGCGATGTTTTGCTGCGTGAGCTGCACGCGCACGAGATCCCCGGTCGCGGGATCGCGCACAACGCGTGGATCACCTGGTTGGCCGTCCTGCAGCAGCGTCAGGTCGCGATCGAGCACCTGCTGCGCCGGATCGAGCGCGATGCGATTTCGGTAGTCGTATTGCCAGAGCTCAGCAAATAGCTGCAGCGCATCGATCGGCTGATAGTTCACGCCGCCGGTGAACACCAGCGCACGCTCCGGCTGCAAGCTGGGATTGCCGAAGTTCTGGACAGGTGAATAGATCGGCAACGGATTGCCGGGGATGCGCAGCGGCGTAGGAACGACCTGAAAACCAGGGTTCGCCTGGTACAACGTCGGAGCACGGAACGCCGAGGTCACCTGCCCCGTCAAGCTCAGTCGACGCAACGCTGCGGGCACCTTCTCCGGTCCGATGATCTTGGCAGGCGTCACGCTCAGCCCTGCGAACGGGCTGGGCGTGGTGCGCCCGATGTCCGTGTAGCGCTCGACGCGCACAGCAGTCTGCAGCTCGATGCCTGTCCAAAACGGCCAGCGCAGCTCGGCATAGCCGCTTAGAATATCGCGCGAAGCGTTGGCATCGGTCGAGCCGAGAAAAAACGTGAAGCGCTGCTCGGTCGAGTCGTGATCGGTCTGCGTCTGCCTGCGTTCGTGCCGCAGCTCTGCGCCGACTGCCGCTCCCAGCGGCCCGCCAGGCAACTCGAACAACGAGCCGCTCATCCCCGCGTGATAGGTCTGCAAGAAGTGCTCGCTGACCGTCGTGGCCGTACCGTAGATGCTGTCGACGACCTTCTGACTGTTGGGTGTGCCAGTGCCATCGATCGCTGAGAAGAACGGGTTATAACAACCTGACAGATCGTTGGGGTCAGAGCAGCTGTTGAGCGCGCGCGTGAGCGGCTCACGCAAAGTGTCGCTGACGAAGCTCGTGTAGCGACTCACGCCCCAGCTGCCGCTGATCTCCCAATCCCAGTCCTTGATGACATCCGACGGGATGTCTCCGCGCGCTCCCGCAACGACGCGGAATGTGTCGTCACCGATGACTGTGTTCTGTGCGCCCGCTGCCGCTCCGAACGGCCGGCCTACGAACGTGGCTGGGCGACCAAACGGATTGTCGACGTGATCGGCGGGCACAACGAGCAACGGCGGAGGCACCGAGTAGGCCGGCGTCGCGTAGATGTTCGTGCGCGCGCGCTGCACCTGCGCTTCAGCGAACAAGGTCACGTGCTTGCTCAGGTCGAAGCTGCCGCTGCCGAACACGTGCGCGCGCTCCAAGCCCGAGATCAACGTGAAGAAGCGCGAGAAGTTGAAGATGCAGTTCACGTCCTGCGTGCCGGGGATCGGCTGCAGCATCGAGCCCTCTGCGCTGGTGCAACCCGGATCGGGGAAGCGCGTACGCGTGGGATTCGCGGGGTCGAAGCCGGGCAGGATGAACGTGCCCGGGTTGCCGTTGACGTCCACATTCGCCGCCCGCGAGAAGGGACGCTTGTCTGAGCGCAGCTCACTGCGGCGGCTGTAACTGAGCGCCAACATCAGCCGCGCACGTTCGGTCTTGGCTCCGTAAGCGCCGCTCACCGTGAACTCGCCATGGTCGGCGCGCGTGGCACCCTGCCCGTCCAGCTGCAGGCGCATGCCATTCCATGCAGCTCGCGTGATGATGTTGACCACGCCGCCCACGGCGTCAGCGCCATAGATTGCCGAGCCGCCACCCTTCAGGATCTCGACGCGCTCGATCGCCGCGAGCGGGATGACGCCCACATCGGCGAAGCTCTCCGCGCCGCCGCCACCTCCGCTCGGCACGAGGCGCCGACCATTAACCAGCACGAGCGTAGACGCAGCGCCCAATCCGCGCAGGTTGATCGAAGCTGCGCCGTATGCGCCGCCACCCGCGTTGCCCGGATTGCCCCCGCCTTGGAAGCCTGAGCCTTGTGCCGCCGTCAGCAGCTGAATGAGATCCGACACGTTGGAGGCGCCCGTGCGTGCGATCGCCTTGCTGTCGAGCACCTCGACCGGCGCGGATGCTGCGAGCGAGGCCGAGCGCTTGATGCGTGAGCCGGTGACCACCATCGCCTCCTCATCGGGAGATTCTCGCGCTTGGTCGATGGCCGGAGCCAAGGTTGCCTGCGCGGGCTCCGATGTCGGCACGGGCACTTCTTCTGGCAACACCTCCACAGCGCCAGCTGCACCCGCATCGTTGACTTGTCCGACTGGCTGCTCAACTGCAGCGTCTGCAGACGACGTCGCATCTTGCGCTGCAACGGAGCTCGCCAGCGATGCGCAACCTATCAAAGCGAGAGCCTGCCAGATCCAGCCCGCACTCAGCTTGCACGACCCGAAAGGGATAACGTTCATAAAGTCGCGTCCCAACCTAGAAGCTCGAACCCGCCCCGACGAAGCGCATCAGGGATACGCATGCAGGCGGACGCTAGTCCTCTCAGTAACCAAAGTGCAATTCAATTACTCTGATTGCCCAGCGACGGACGCGAGTACTGCTGCAGGTCCCTGCCATCCTCTTCGGAGACAAGTCCCGCTGCTCGGACACGAGTAGGCGTTGTGTACAGGCACGCGAGTTTCGCGCGCACTACAGCGCCTTTACTTCGCGCGACTGTTCGCCGAGACGTCGTTCGGTGTGCTCTCGATCAGCTCCGCCAAACGCACGACCGCATCGCGCAGACGATCGATGTCGATCGGCTTGGCGAGATGCAGCTGGAAGCCAGCGGCCAGAGCGTCACGCTTGACCTCTTCCGACGCGAGCCCGGTGAATGCGAGCACTGGAATCGCTGGGCCTCGCCCACCTGCTTCGCGCGCGCGTAGCTTGCGCACAAAGTCGAAACCGTCCTCGCCCGGCATGTCGAGGTCACACAGGATGACGTGCGGTTTGAACACGTCGAGCGCCAACATACCGTCGGCAGGCGATGCCGCGAGCGCGACACGCGCGCCCGTGAGCTCCAGCACCTCCAACACAGCCTCTCGGGTGCGGAAGTCGTCGTCTATATATAGGATGCGCAGGTCCTTCAGGGAGCTGTACTGCTTCGCGTTCCCTGGACGATCCAGCGAGCGCACCGAGTCTCGGCCCAGCGCATGAGTCGCGTTGCGCACCGAGCTTATGCCATCTGGGTTGCCAGCTGCAGCTAAGGGCTGCAGCTCTGCGGCGTCTGACAGCGAGGCGTCCACCATGCGATCGGTCAAACGCGTCTGCTGCTGAACGGCACGGTGCAGCGATTCGCTGATTCTCGTGAGATCGGCGCGGTCGACGGGCTCGTGCTCTCGCAAGCGCTGCGCGTTCAGCATCATGCTCGAGAGCGGAGTTCTGAGGTCGTGCGCTACCTTGACGAGCAGCTTGTTCTTCGCGGCGTTGGCCTGCTCCGCTCTCGTCCGCGCAGCGACCGCCTCGTCGAGCAGGCGCTCGAGCTCGCGGACCCGTGTTCGCAAGCCCGACGCTTCTCCCCCGCTCATCCCCTGAGACGCAGCGCTCGTGGTTTCGGCGGCGTCGTCAACTGGAGAGCCTGTGGGGTGAAACGAGCGGACTTTCGACATTAGGGCTCCTCAGGCGAGTTTGGATGGGCCGAGGCTCGCAGACGCGAACACGGCGAGTCGGCGCTCAGGCGCCCGGTACCGGTCCTACTGTAGTGCGGTCGCCAGCGGCTGACCGCCTAGGGTTGCATCTTCAAGAACTGAGCCACTGGTAATCATTACACTTTTGACCAGTTTACCCCGCGCATCTGGCCGGTCGTGACATTTGTGCGCGCACAAGCTAGATGAGGCTTTCGCGTAAGGCCCTTTGGCTTTCTGATTGCGAGCTGATACAGTCGCGCGCGCTACGCTCACCACGCACTACGATTTCCATATCTCGAACGTTTGAGATCGGGGTTTCGCTGCGGCCTAAAAGCCTCGCGTGGTCGCTGACGGAATCAGCGACCAGCCTCCGATGACAGTGGCTCGTTGGAAGGCAGGACACTTCAACTAGCCACTGCGAAACGAGTTCTGTTATGGGCAATCGTCTCTACGTAGGTAACCTTTCATATCACGCGACTCCGGACTCACTGCGCGAGGCCTTCTCGGCATGCGGCGAAGTGACCGACGTCCACATCGCGCAGGACCGCGAAAGCGGCCAATCTCGTGGTT
>Ga0114940_10000572_pt1 | contig 16637 bp, 20 predicted proteins | sample ColdCreekSource_FD_87195 | JGI IMG/M metagenome (GOLD analysis project Ga0114940, IMG submission 87195) | Groundwater microbial communities from Cold Creek, Nevada to study Microbial Dark Matter (Phase II) - Cold Creek Source | ecosystem: Environmental > Aquatic > Deep subsurface > Groundwater ... | reverse complement strand
TCGCCAATCACCAAATTGCCGGCAATCGAGGTCACAAGACTTGCCTTGTTCAGCACAAGCACTCCCGCGTTGACCGTCATTGTTCCGGAGAAAGTATTGGCAACGCCCTCAAAAGTGAGATTGCCGGTTCCTTCTTTGGTTAAATTAAAGGCGCCCGAAATGTCCGCACCGATATTCACTCCTCCACTAACAAGCCATATACTATTGTTTGCAAGCGCAACACTCGAGTTAATAGTGACGGTGCTGCTGGCCCCTGACTGTGTTAAGTTTGTTCCAGCAAGATTCAGTGTAAGAGTTTGCAGACTGGTATTGGTTGTAATGGTATAGTTGTTATTGTCATTAAAGGTGATGGTGTTCAGGTTAATCCCCTCAGTCATCGTAACCGTCCTATCTGCAGTAATCACATTGAGAAAGTAAGCGTCATCGGTTGTGGCATTGGGGAAGGGGCCGGTGGTCCAAGCCGCGCTATTCGTCCAATCGCCGTTGGCATCAAGATTCCATGTTCCGGTAACAGCCTCTGAGGATCCTGGGCATAGACAAACAAACATCATAACCAAGACCATCCAACGCCTTGAAATCATTTTTTGAGAATAGGGCGCCTCAGGAAACCCTGTAGAAGCGGTTGTCCGCCGGGGCGAGGCCTCGTGGGAACGGGCCAACCGCGACCGGTCGCCGCTGGCAGCGGCTCCTACAGAGGGAAAAAGAATCCTGGGAATCATTGGAATCGCAAAGAAAATAGGTTTCCGGAGGCGCCCGGACCATATTCACAAGCTACAATATACATGCCATATTTCCACAAAAAGGCAAGGAGAGCCGGGGGAGGCAGGTTGGTTCCACAAACAAATTTTTTTGGTTTGACAAATCCTTGATATGGATACAAATTGTCTACATTGAGAATCATCAAGCCGCCCAGGATCATGGAATATTGGACGAAACATTCGAAAGCAAGACCCTCGCTGGAACGCTGGATGAAGATGACCAGGGGAAGCCAATGGAAAAATTTCACGGAAGTCCGCCGGACCTTTGGGAGCGCGGATCGGGCAAAAGTTTACAGCGGCAGAATGGTGGTGATCTTCAATATCTCAGGAAACGATTACAGGTTGATAACCGCGATCCATTACAACGTGGAAAAAGCATACATTCTTTGTTTTTTAACGCAAGCCGAATACAGCAAGAATGCCTGGAGGGATGAATTATGAAATCGACGAAGAGACCATATCGTTTTCAGGAAATCCCAAGAAAGTACGACGACTTGGTGAAGCTCTTTATGCCTCGACCTATCCATGATGATGTCGAACTGACGAATGCCACTGAAATCGCGGATGTGATGGCGGGACATGCTCTGAACCATGAACAGGAGGATTATTTCAATCTCATCACCGATCTCATTGAAGCCTATGAATCAGAGCGCCATCCGGTTGTTGAAGCGCAAATCTCCGGCCTTGAGCTCCTGCGCTTTCTTCTGGAGGAAAACGGCATAAATGCATCAGATCTTGCAAGGCTGTTTGGTGTTCATCGTTCGCTTGGGGCAAAAATTCTGAATGGTGAGCGGAGGCTGACAACCGATCACATCAAGATTTTGTGTGATCGGTTCAAGGTCAGTGCCGACCTCTTCTTTCGTTGATGGACACCAAAGAAATCGTCAACCGCAGGGCCCGACATGATTTTGAGATTCTTGAAACGTGTGAAGCGGGGATTGCCTTAAAAGGCACGGAGGTTAAATCCATTCGTGAAGGCAGGGCGAGCCTTGCCGGCGCATTCGCCCGCGTGGACCGGGATGAAGTCTGGCTGATCGGTTCACACATTGATGAGTATGCCCAGGGTAATCGTTACAATCATGATCCCAAGCGTTTCCGCAAACTCCTGCTTCATCGATCGGAGATTAAAAAACTCTTTCAATTATCCTCCATCAATGGCCACACCCTGATCCCGCTCAAAATCTATTTTAATCAGCGTGGCATTGCCAAAGTTCAGCTTGCGGTTTGCAAGGGAAAATTGGACAGAGACCGGCGTGAGGATCTCAAAAAACAGGATGCCGAACGTGAAATACGGCAGGCGATGAAGAGAAGGAGGCAGTAGGCAGTAGGCGGTAAGCAGTGAGCAGGAAGCGAGAAGAGTAGCCGGCACGGGGAGTATGGGATACATTCACCACCGCTCATGCTGCATGATGGCAAATCCAGAAAAATTCAGACCGTAACAAGCTTCTTCCTGCCTACTGTTTACTGCTTACTGTCTCCCGCTTCCTCGGCTTCTTCGACCGTTCGGCTTCTTCCGTCTCGGCAGGAGTTTCCATCTCATAATCGAGCTTGCCATCGGCAATTTCCTTCAGGGCGATATCCATATAGGACATCCGGCTGTTTGCAGCCACCAGGGCCTTGTGTCCCTGTCCCAACTGACGCACCCGCTGGGAAACCATGTTCACCAGGATGTTGGGGTTTTTGATGTTTTTAAGGGCCTGTGTCAGGTAAAGGTTGTTCATGTTCGAAATAGATCTCCCGGAATTTTTCCTGCGCAGTTTTAGACAGGATTGACAAGATTTCTGTTAATTCTGTCAAATATCTTTGATTACTTTTTAACGATGGCAAACAGCTGCTTCATGATTCTTGCCTTGTGACGGCGGGCTGTATTCGGATGCAGCACTTGCGACTTTGCGGCCCGGTCCAGCCAGGAAACGACCTGGCTGCCATGTTGTCGCGCGCCTGCGGGATCATGGCTCAGAAGCATGCGGAAACGCTGAATTCCCGACCGGATCCTGTTTTGAATGGCCTGATTTCGGAGATGCTTCCGCTGACCGGATCGAGCCTGTTTAGCTGCAGATTTTGCTTTCGGCATACGCGCGCTTGAACTAAATGAATTAAATAATCATCCCTGAATCACGCAAACCCTTATTATTGATTCATTTACTACTTGAAAGCAATTAAATTTTTAGTCGCCCTGCTTCTCCTGCCGGCTCTGCCTCCTCTTCTTGCCGGTATCTGGAAATTCGTTCGCGGACTGAATGAGCGCATGCTGTTCATGGAAAGTCCTCTCAACCTTTGTTTCGGGGGACTGGTTCTTTGGATGATGTTCGCACTCCTGTTCCGGCTGCCTCCCCGCATTTACGTCTTTGCTCATGAGTTGACGCATGCGCTGTTCGTCCGTCTGTGCGGGGGGCGCGTGGACCGGATCTCGATTCGAAATGATCGTGGATATGTCCTCTCGGACCGGACCAATTTTCTCATTGTGCTGGCTCCATACCTGTTCCCATTTTATGCCTGCTGCCTTGGCGCTGTTGCGCTCGTGGTCGCTTTCTTCATGCCGATTTCGAGCTTCCGGATTCCAGTCTGGATGGGAATCGGTTTTTGTCTGGGGTATCATTGGACGATGACCGCAAGGATGCTGGTCACGCGGCAGAATGATTTTGTGTCGCAGGGCTGGTTTTTTTCCTTTGTCCTTATTCTTCTGGTAAATCTCTTCCACCTGCTTCTGATATTTTTATTATTACCGCAGCCTCGCGGATTTTTCGGGCATCTGTTTGCAATCGGAGCTTCCATCATGGATTCGTACCGCGCCCTGTTTTTCAGTTGATCACCTGCGGTGATCACCTTTACATTACCCGCATGAGCTTATCCACCCCGCCTCTCCTTCCTGAAGAACAGATTCGACGCGTTCAACAAGATTTGCGGCGCGCCCGGCGACGATGCGGCTGGCTTTGGGGATTTCTGATTTTCAGTGTGCTCCTGAACGCGGGTTTTTACACCATTCGGTTGTTTCGGAGCATACCCCATGGGACCGAACACCGTTCGGTTTTCGTTCAGCGTTATCTTTCGGGCGATCAGGATTCCAACGACAAGATTGCCGTGATCCGCCTGGAAGGGATTATTTCCTCGGAGATGCAGGGCTATGTTGGCCACGATGGCATGGTGGGGGACATCAAGGAACAGCTGCGTCTCGCCGTGGAGGATGAGAATGTGAAGGCCATCATTCTGCGCATCGATTCACCGGGAGGGGAAGTCCTGGCCTCGGATGAAATCTATCGCGCTGTGCGCAGTCTGCCAAAGGACAAGCCCGTCATTTGCAGCATGGGATCCCTGGCTGCCAGCGGCGGTTACTACGCTGCCGTGGGTTCGGATTGGATTATTGCGGATGATCTTACGATCACCGGCTCCATCGGCGTCATCATGCACACGTTGAACTACAAGGATCTCTTTGGCAAAATTGGCCTGAGGTCCTATGTCTTCAAAAGCGGCAAATTCAAGGATATTCTCGACGGAAGTCGCGACCCAACTCAGGAGGAGATGGATCTGGTGCAGAATCTGGTCATGGAAACCTATGAACAGTTTTTGCAGATTGTGGCAAAGGCGCGTGGACTGGATGCCCAGCAACTTCGGGATGGCCTTGCGGACGGTCGAATTCTCTCGGGCAGACAGGCCCTGGCGGCAAAGCTGGTGGATCAGACGGGAACATTCGAGGATGCGATTGCCAGAGCCAGGGGGGTCGCACAGCTTTCCGAAGCCCAGGTGTTTGATTATGTGGTTCCATTTTCGCTCAGCAGTCTGTTTGGGATTTTCGCCGAAAGCCGTTCATCCAAAATACAGGTGGAACTGGTGCCCCAGTCCCTCAAATTGCAGAACGGCAAGCTTTATTACCTTTCGGCACACCTGTTTTAATTTCTCACCAATTAAAAAATTCTGTAGCTGCGCTTCTACGAAGCGCAGAGGGGATGAATGTTGCGGCGCTTCATGGAAGCGCCTCTACAATTTCAGACAAGGTGTCGGCATTTTATTCCATGCGTGAGAAATACGGGTTGGGCTCTGTGAGCGCCGTTATTAAGGAATCATGGCAAATCTGAATAAAAAAATCGGTTTTTTTGGCGCTGGCCGAATGGCCACGGCGCTGGCGCGTGGAGCGCTCGCCGCAGGGCTTTGCCGGACCGATCAGCTGCTGGCCAGCGATGTGGATGAAACGCAACGCAAATATTTCGAAAAAGAAACCGGCGCGAAAACTTCATCCAGCAACGCTGAGATCGCATCCTTTTGTGATCTCGCCGTCCTGGCAGTTAAGCCCAACCACGTTCAGGATGTCCTCAAGGATATTCGACGGCCTTTTGGGAAGCGCTTTCTTCTTTCCATTGCCGCCGGGGTGCCCATCTCCACAATCGAAAAGGGGCTTGGGGAAGAAGCGCGTGTGGTAAGAGTGATGCCCAACACGCCAGCTCTCATTCGCAATGGAGCCGCCGCCTATGCCGGTGGGCAATACGCCACGGCCGAGGATCTGACGGTTGCCGAATCCATCCTCAATGCCGTGGGCATTGCCTTTTGTCTGCCCGAGAAGATGCTGGATGCGGTGACGGGTTTGAGCGGCAGTGGCCCGGCCTATATTTTCATGGTCATTGAAGCCCTCTCCGATGGAGGGGTGGAGATGGGGTTACCACGGGACGTTGCATTGAAGCTGGCCGCACAGACCGTGCTGGGAGCAGCCCGGATGCTCCTGGAGACCGGCAAGGACCCCGGCGAATTGAAGGATATGGTCACTTCACCCGGAGGAACCACGATCGAAGGGTTGCGGGTTTTGGAGGAGGGGCGCGTGCGTGCAGCGTTCATCAATGCGGTCCGCGCGGCGACGGAAAAATCGGAGAAACTGGGCGGGAAATAATGTTTTGTGGTGTGGATCCCGGCCTGCAGAGTTTTTTCATGGAAAAGGTTTGTTGATTGCGGACAGCAGTGCTAGGATGCACCATGGATAAGGTTGTCCGTGTCTTCCGTTCCTTTCCTGAAAGCGAAAGGGCAGACAAACATTATTACCTGTCGCTCTCACCCGAACAGCGGATGGAGATTTTATCGGAACTCATCCAGCAAGGCCAATCTGATGAAGCTAAGCAAGGATTTGAAAGAGTTTATCGAATTGTTAAACTCAAGGAAAGTTAAGTACATCATCATGGGAGGGCATGCGGTTGCTTATCATGGTTATCCGCGCTTTACGGGGGACATTGATTTTTTTGTCGAGAGATCCCATCCCAATGCGGTCTCGCTGGAACAAGTTTTGAAGGATTTTGGATTTTCGAGTCTTGAAATCAAGACTGAGGATTTTCTAAAATCGGAAACAATTGTTCAACTTGGCAGGCCTCCCAACCGGATCGACATTCTCACTTCGGTTGACGGGGTCGAGTTCTCTGAAGCCTGGAACACCAAGGTAAATGCTGTGGTTGATAAGACGCCGGTTTATGTCATCAGCAAAGAACTGCTGATTCGAAACAAACGCGCAGTTCGGCGTCCACAGGATCTGGCCGACCTGAGCCAGATCATCGAAGATGGGTAATATTTGATCCCGATTGTTTCTGAATTCTGGATTCTGTCTTTGATGTTATCGATCACACTCGCCCATGACAAAATCGAGGCTTCCCAGGATCGCCACGGTATCACTCAACATGTTGCCCGGCAACAAGTGTGGGAGCACGGAAAGATTACAGAAGGATGGGGCGCGGATTTTGAGTCGGTGAGGCACGCCTCCACCCTTGCTGTGAATATAAAATCCAAGTTGCCCCTTTGGGTTCTCTGCTTCGAAGTATATTTCACCGGGTGGCGCGTCGAAGCCTTCCGTCACCAGGATGAATTGGTGAATCAGTTCCTCCATCCGGGTCAGAACATTTTCCTTCGAAGGCAACATTGTTTTTGAATCCGGAATGTTGATTGGACCGTCCGGCATTTTTGCGGCGCACTGTTTCAGGATGCGCAGACTCTGGCGTATCTCTTCGATTCTAACCAGGTAACGATCGTAGGCATCCCCCTTGCTGCCAACAACCACCTCAAAATCCAACTCAGGATAGCAGAGATAAGGATGATCCTTTCGAAGATCGAAGGCCACGCCGGAACCCCGTAGATTGGGTCCGGTGACGCCAAAATCGATCGCGTCCTTTTTGCTCAGCACACCAATATCACGCGTGCGATCCGTAAAGATGCGATTGCGCGTGAGAAGTCGGTCGACTTCATCCACGGCCTTCCAGCATTCCGGAATAAACGCGCGCACCTGATCCAGCCATCCTCCGGGGAGGTCACGGCTGAGACCGCCAATGCGGGTATAGGAGGTTGTGAAGCGCGCGCCGGTGAGGGCCTCGATCAGATTGTAAATGGTTTCGCGCTGGGTGAAGGCGTAGAGGAAAACAGTCATTGCCCCGGTATCCATCGCAAGAGCGCCGAGTCCCAGCAGATGCGCGGAAATTCGCGCCAGTTCGCAGCACATCACCCGGATGTATTGACACCGAAGTGGCAATTGCTCCTGGACACCCAGGAGTTTTTCCACGGCAAGAACATAGGCCACGTTGTTGGCCAGAGGCGCCAGGTAATCCAGGCGATCGGTGTATGGGATAAACTGTGTGTACGTCATGTTCTCCGCAATTTTTTCATCGCCGCGATGCAGGTATCCGATATCCGGTGTTGCCCTGGCAATCACCTCGCCATCCAACTCCACGATGATCCGCAAAACCCCGTGTGTGCTGGGGTGAGAAGGCCCCATGTTCAAAATCAGGCGGTCGGCCGGCAGATCCGTTTGTGTGCCCGTTCCGGTGGCATCTGGAATTTCAAGTTCAGTGGTTGGCATGAAAGTTCTGCGAAACGTTGGTCTTCCCTACCGTTCCGTCGGCGGTCATAGACCGCCGCTACAGCTTGAATTGTAGCGGCGCTCTGTGAGTGCCGTTGGCGGAGGATTTCTGACGCGCCACGCTACCCTCAGCACGACAAAAAGACAATCTGGAACAACCCATCTCTTCAGACCATCTCCCAATGCAGGATGATCTCCTGGAAGTCAGATAAATTTGCAACCGCCAGATCCGGCGAGTGGCTTTTCAACTCGTCCAATGAGTGCCTTCCAGTTGCCACAGCCAGCACCTTGCAACCCAATGCGCGTCCACAGGCAATATCATGAGGCGTATCTCCGATCACCAATGTGGATTGAAGGTGAAAATCCTTCTTCAATCGTGTCCGGGCACGCTCCAGGACGATGGGGCCCAGATGGTTTCGATTGGGCGAATCATCGCTGAAGGCTCCGAACTCAAAAAATTCATCGAGACCATAATGTTTCAATTTTAGCTGGGCGCCCTTCTTTGTATTGCCGGTAAGAAGCGCGTTATGCACCTCCGGATGTCGATGGACCCACTCAAGGAACTCACGCACTCCCGGACAAACACGCCCTCTTTTTTTGATGAGGAGAGCGGGGAGCAGTTCCAGATAGGCTTCCAGTAATTCGTCCGGCGTAAAACCATGACCCTGGTGTTTGCGACAGATGGCCGCGCTGATGGCGGAATCCGTCCGCCCGGCAATTTCGATGTCCGCCAGATCATCAATAATGCCAAATTGATTGAGCAGCGCCTGCCGGAGCGCCTCCTCACCCGCGCCTCCTGAGGAGATCAGGGTGCCATCGATATCCCAAAGGAGAAGAATGGAATGCATCTTAATGAAAAGTTGGAAATTAAAAATGAGAAGTGAAGAATTAAGAATTGAGAATTGGGAGTGGAGAATACAAACTCTGAATATTCAATGAAACCATGTAATTCTTCATCTTTCATCCTTTATTCTCAACTTTTGACTATTTCTGGCCGGTCAATTTCTAATTTTTAACATCTCACTTATGAAGTCTGTATCCGAACAACTGGAAATTCTCCTTGACGGGACGGCGCAGGTGATTTCTCCGGAAGAACTCCGGCGCAAGCTGGAAAAGGGCAAGCCTCTTCGTGTAAAACTGGGTGTCGACCCGACGGCTCCGGATCTTCATCTGGGCCATACCGTCTGCCTTTCCAAGTTAAGACAGTTCCAGGATTTGGGCCATCAAGCGATTCTGATTATCGGGGATTTCACCTCGATGATTGGAGATCCAACAGGACGTTCCACGACCAGACCGGTTCTTTCACACGATGAGATTCTGATCAATGCAAAGACCTATCAAGAGCAGGCATTCAAAGTTCTGGATCGTCATCGGGTGGAGGTGGTGATGAATGGCGACTGGTTTGGGAAACTGAACTTTGCTGGGATCATCCGACTGGGCAGCTTTGTATCAATTTCCCAAATGATGCAAAGACGGGATTTTCGCGAGCGTCTCCAGGATGGAACAGATATTCGTCATCACGAAACTTTTTACCCGATCATGCAGGGGTGGGATTCGGTGATGGTACGGGCTGATGTTGAACTGGGTGGAACGGATCAGCTCTTCAACATTCTGGTGGGAAGAGATTTACAGAAGGAGGAAAGGCAGGAACCCCAGGTTGTGATGCTTCTTCCAATACTTGAAGGTCTCGATGGCGTTCAGCGGATGAGCAAAAGCCTGGGTAACTACATCGGCATCATGGAGCCTGCTTCCGAGATTTTTGGCAAGACCATGTCCATCCCGGATGATTTGATGTGGAAGTGGCACACCCTGCTCCTGAACAAGTCAGAGAAAGAGCTTGCCACCCTGAAATCGGGTCATCCGATGGAAGCCAAGAAGGCTCTTGCGGAAGCAATCACAGCGCGATTTCATGGAGTTGAAGCTGCGAAAAAGGCTCAACAGGATTTTGAGCGCAAGTTTTCGGTGAGGGATGTCTCTTCAGCTGAACTGCCGGAGCTGAAAATTCCCAGGGACTGCTCATGGAATGCCCTGGAACTGGTCATGGCCACCGGCACAATCCCGAGTCGGAGCGAGGCACGAAGACTTTTAGAGCAGGGTGGTGTAGAGACAGACGGCGTAAAATTACGAGAGCCAAACGCTTCTGTCACCCCGAACGACGGGACAATTTTAAGGGTGGGGAAAAAAAACTTTTTCCGGCTGAAAAAATAACCCGTTATTCTGGAGACGCGCCCATGGTGGTGATGAGCTTGATCATGGGCAGGAACAATGCGATCACGATGCTCCCGACAACGACTGCGAGAAAGACAATCATGATGGGTTCAAGAAGCGAAACCATGCCGGTAACGGCGTTGTCCACTTCCTCCTCATAGTTATCCGCAATTTTCATCAGCATGTTGGGTAGCGCACCGGTTGTTTCACCCACGTCGACCATGCTCACGACCATCGGGGGAAAGACGCCGGATGCCTCGAGGGGCTGAACGATGCTCTCACCTTCCTTGACGCTTTCATGAATTTTGGCGACGGCGTTCGCAATCACATGATTACCGGAGGCCTCTTTAACAATCAGGAAAGCCTGCAGGATGGGTACGCCACTGGAAACCAGAGTGCCAAGTGTTCGGGTAAAGCGGCCGATCGCAGTCTTGCGAACCAGATCTCCAACGAGAGGGGCTTTCATCAGAAGGGTGTCGAGCACCAGACTTCCGCTCTTGGTCCGTCCGTAAAGTTTGATGGCGATGACCACACCCACAACGACGCCCAAAATAATGAAAATATGATCCTTAAAGCCCCGGCTGATCCCGAGAACAAACAGTGTAAAGCCCGGCATCGCCTGGCCTTCCAGCATCTGAGCAAAGATTTCCTCGAATTTTGGTATGATCACTATCATCAGGAACGACAAAATTGCGACAGCGACGAACAGCACGGCGATCGGATAAAACATGGCGGCTTTAATTTTGCCTTTGATCTTTTCGGCCTTTTCCATGAACTGCGCCAGACGGCTGAGTGTGACTTCGAGAACACCACCCACTTCCCCGGCCCGCACCATGTTGATATAAAGTTTGTTGAAGACCCTGGGATGACGCGACAACGCTTCGGAAAAGGTGCTGCCGCTTTCCACGGAAGCCGCGAGTTCAGTGAGAATCGCCTTGAGGGTTGGATTGCGTTCCTGCTTTGTCAGAACGGAGAGTCCGCGAAGCAGGGGAAGGCCGGCTTCCACCAGAGTTGCAAGTTGACGGGTGAAAAGGCACAGCACTTTGGGTTTGACTCCACTTCCGCCCCACAGAGCGCTGATATTGGAACTGACGCCCTTTCCTTTGGGTGGGGCGGGTCTGGCGATGGCAGTTTTTGATCCAGTCCCGGACATGCTTCCTGCCTTGCCCGCCGGTTTGCCATCCTTTTTGGCGCCGCCGCCAACCTCGATCACGTTGGTGGGGAACAGACCTTTTTCTCTCAACTGATTAATTGCGGCATTCTGAGTGTCCGCATCAACGGTTCCATTCTTTTCGCCGCCCTTGGCATCCATTGCCGTGTATGTGAATTTCGGCATGGGCAAAGCATAGCAAATTTTATGCTGTGATCAAGGGAAAATCGAAGAAACAATGATGACAAAGTTCAAATCTCCTGCTACGATATGGGCTCCTTGAAAACAAAGACGCAAAGCAAGGAACCAAAGTTTGAGGAATCTTTGGAACGCCTGGAGGCGATCGTTCAGGAAATGGAGTCCTGCAGTCTTCCCCTGGAGGATATCCTCAAAAAATACGAGGAAGGGAACAGCCTGATTCAATTGTGCGCCGCCAAGCTGAACGAGGCTGAACAACGCATCGAAGCTTTGATGAAGGGCAAGGATGGTTCCATTGCTCTCAAATCCTTCGATCTTGAAGAGAAGGAGGAGGATTCTGAAATGGAAGAGAACGAAACTCCTCCCCCTGCCCGCAACAAGAGTGCTGGAAAGGATCTTTTCTAACCATGCCTGCTCCATACCTTGATAACATCAGCCGACCTTCCGATGTCAAAAAACTAAGCCTCACCCAGTTGGAGGAGCTGGCTCAGGAGATCCGGTCCGAGTTGATCGAGGTTCTCTCAAAGACCGGCGGTCACCTGGGGCCCAATCTCGGTGTCGTGGAGCTGACACTGGCGATGCACACCGTTTTCGACTGTCCCAAAGATCGGTTTACGTGGGACGTGAGCCATCAGGGGTACGTGCACAAGATGCTCACCGGACGGCGGGAAGCGGTGCGGAAAATGCGCCAGTTTGGGGGTGCCTGTGGCTTCCTGATGCGCAGTGAAAGCGAGTTCGACCATTATGGCGCCGGTCACGCCGGAACAGCTCTTTCCGCGGCGCTCGGCATGGCTGCTGCCCGTGATATGAAGGGCACCGATGAACACGTTGTGGCTGTCATTGGAGATGCTGCGCTGACATGTGGTATCACATACGAGGCGCTCAATAACATCTGTCATGCCACACGACGACTGATCGTCGTGCTCAATGACAATAAATGGTCCATCGCCAAAAATGTCGGCGCCATCGCCGGCTATCTTAACAAGATTGTTACTCATCCCACCTACAACCGCTGGCACAAGAAGACCGAAGATCTGCTGCAGCGCCTGCACCTGGGGGAAATGGTCAGGCTTGAACGGAGAGCCGAGGGCGCCGCCAAGGGACTTTTGGTTCATGCCGCATCGCATGACATGGGAACGCCCGCCGTGCTCTTCGAGGAAATGGGCTTGCATTATTATGGGCCGATTGATGGTCATAGCCTGCAGGATTTGCTCCAGATGCTTACCTTTGCCAAAAATGCGGAAGGGCCAGTTGTGCTTCATATTCTTACCGAAAAGGGCCGGGGTTTTAAACCGGCTCTCGACAAGCCCGAGCCATTCCATGGTTGCGGTAAATTCGATCCTGACTCGGGGGAGTTTATCAAAAGCGACGGTCCGCCTGCATGGAACGCCGTGTTCGGTGATGCCATGATCAAACTTGCCGAAATCAACTCGAAACTTTGTTGCATCACCGGCGCCATGCCTTCCGGCACCGGGCTGACCAAATTTGCAAAGGCCGTGCCCAACCGCTTCTTTGACGTGGGAATTGCCGAGGAACATGCGGTTCTCTTTGCCGCCGGGTTGGCGACCAATGGGTTCCGTCCTGCATGCGCCATCTACTCCACCTTTTTACAGCGGGCTTATGACATGATCATCCACGATGTAACGCTGCAAAACCTGCCCGTTATGTTTTGCATGGATCGGGCCGGATGCGTGGATGATGGACCAACGCATCATGGTGTCTTTGACATCGCCTATCTCAGGCCGGTTCCCAATATCATCCACATGCAACCAAAGGATGAAGATGAATTTAACGACATGCTCTACACCATGCTTCAGCATCCGGGGCCGAGCGCCATACGCTATCCACGTGGACCGGCCAAGGGTGTGCCAATCAAATCTCACCCCAAGGTGCTTGAAATCGGAAAAGCAGAAGTGGTGAAGCATGGGGATTACAGCGTTGACTCAAAAGGCAGGCCTGCCAGCCGACCTGTGCGCCGAAGCCTCGGCGAAGGTGCAAGCCTTGGCGAAGGCTGGAGAGTGGCCATCTGGGGTCTTGGCAACATGTTGGACATGGCGCTTGAAACCGCGAAGCTTCTTGAGGCAGAGGACGTCTCATGCGCCGTGATCAACCCCCGATTTATCAAACCGCTGGATACCGGCACATTGGATTTCTTCAGCCGCAACGTGGATGTCATCGCCACGATTGAGGATCATGTTGTCAATGGCGGTTTCGGCACCATTGTGGCGGAAGCCCTGAATGGTCTCGGTATTTCCATCCCTGTCATCAAGATGGGGTGGCCGGATCAGTTCATTGAACATGGCGCCGTCAACCTGCTGCGCGAAAAACACGGGTTAACAGCCAGGGTTACCGCTGATAAAATTCTGGCTGCGCTTGCGATATCCGGCTCCACAGCCTCCGTTGATCGGAGAGAACGGGTTGGTGTGGCATAAGTCGCGCGGGTGTAGCTTAATGGTAAAGCTCCAGCCTTCCAAGCTGGCCACGAGGGTTCGATTCCCTTCACCCGCTCCATGGGTCCATTTTTCGTCCGATCGTGCTGGACATTTGATATCAGATTATTTTTCATGCGGCGCGTGATGAATCCATTCGACCATTCGGCTTCGCTCACGGCGGGCGGGCCCTTCGGCTTTGCTCAGGACAAGCCGCCCGCCCTACAAAATTCCGGTGAGAAATGCGGGTTAAGAAGCAAGCGCGCGATGAATCTGGTGGAATTGCTTGTTGTGATGGGTATCGTCGCCATTCTCGCCAGTCTGCTTCTATCGGCACTCAGAAGCGTGCGCGCCGAAGCGGATATCGTCAGTTGTCTTAGCAATCTCCGACAACTTGGATTGGCCTTTCATATGTATGCGGGAGAAAACGAGGATCGTCTGCCCTACCCGAATGCCAGTTACGGCGGCCCGAACGAGCATCCGGAACTCTCATGGTTCAATGCGCTGGATCCATACCTTCTGGGCCTGTTAGCCGCCACATCCAAATCCACGGAAAATCTCAGTTTTGCGAAACAGGATCCGATCATTCAAAGATTGGGAGCTCAGTGGCTTCTGAATGCGCACACACTTAAAATGAACGAATATTTGAATCGAGATACCGCAGGGACTTTGTGGTCGGAATATATCTGGTCTCTGGAGGACTTTGTGCGCCCGGAATTGACAGTGCTGATGGTCGACGGCAAGGCTGAATTCAGCAAACTTGCCAGTGGTCTGCCTGGTTTTCTTGCCATACTGCCCGAAGGCAGCGAGGGAGATGTGATGCGGCGACATTCCGATCGCGCCAACGTGCTGTTTGTGGATGGCCATGCAGAACTCAGGAATGAAAACCACCAAATCACGGGGGATCGTCTGGGATGGAAGCTTGACCAGACATCACTGATTTGGAAGCCGTGGGCGCCGCCGCCGTGAGAATCTCAAATGGCTTCCGTTTTCCTTTGTTTCCAGCCACATCTCAACGCTGGTCCGAAGAGTTCCCCTGTCTTGGGGACTGGTCAATTAATCGGTTTTCCACCGCAGGATCATCGGCTAATGATCGAGCAAGACGGCGGTCACGGTGGGTCCACTTTTTTCGCAAGAGAAGGCGGGCAGCCAGACGGGATTTCTTCCAACATTCGCCGGGACGGAAAAGCCGTGTGGGTGATTTGCCCTTTGCGGGTTCGATATGTGAACTCTTAAAATTCATGAATGAAGGTTAACATAAATGCATCCGCAGAACAATCGTAACTACTCAGGTAGAGCCTTCTCAGAAGGCGTTGAATTATGACGATCTCGGCACACAGAATTTACATGATCGGATGTTTTTGACAGGATTAACAAGATTAACAGGATTGATAGGAATTCGTGAGGGAGATGGCAAGGTCTGCTCATGGTTCGAGGATAAAACCGTCCATCCAATTGGTCGTTTCAGATTGGATATACTGATCAAGCACCCGCTTGAAGCTGGCATGACCTCCAACGTGAAAAACGTTTCCACCGTCGGTGCCATGGGGAGAAGCGGTTGACCATCGGTTGCTGATGAGCGTGCCGATGTAACCGGGTGCACCGATCAAGCCGCGATCGAGCACGAGCGGAGTGTCCGGGTCTACAAACCAGGTGATTCCTTGGATGCCAGTGGTATTTGATACCACACACGCGTAGGAGTTGTTGGTGCTGGTGAGGTGGCCATCCAGGAAAGGTGATTTGGCAGGATCTTTGAAACAGACGTAAGCTTTATCGGGTTGCAGATAGATGTTTGTCAATGAATGGAAGACCGACGTCGAAGTGGGAGGTAGCAGAGGATTCGAGACGGCCGGGAAGCAGTCATTGTGATCCATGGCGTATCCCTTCATGGCCAGGCCGATCTGCCGGGTGTTGCTGAGGCAGACGGACCGCCGGTCGTCGCGGGAGCTAACCTGGAGTGCTGGGATGATGAGAAGAGCAAGCAGGACAACTAGGGCAACAACGACAACAATTTCCACAAGCGTCAGGGCTGCACAGGAACGATGATCATTTGATGTAGCTGCGCTTCTGTGAAGCACAGAGACGCGAACCGGACGGGCTTCTAAAACTTCGCTTATCAAATCGACAACGCGGTGCGCACAAATCCTCCCTCGGAGCTTCACAGAAGCTCCGCTACATCGCGCAAGCGACTGCGATGATATTCTCATATGCCGATCAAACTTCACTTGGTTAAGCGTTTTTGGTCATACTTGGGGAGGCGTTCGTCGAGCCATTTCTTGATGGATTCGAATTTTGCTTTGTCCCATTCGAGACGTTTGGCGAAGTCGTCGGCTGCCTTGAGAGGCACGAACTTGTCGTCGGAGCGGTGATAGAGAATAGCGGTGGTAATATCCCCGCTTTCACCCTGATAATAGTAGAAATTGGCGTAGCCGATATCGCCGATGGCATGGAGATCCGGGCGGAGTTTCTCGAATTTAGACCAGCCGCCGAGACCGGAAATAAAACCGCCGTTCGGTGCGAACACAGGCAATGCCAGATTGTTGGGCTGCGTCTCAAGCTTCGGACCAAAAATCTTGGCGATCTCCGTGAGCATCCAGCTTTTCGATGATGAGGGGTGTGTCCGAGAAAGTATTTGTGATTACGTTGGGCATCAGCATATAGGAAGAAAGCCGGTCGACATTTTCCTTTGTGATTGTCTGCCTGGAAAAACTGGCATCGGAAGGGCAAATAAACAAATTAGGATGGATGTAACTGGAGCCATTGAGCAGCTCCCTAAAACTGCTCGGCGATCCGCCATTGTGATTCGTACCATATCCATATTGTTGTTTAACCATCAGACCTATCTGCCGAATCTGAGAAAGAAACAGGAGAATGCATGATCGAGGAAAAACTAACTGAGCAGATTAATTCAACTCTTCGCATATGAATTCTCCTTCCCACTGGTTATCCATTAAAGACGCCGCCGTGTATCTCGATGTTGGCGAGCAGACGCTTTATCGCTGGATGCGTGAAAGCAAAATCACCTACCGCAAGATCGGTGACTCGATCCGTTTCCTTCAGGAAGATCTCGATGTCGT
>Ga0114940_10000571_pt1 | contig 16637 bp, 18 predicted proteins | sample ColdCreekSource_FD_87195 | JGI IMG/M metagenome (GOLD analysis project Ga0114940, IMG submission 87195) | Groundwater microbial communities from Cold Creek, Nevada to study Microbial Dark Matter (Phase II) - Cold Creek Source | ecosystem: Environmental > Aquatic > Deep subsurface > Groundwater ... | reverse complement strand
TTTTGAATTAACTAGTTCGTGGCTATAGGCTATAAGCTATAAGCTATAAGCTTTTTAGATTAAACTTGTGTGTTCTACTCAACTGAAAAGCACAGTAAATACCTAAACAAAATTAATTACACACTTGACTTGCCCCTTTCCCCCTTAGCCAAAAGTTTGAATGTAAAGTAGCTTACAAAAAAATTGACAAAAAAAAAGCGCGTTGTCTAAGGACGCACCTTTCAAATTGGTAAATAATAATGAATATCTAGTCTTAAATTTATTATTCCATAACTTTCTTAAAATATTAATATTTTCATGTAATCTTGCTCAAATAAAGATAAACTTTACCTTAACTTTACAAAAACTCTAGCATCATCCTATATGAAGCTGTTAAGCAGTTAATCTTTGTCCTCAACTCCATTCCCCGCTAAAAGCTATGCTAGATTCAACTATACTCACTTATTGGCGATGACTGTTACTACTCAGCGTAAAATTGACTTCACTTCCCGTTTAGTAAAAGGTATTCTATCAATCGAGCCTTTAGCTGATTTTGCCAAATCCCGCGCGCGCCAGATGATGATTAAGCGTGCCGAGGTAATGGGGGTGTCTTGGCGGGAAAATGTGCAGCAATTAAGCGATCGCAATTGGTCTGAAAACTTTGCTCACATCCAAGATCTGGATCTGAAATACCCAGACTATTACACCACTTCTTTTCATGCCTATCCAGAGGGCAATTTAAGCTGGCAAGCGGCTTGGGAGGTAGAATCCGCTGCTCGTTCTGTCCATGCCAAAATTTGGCCAGAGATTGGGGTTAACGGCGATACAATGCTTAGGCAAAGTTATCATCAGGCATTACAGCAGCACCTAACCATTACTCCCACTCAGATTCTTGATCTTGGTTGTGGGGTGGGAATGAGTAGTATTGCCCTACAAAAAGTTTATCCTTCAGCAGAGATTACAGGGATTGATCTGTCCCCTTACTTTCTGGCGGTGGCGAACTATCGGGGAAAACAGCAGCAACTCCCAATTAAATGGGTTCATGGTGCTGCTGAGTCTACAGCTTTAGCCAGTCAAAGTTTTGATTTGGTTTCAGCTTCTTTGGTGTTTCATGAGCTTCCTGCCACCGCTGCACGAGCAATAATTACCGAAGCTCATCGTTTGTTGCGTCCAGGAGGGTATTTATCCCTTATGGACATGAATCCTCAATCCTCGGTATTTCAAAAAATGCCCCCTTATGTTTTAACCCTCCTCAAAAGTACTGAACCCTATTTAGATGAGTATTTCGCCCTAGATCTGGAACAGACGTTTAGGTCAGCAGGTTTTACTACTCCGAGTATTGCTGTCACTACTCCCCGACACAGAATAATTATTGCCCAAGCACAGTAGTTAGCTACTAGGAACTCTTAAAATTCGTTTGCCTCAATGTAACGTAAAGCCAAATACATCAACCCGACAAAACCTGCTATACCCACTAGGATCACCCCCATCAAAATATAACCTGACTTAAATGCCATCGTTGTTGCCAACAAAAAAGGGATTCCTAATACCGCTGCTGCGATTACTTTCTTACGAGGAGTCCAGCGGATATTAAAGTTTGACCCAATTGTTCCCCCTGAGCCAAAGGTAGCAGGTGCTTTTGCTTGTTGGGATGCTTTAGTTCCACCTGTAATAAGTCTATCTGGTAACTTATGCTTTTTCTTTTTCATAACAAGATTCAAGATTTATTAATTCCAGAATCAGGTTAGCCACTAAAACCAAATAACGGTAGTATTCTTGGCAGAATGAGTGGCGATATTTAGAATATTTAATAAAATATCTGTTTATCTTGATCAAAAAACAAAGTCTGATGGTAACGGATACGATCGCCTTGGCTGAAAAAGTCCAACGTCAATTTGAGGAATATAAAGCACAACGGCAATATAAAGCGATCGCCCAGCTTATTACTTCTGCCTTGGATATTCTACCCCGTGAATATAATCAGCGGATTTTTGGCTATATACCCCAGATTTTTCGACAACTTGAGGTGAAGGATTGCGCCATCCAAGCTAATGATATCTATCTGGGAGAACCTGTAATTTATAAACTTTATTTTCCCCGCTCCCAAAAACTTTACGACTTTTGCTATTTCTATATTTTTTGCTATCTAAAACCGAATTCGCAGCAGCTAAATGTTTATTTTCAAAGCGCCCATCCCAGCTACCAAAAATTGACTCCTGATCAATATGATTTAAGTCAAAAAAAAATTAGTTTTGAGGCAAGTACTTCAGCCTTCAAACCAGATAATATATCTACAATTAGCATCAGCGACCCTGGTCATTTTGTCCCTGGTTTAACATCTAGTTATTACGTCGGTTCGGCAGAATTGAATTTTAATCAAATCATTGCTCAAGTATTAGATAATATTTGTAACTTAGCTAATATAAATCTTCAAGATACAATGTTGTTTGGTTCTTCAGCAGGAACCTTTGGCGCATTACTTAGCAGTACCTATCTTAAACAAAAAACTAACGTATTAGCTGTCAACAGCCAAGTAAACTTGCATTATAAACAGCAATTAATGCAGCCGATATTTAATATGACTCAACCTGAAATTTTACTGAAAAAATTTGGCAACCAGATTTCTTGCAGCTATAGATTTAAACAAAATATAGTTAGTGTTCCTAATATCTATCTTTTGGCAAATATTAACGATAATCTACATAATAGAAATTTTGAATTTTACAAACAGTATTTATCAAGATTTACTCGCAAAGGAGTGAATAATCAATCAGTTTTTGATAGCTATTATGGCATTGAAGGTCATGGTCGTCCTGAATCTAATTCCCTTAAGGCTAAAATTAAAATTGCCCGAAAAATTTTAACAATGAAATCAACTAGTTAGCTGTTTATTTGAATGTTTATTTGAGCCATTAGATCATCTTGCTGGTTAAATAATTAATCAAGGCTCGTAGTCCTAGACGATAACTATCTGCACCAAAACCACTAATTTGACCAATGGCAACGGGAGCAATATAAGAGTGATGTCGAAACTCTTCTCTTGTATATATATTACTTAGATGTACTTCTACAGTGGGTATCATGACTCCCGCCAGAGCATCCCTAATGGCAACACTAGTATGAGTGTAAGCTCCTGGGTTAATTAAGATTCCCCGATAAACATCTCTGGCGTTATGTATCGCATCGACCAAAGTGCCTTCATGATTTGATTGCAAACACTCCACTTTTGCCTGCAACTTGGCGGCATCATGCTTTAGTGAGTCATTAATCTGAGCCAGGGTAATTGTTCCATACACACCAGGCTCTCTTAACCCCAATAAGTTTAAGTTGGGACCATGCAGAACTAACACGCCAATCTCAGACAATGTGACCCACCAATAATCAAATTTAAGTTCTAATTATTAACGACGTTGACGATCATCAACAGGAATTGGGACCATCTCCCTTTCAGGCTCGACTTGTGGTCCTAGCAAAATTTCAATTAGCTTTTGAGCTATATCTTTCAGTTTCTCGAGTATTTTGTCTATATAGTCCATCGGATAAAAGCTCCTAAGGAGTTCCTTAACTTTACTTACTTTACTATTTACCCTCTCTGAGGGTTCAGACATTCACTATTTTGCTGAAGATGAATGAAAGTTTAGACCTTATCTATTTATAATACAACCTTTGCCTCGAATATTTACTGAGGAATTATAAGGTAGTCTTAGGCTCACCAACAGCATAATAGCATAAACCAAGAGAGTGAGAATGAGTCTACTCAAGAATAAGAAGATTCTTAATCTTATTATTATAATTGTCCTTTATGAAGATCTGGACTACTTTTGTAATATTCAGTGAAGTTCACAATTCTGTCTCTTATGGTATCGGGTTCAAGAGACGAAAATCGGATCAATTCCAGTGTAATAGTATCAAAGTAATTACGTAGCTCTCTCGGTGTGTTTACAAGAACAGGAACTTCCATTCTCAGAGTAGTTGCGTAGTTGCTCTATATACAACCGAATTGCTAACTAAAGCTAAATAAAAAAGCTAAATAAATCGGAAGTTGAAGTGCTAAAACTCCCGACTCATTTAAATTACCACAATCAATTCTTGAAGCACGTTGCCTTCAAAATCCGTAACTTCAAGTAGTGTAAAACTTTCTTGAAATTGCTCCTGACACTTGTAGCTAGACTCAAGATGAAGATCGGTTTTCAAGGTTTCTAGCTGACAAAATTGTTGAATAGTTAAGTTGCTCATAACTTGATAGTAACTTTATAGAATCTTTAAACTTGTCGTTACAGCTTAACTCAACAGTAATCTACCTCATAGTGATTAAGATCTCTATAAATTGGTAGTCATGGTCACAACATTTAAATGGCGATCGCTTGAATGGTGAGTTGGAAAATAATTTCAATCGGGCAAGCTGTTAAAAATGCCAAGAAAATTAAGGAATCAATTTCAGTTATGGTTGAAACGTCGGTAATTAGACTATTCCAATGCGCTTTAGTGGCCAAAAACGAAACACTGCGCGACCAATTACATTTTCTGCTGGCAAGAAACCCCAAATATGAGAGTCATTACTATTGTTGCGGTTATCGCCCATGACAAATAGCTGTCCTTCTGGCACGGTGACGGGAATAAGTTCGTATTCTGGAGGTGCAGCGATATAGTTTTCGATTAGAGGTTGCTCGTTAACGTACACTATTCCATTTTTGACCGCTACGGTTTCTCCAGCTTGAGCGATCGCTCTTTTAATAAATGCTTGGCTTTTCTGGAAGTTGCCAATCAGTCTCAGCATTTCTGGTGGTTGAAAGACAATGATATCTCCCTTGTCTGGTGGGTGGAATTTATAACCGACTTTTTCGATCACTAAGCGATCGCCTGTGGCTAAAGTGGGAAACATTGATTCTGAAGGGATGTAGCGGGGTTCAGCAATAAAGAGGCGAATCACCAAGGCTAATGCTAGAGCGACAAAAACTGTAATACTATTTTCTTTGAGATTGCGCCATAAGTCAGCTTTTTTTTTTGATTTTGGTTCTAATGTTGGTTCAGTTGAAGCCATGAATTAAGTTAAATATGGGAATCAATTTGAGTTGAGTAGTAAATGCTATCTATTAATACTATTGTTGTGCCTCAAGGAGCAGAATACCAGGCAGTTTGTCGTGGGTTAGCGTTAGCTAACGTCGATCGCATTAAAGTTATTGCTATTCCCATCGGTGTTAAGCATATCACTCAAGTCTTAGCTAATTATGCTCAGGAAATAAATAATTCTGCCAAGGTTTTAATTCTAGGGCTGTGCGGTAGTTTAGCTGACACTCATTCTGTTGGAGACTTAGTTTTAGTTAGAAGCTGTGAAGACTTGAACCATAATCTCATCGATCTTGATGCGGAATTGACTGGTGCTATTCAACAGCAATTAGCCATTGCTCAAAGTCATCTAGTTGCTGCTTTGACGAGCGATCGCATTATTACTCAAGCTAAAGAAAAGCTCATCCTTGCTCGACAATATTCCGCCAACATCGTGGAGATGGAAGGCTATGGCTATGTAAAGGAATTACAGCATCAAGGCGTAGCTGTCGCCATGATCCGAGTAGTTAGTGATGATCTTCGTGGAGATCTTCCCGACTTAAATCAAGCAATCAATAGCCAAGGAAATCTCCAGACTCTACCCCTGGCGATCTCTTTAATCAAACAGCCAGTGGCAGCAATCAGATTAATTAGAGGCTCTTTAACTGGATTAAAAACACTAGAAGAAATTACTGCAAAATTAGCTAATAGCTTATAGCTTCTAGCCTCTAGTTATTGTTCCCCAGAATTCATCACTCGACGAATGTTGAGAACGTCACTCATGCTCTTAATTCTCTGTAAAACGTATTCTAGCTGTTGGCGATCGCGAATATCTAAGCTCAAGGAAATGAGGGCAGGTTTATCACGACCAGTTTTAACCCCCGCATTGCGGACATTGATCCCGCGATCGCTCAATCTTGCCAAGACATCTTTAAATACTCCCACTCGATCCATCGCTTCAATCTGAAGATCTATAGGGTAAGTAAAGGTTTTATTATCCTCGGCATCATCATTCCAGCTAACAGGAATAATTCTTTCCCCTGGTATTTTGTATACATTCTCACAGCCTTGGGCATGAATCGAAATCCCCCTAGAGCTAAGGGTGACAGCACCGATAATGGACTCTCCTGGTAAGGGTTTACAGCAACCTGCGATGTGATAAAGCATTCCCTCGACTCCCAGAATGGGAGAGCTACTGGAACTACGGCGCTCCAGATGGTTGTTGAGATAAGCGGGAATTGCAGCTTCTTTTAGATCTTGCTCGGTGTCTGTTTCTACTGGTTGTTGCTCTTTAACCACATCTCGCAGACGATTAACCACCTGATTTTGGGTGACCTCGCCATAGCCTAAAGCTGCCAGCAGATCTTCAACGGCATGATAATTACAGCGTTGAGCCGCCAGCAACATTGGTTCTGATTTGAGCAATGAGTCAAAACCGTTTTTGCCCATAGCTTTTTCTAACAATTCTCTGCCACGGGCAATATTCTCATCTCGATGGGATAGTTTGTACCACTGACGAATACGATTGCGGGCGGTGGGGGACACCACGAAATTCAGCCAGTCCAAGCTAGGGTGACTGTTTTTCTGGGTGACAATCTCAACAATATCGCCATTTTCCAAGGGTTTAGATAGCACTGACCAATGACCATTAACTCTCGCTCCCTTCATATGATTACCGATTTCACTGTGAATGCGATAGGCAAAGTCTACGGGAGTGGCACCATTGGCTAGAGCTATCACGTCCCCATCTGGGGTAAAGACATAGACATCATCTTCAAACAGATTGTCCTTAACGCTCTCCATATATTCTTGAGCGTCACTGAGATCTTTTTGCCACTCTAACAACTGTCTCAGCCAAGTGAATTTGTCGTCGTCCTCAGAAGCGACACTGACATTACTCGAACCTGTTTCTTTATATTTCCAGTGGGCAGCGATCCCATATTCCGCAACCTGATGCATTTCTTTGGTGCGAATCTGAATTTCAATTGGACGACCATTAGTACCAACTACTGTAGTATGGAGAGACTGATAACAGTTGGGTTTGGGTAAGCCAATATAGTCCTTGAAACGTCCAGGGATCGGCGTAAAAGCATCATGAACCACCGCTAAAGAGCGATAGCATTCTTCATTGGTTTCGACGATGATGCGGAAGGCAGCAATGTCATAAATCTGGTTAAACTCTTTTTGTTGACGCTCCATCTTCTGGTAGATGCCATAAAGATGCTTTGGTCTACCCTTCAACTCCACCACATTAATCTTTTGTTTTTCCAGTCGCGATCGCAATGTTTCCGTAACTTGGGTAATTCGGGCTTCGCGATCGGTTCTTCTTTCAGAGATTAAAGATTTGATTTCTTCATAAGCTTCTGGCTCTAAGTATTTAAAGCACAGATCTTCTAATTCCCACTTAAAGCGACCAATACCTAAGCGATTCGCTAAGGGAGCAAAAATCTCTCTGGTTTCCTGGCTAATGCGTTTTTGTTTTTCTGGCTTGAGATGCTCTAATGTCCGCATGTTGTGCAATCGATCCGCCAGCTTCACCACGATCACACGAATATCTGTTGCCATTGCTAGGAACATGCGACGAAAATTCTCAGCTTGGCGTTCCGTGGTGCTGGAAAAGTTAAACTTGGATAACTTAGTTACCCCCTCTACCAAAAGCCTCACCTGCACCCCAAATCGCTCTTCGATTTCTTCTGAGGTAACATCAGTATCTTCTACTACGTCGTGGAGAAAACCCGCTGCGATGGTTACATTATCTCCTCCTAAACTCCGCAATAAGCTAGCTACAGCAATGGGGTGAGCAATGTAAGGTTCTCCTGACTTGCGGGTTTGTCCTTCGTGAAGTTGATAAGCAAAATTAAACGCTCGACAAATCAAAAAATCATCGGCTTCCGACTCTGAAGACTCCTGGTGGAGCAGACATTCCTGTAGCCACTGGGGAAGAGAAACTTCATTGCTGCGATTTTCTATGATGGAGATAGCTGTCATAGATCTAAAATAAAATTTAGGTAGTTGTGGAAGATTAGGAGTCGAAAGATAAAAACTGAGAATTTAGGCTATCTACACCTCTGAAAGATCAAAGTGAACTTAGAATTGACTTTAAGTTTATTTAACTTTAATTGAATAACTTCCCTACAGGTTAAATATTTTTGGCTGAATTATGATCTAATTCTGTAATTTACTTCAGAATTAATATACTTAATTAACTTGCTTTTTAAGCATAAAAGCCTACTGATTATAATTAACTCCGTAGATACTAGTATTCAACAAAAGTCAAGCTTAATTAATGGAATCTTATTTCTATTACTACCCTATTTTAACTCAACAATGTTAGCCACATCACATAATCGAGCATATCAGGATTTCCTGACTTTGTTAACTACATTTCGGCAAAATTTGTCTGCCAAGGAACAAAAAAATAATCAATCCTCCATAAAACAAGAGTTTCAGTCAGTATCTGTTTGGTTTGAACAGAATCTTGTTTCTCTAAGTGCTGCCGATTTAGAGTCAGCGATCGCTTCTCGCTGGCAAGCAGTACAAACCGAAATCCTGAGAGAGTTTAAACTCCTCTCAACAGATATCTTATTTCTCGCTGCCGCCCGTCAGCAGACAACTCAACTGACAAGACTCCAAAGTATTGATGGTCGCCTGACTAAATTAATCAGTTATTGTCAGATAATGATCTCAGAACTCAAATAAAACAGTATTAAGAATTATCTTATGTAGCTTAAGGAAGCTCAAAGAAATATCGATCATGATTAAGACTCATGATAATATTCTGCAAACAATTAATTAGAGTCAGAATTTAACCAGTGAGTTCATTATTAATTCGCCTAGGAATAGGCGCAATCTTCGCTATTTTTGGCATGTTCAACTATTTCACCCATGTCAGTGAAAATCCCATTACAGGAGAACAACAAAGGGTACAACTTTCTGCCGAACAGGAAGTGATAATTGGTCGTCAGTCAGCGCCACAAATGGCACAACAACACGGCAACCTCTATCCCGATCAAACTTTACAAGACTACGTAGACGAAGTAGGAAATCGTGTGGTTCAAAATTCCGTAGCCAAAGGTTCACCTTATCCTTTTGAGTTTCATTTATTGCGAGATCCCCAAACTATCAATGCTTTTGCCCTGCCTGGAGGACAAGTCTTTATCACCGCCGCCTTGCTCAGTAAGTTAGACTCCGAAGCCCAGCTAGCAGGGGTATTAGGTCACGAAGTTGGTCATGTGATTGGCAGACATGGAGCCGAGCATTTAGCCAAACAGCAATTAGGCAGCGCTTTAGTCAATGCAGTGGGTATTGCTTCTAGTGATGGTTCTGGTGGTCAACAAGCAGCCATTTTAGCTCAGGCAGTCAACCAGATGGTCAACCTTAAATATGGTCGAGAAGACGAATTAGAAAGCGATCGCCTGGGGTTTCAGTTTATGACCCAAGCAGGTTATAACCCCGTGGGGATTATTGAATTAATGCAAATCCTAGATGATGCCAGAGGCAATGCAGGAGGGCAACCAGAGTTCATGAGTACCCATCCTGATCCTGGTAATCGAATTGGGCAATTAACTGCAATTATCGAACAAACCTATCCTAATGGTGTTCCTGGTCAACTTCTGGAAAATCAAGACCGTTTTGCCAGAATAGTTAGTCCTCGTCTTTAGCTTATGGATAAAAACTAAGAACTAAAAACTAATTACTAAAAACTAAATTATGAACATAACTACTATTTACTGGATTGTCTTAGCAGTCATGGGGATTGGCGTAATTGGCGCTATGATTCCTGGGCTTCCTGGCAGCAGCATTATTTTACTGGCTATTCTTGGGTGGAGTATCTTTACTGGCTTTGCTGGTATTGGCTGGCCGCTGATTTTAATCTTTGTGGTCTTAATTTTGAGTGCGGGAGTTGAATACCTGGCTTTATATCTTGGATCGCAGAAGTCGGGGGCGAGCAAATGGAGCCAATATGGAGCGATCGCCGGGATGGTCTTAGGCTTCGTGGGGTTACTTCCTGCTTTGCCTTTTGGTGGCCCTTTAATTGGGGTATTGCTGGGGGCGATTATCGGCGCTTTTGTAGGGGAATATCTCTATCGCGGTAATTTGTCAGGTTCTGAACGGATGCAGCAGGCCCTTAAGGCAAGTGCGGGGATCGTTGTCGCTTCTTTGATTGGTAATATTATTGAAGCATTGCTAGCAGCTTTAGCGGTAGGGATATTTGTCTATTCCACTTGGTCTTGGGTATTTCCTTAGTTTGAGATTTAACCAGTGTTTCTGACAGTCGCTACAAGGTTGGCGATCGCCCTCTGCTGCTCGTCAATCTGGTTTAGAAGCTTGGAAAGCAAACCAATAGTTTAATAATACAATTGTCTATAGATTTGAATCGAGGTAATTATGATGGTTGGAAGTTGCTAATGAGAAAGAAATGCCAACAGAAAATCAGCAATTGGTGGAGATCAATGTGGGTCGTCCCTTTTTGGTAAAAAGCTATGTAAAGTTGTCGAAAAATTTGGTTGGACGTTAATTAGAGTTAAAGGCGGCCATCATATATACACGAAAGACAATGTAGCTAAATTGTTGTTATTCCCGTCCATGGAAATAGAGATTTACCAATAGGAACTTTGAGAGGCATTCTTAAAGATGCTGAATTAACTGAAGATGATATTTGAGCGCGATCGCATTTTGTCTATGCACCCAAAAAAGCGCGATCGCTGATCTTGTAGCGCGAAGCAAAACCCAACCATGATCTAATCACCGCGTTGGAACAAGGGAAAAAGCCATAATCTTGGTAAAATCGCTAGAATCAGTGTATGTCAAGCCAAGTGTGTGATGCCAAACAATTTAACAGTTGGGGCAGAGCATAGATACTTAAAAATATTTTTATGAGCGCAACTAAGATTTGTATTGTCGGTGGTGGGTTTGGTGGTCTTTATACCGCCTTACGCCTGAGTGAGTTTCCCTGGGAAAGGGAGGACAAGCCAGAAATAACTTTGATTGATCAGAGCGATCGCTTTTTGTTTTCGCCTCTGTTGTATGAGTTAGTTACCGAAGAAATGCAGAGTTGGGAGGTTGCCCCCCCCTTTGCTGAATTACTAGCAAACACGGGAGTTATTTTCCAGCAGGGTAAGGTTACAGGAATTGATCTAGAAGGGAAGCAAGTCACTCTCCAAGATGATACGAAAATTGATTATGACAAGTTAGTTCTTTCGACTGGGGGCAGAACTCCTGTAGATTTAGTTCCAGGTGCCAAAGAATACGCCCTGCCGTTCCGTCATCTCAATGATGCTTATCGTCTGCAAGAAAAGTTGAGACTACTGGAGGAAAGCGATCGCGATAAAATTCGTGTGGCGGTAGTCGGTGGTGGTTATAGTGGCGTGGAGTTAGCCTGCAAACTAGCTGATCGCTTGGGAGAAAAAGGCAGAATTCGCATCATTGATCGCGGTACCCAAATGCTCGGTGATAGCTCTGAATTTAACCGAGAAACGGCGATTAAAGCTCTGGAAAAATATCAAATTTGGCAGGATTTGGAAACTGAAGTTGAGACAGTTACCGCCGACAGTATTACGCTGGTTTATAAAGGTCAAACGGATACTATTCCCGTGGATTTAGTGCTGTGGACGGTGGGGAATCAAGTTTCGGAGTTAATTAGCCAACTGCCTTTGGCACAAACTGACCAGGGACTCTTAGAAATCGAATCGACTTTACTTGTTAAAGGTCGCGAAGATATCTTTGCTTTGGGAGATGCTGCCAATAGTTGCGATCGCGACGGAAATCCGCTTCCTGCCACGGCACAAGTTGCTTTTCAGCAGTCCGATTACTGTGCTTGGAATATTTGGGCAGCGGCCACCAATCGACCGTTATTATCTTTCCGCTACCAGCCTTTAGGGGAAATGATGACCCTAGGGACAGATAATGCCACTATCAATGGCTTGGGTTTAAAATTAGATGGCCCGATGGCTTATGTCGCTAGACGGTTAATCTATCTTTATCGCTTGCCCACCTTAAAACATCAGTTAACCGTGGGTTTTAATTGGATTACCCAACCTTTAGTTGAACTGTTATCTTCTTAAGCTACCAACTATCGGCATAGACGGGTTTAAAACCTTTCCTTTTCGAGGGAATCGTATTGCGAAGTAGTACTACTTTTTAGGGCTGACTTCTGTAAGGGTGAACATCCTAAAGGATTCCCTCAAAGGTACCGCTTCGTGACCGAAGGGAATCCTTTAGGGCATAAGCTCCGCGTCGCCGTTTACCCCTACTTCTGACTTCTGACTTCTAACTTCTGACTTAGTTAACGATGTCCGATCCTCAATTCATCCCCCCGCAACAAAACCCGCTGCTAGTTCGTTTAATTCAAAGCATATTTTATTTAGTAACTTACTTTGGCTTTAAATTTAGGTTGATAGTAAAGGAAGAGGATCTGGCTAAAGTCAAGGCGATCGCCTCTCATCGAGTAGTCTACCTGCCGAATCATTCTAATTTAGATGATGGGGTGGCGGTGTTTCAATTATCCGCTCGTTTCGGACAGTTATTTCATTACATCGTTGCCATCGAAGCTTTTCGGGGTGGGGTGGGGAAACTAATGCAAACAGTTGGCGCTTATTCCCTGCGTCGCGGAGTTGGCGATCGCCCTAGTATGATCCAAACTCTGAAAATACTCCAACAGCCTCAATCTAAACTGGTAATTTTTCCTGAAGGAGGCTGTTCCTATCAAAATGATACGGTAATTCCTTTTCGGACTGGTGCTATTGAATTAGCGTTTAAAGCTCTGGAGAAGTTAGTTAAACAAGAAGCGATCGTTCCCGATTTTTATTTAGTCCCCGTTAGCCTGAAGTATCGCTACCCCAAAGCTACAGAGAAACAAGTTGGCCAAGCACTTACCCGTTTAGAAGTTGCTTTAGCAATTAAGTCTAGTAACAATGATCATTATGCTCGTCTAAAGGCGATCGCCGAAAGAGTATTAACTAGTCTGGAAGCAGAATATCACTTTGTCCCAAAGGAAGAATCAGACTGGAATCAAAGACTTCAGGGTCTAAGAAAGCAGATGCTTAGTTATTGCGAAGGGAAATTAGCGATCGCTTCTGGAAATCAAGTACGCGATCGCCAAAGGCATGGCAAAGCCAATCGCGAACGAGTCTATAAAGTCCAGTCGATATTACGCAACCTCAAGGATACTGATCAAAATCCAGCTATAGATTACCAACACCTCTACTTAACTACCGTTCGTCTCCTTAATTTTGACGCGATTTATGATGGTTATGTGGCAGAAAAACCCACTGCTGAGAGATATTTTGCCACTATAGATCGCTTAGAAAGAGAAGTGTTTGGGATCGATCAACCAAAATTTAAAGGACGACGAGAAATCATCGCTAAAATAGGCACACCGATTAACCTCAAAGATTATTGGCAAGAAGAGCAAAGCGATCTCTCGTCACCTCCGCGAGAACAAATAATTGCTAATTTGACTAAAATTATTCAGCAGGAAGTCCAGGAAAACTTAAATTAATTGATTTCGTCGGCAAAACTTTGAACAGGAAAAAACTCAAACGGGCCAGCGATGGAACCCCAAACCAGTTCATCTGTTTCAGGATCTCGTCCACGGTCATAGCTAATTAGCTGTTTGTTCGTGATTTCAAAACTGTTATCGAGATAGGTAATTTTGCCTTTGCGCTCTACCAGACAGGCTTTTCCTGGCTTGATCTGTCCTTGAAAACAATTGCCTGTCCAGGTTACGTCCATATCGCACCCTTCCATTTTCTCAATCACATCGGCGGTGAGAGTACTTAACAATTCTGGGTTACGGGATGCCCCATAAAACTGTTCTTGTTCTGTGACCTTAAAGTTTTCTAGCTCAATGCGATCGCCTACTAAGCTTAAGCGAATGACTCGCAGACGATAGGGTTGATTGAGCATAAAATCGTAGGCTTGCTCTAGAAATAAACTAGTGCCGTCTAGTAAATCATCGGGCAAAGGACGCATACAGACGCGAATGTGGGCAAAAAACGGCGGATTTGCATAGGCTTGAGCCTGGTTACTAAAGTCCGATGCCATCCAACGAGCCAAGGTAGTTAGATCTTGAGAATGAGTCATTTGAGAGTGTTTATCTTTTCAGTTCTCAGTCTACAATCAGGCTGGGTCTAATTTCATTGCGATATAACTTTTTACCCTGAGAGGATTTGGTGGGTTACGACGGGACTGTGTTTCACTGTTATTTTCCCTAAGATATTTACCGTCTCAACCCACCCTACAAAACTATTTTCAACTGGCGATCGCCTATTTTATGTCATATTTTCCAATGAGCTAATAGTTAATTTAAATCTTCTTTATCTGCCTAAATCATGGAGCGCATTAATCACCGCAGCACATTGATCTGTAACAGCCTGTAGATCTGCTTTTTTAGTTGAGGCAGGGGGCGAAATTAGCTCACCAATCCGAACTGTAATCGGCACTGGTTTTGGCAAGAATGAGCCTTTATCCACAATCTTTTCCGTTCCCCAAAGGCTAACGGGTATCAGAGGAACTTGATTTTGGGCTGCAATCCAGGCTGCACCGAGTTTAGGAGCAGTAATCTTGCCATCGACAGAGCGAGTCCCCTGTAAGAATACCGCTGCAATCCAGCCCGATTCTATGGCTATGGCAGCTGCGCGAAGGGCTGCGCGATCGCCTGTACTGCGTTTGACAGGATATGCTCCATATAGTCGAATTCCCTGGTTAAATACGGGGATTTTAAACAACTCTTCTTTCGCCATAAAAGCCACTGGGCGACCGATACAATTGGAAAGGAGAGGGGGATCGAAATAGCTAGCATGATTGCTTACGGCGATCGCTCCCCCCGATGGTGGGACGTTTTCTGCCCCGTGAATATACAGCCTAAAATAAGTATGTAGGGTAGGGCTGATTATTGACCATTTCAATAGATGATACGACGCCCAGTTAGCGAATGACTCTCGTTTCCCTTCCACAAACTGATCCCAATGAATTAACGACACTACAGTCCTTAACTATAATGGAAACCCCAAGCGATCACATCAATATCCCATCAAAGATGTAGATCTATAAACAAAGCGATCGAAATCATGGCTCTTCAATATGATCTAGGTAATGATTTTAAAATACAGCCTTTAAAGTAAGGAATCATAAGTTTAATTTTTTCTATTACTGAGACATTTTAAAAACATTATTTTTATGCTGCTATCTAAATTAATGACGTTGTTTTCCCCTGAAACCACCTACAATCCACAATTAGATCGAGCCAGAGCCAGGCACCACAGTTTACCCAAAACCGAAAACGATAAATTTTACTTCCTCGCTCATCAAGACTACCGTCAGGCTTGTTCAATTGCTCAGGATAGATATGCCGATCTCGCCCAAACTCTTCGGGCGGTGGTCAAAGAGCATTATGCTTCAGCAGAACAAAATAAAATTAATGCCATTATCATTTCGGCGATCGATATTCTGGCAAGTAAAGCAAGTATCTTTCCTGACATGGATCATGAAGATATTTGGTACACCGATCATTATGACTTGATTGAATTGGCAAGAAATATGGGAGTGGGAGACGAGACTTTACCTCACTGGGAAAAAGAGTCCAACCTCTACAACCGCTATTTAGAGCTTCGCGGTTCAGATTTAGTCCAGATTTTATTGGAAGTTTCGGAAGAAGCGTTGATTGAAGGTTATCAGTCTGGGGCAGATGTTCATAAATGGTTTAGCTATGTAGCCAGGGAAGCGCTTAAGTCGCGCAAAAGATTATCTCGCTATCGTCGCAAACAAAGTGAATCGCTTTATATTTCCTGTAGAGGTTCTAGTATTGGCGATTGGGATAAGAATTAAGCTATTTAACAGCTATAGAACCAGTTTAGAGTTGATAGCTGATAGCTGATAGCCACCTCAACCGACTAACGTTCTTACACCAAACTGACGTTAACCAAGTGCTTTTTCAATAACTTGCCCAAAACCGCAATACCGCGATCAATGGTTTCGGGAGGATGAGAAAAGTTGAGACGCAGGGCATTATATCCTTTTTGTCCTGGGAAAAATGGTGTACCTGGATAGACAAACACATTCTCTGACCATGCTTGATGTGCCAGAGATACCAAAGAAATTTCAGGTGGTAGCTGTACCCAAAGAAATAAACCGCCATTGGGTATTGTCCAGGTTGCCTCGTCAGGGAAATAGCTGGCTAAGGCTTGGAGCATTGCATTCCGACTAGCTAAGTTACTAGAACGCAAATGGTTGAGGTGATGACGATGTTGTCCCGAAGCGAGATATTCTCTGACAATTGCTTGGGAAACCGTAGAAACATGAAGATCGTGAAACAGTTTCTGCTGTAGTAAGGGATGATAGTGTTTTCCTGTAGCTAGTAAATAGCCGACTCTCAAACCTGGCATCAGGGTTTTGGAGAAAGTTCCTGTATAAATTACCGTATCACTGCAATCTAATGACTTGATCGGTGGAGGAACTGGGGCAAAGTTTAAACCTTCATAGGCATTATCTTGTGAACTACCGAACGCTGAATCAAAGATTACAGCATCGGCTTCCTACCCATTAACCAGCATAGTAGTAGATTTCTTACGTCCTCTATTACTATGTCTTACAGTTTGGCGATAGGCTTTATC
>Ga0114940_10000570_pt1 | contig 16638 bp, 15 predicted proteins | sample ColdCreekSource_FD_87195 | JGI IMG/M metagenome (GOLD analysis project Ga0114940, IMG submission 87195) | Groundwater microbial communities from Cold Creek, Nevada to study Microbial Dark Matter (Phase II) - Cold Creek Source | ecosystem: Environmental > Aquatic > Deep subsurface > Groundwater ... | reverse complement strand
CGGGAGACTTTTCGCTGTCGCCCAGCGGCGATCTCACCGAGGCGGCGGCCGGGCTTTACGCTGCACTCCATACCGCAGCCCGAGCGGCGCAGCCGCGAATCGCAATTGCGCCAATCCCCGAAACCGGGATCGGCGCGGCGATCAATGACAGGCTGCGGCGCGCAGCGGCCTGATTACTCGGCTTCGACTGGCAGGCCCGGACGCAACGCTTCGAGTTCCATCGAGAGAGCGCCCGCCTTGGCGCACGCCTCGGCATTGCCATCGGCGCAGCGGCGGCTTTCGCGTTCGTGCTTGCGCGAGAGTTCGCCGTAACGCTCTTCGCGCTTGCGCAGCTCGCGGCCACGCTTCTCGTCGGCTTCGGACTGGCTGGTGGTGGCCATGTCGACTGCCTTGCCGGCCACACGGACCGGCGCGGTGGCGACATCGACCAGCGTGCCGACACAGCCGCCAAGCGCGGGAATCAAAAGTATGGGAAGGATCAGGCGCATGGGGGCTCCGGGGTTGCCGGTAGGCTAATGCCGAAGCCGCCCTTGCGCGAGGGTTAATGAAGCGGCGGCGTTGCGGTCACTTGCGCTTTGGCTTGGATGAAGCGGGCGCCGCGTCTGATTCGGCGGAACTCTCCGTTCCGTTCTCACAGACCAGGCGTCCTGAACCGACCGCACTGATCTTGCAACGCGCACGGCCTTTGACCCGGACTTCGCCCGAGCCGAGAATGGTCGCGTCAACCTCGCCGTCGGAGGCGAATGCGGCACTGCCCGATCCAGCGATGGTCACCTTGGCGGTTTCGGCCTTGAGTGCATCCATGTGGGCACTGCCGCTGCCCAGGATGGTCAGTTCAAGCCGCCGCGCGCTGCCGTTGGCGCGGAAATGGCCCGAGCCAGGGATCGTCACCTCGAGCGATTCGCCTTGGAGCGATCCCGCCTCGATCTCACCCGAACCCGCGACCACCACCTTGGCAGTGGAGGCCAGCGCCGGAGTGACGACCTTGCCCGAGCCGAGCATCGAAACCTCACGCGGCGCAGGCATGGTCACCCGGACAATCGCGTGACCATCTTTGCCCTTGCCCGATTCGCGATCACGCATCACGCCCAGCGTGGTGCCGTCGAGCGCGAAGCGCAGGCTGTCAGTCACCGCGGCATCGCCTTCGACCGCAATCGCCAGCTTTTCGCCCAGCGTGATCTGGACTTCGTCAGGCCCGAGCAGGGCCAGTTCGGTCGGCGCCGGACCCGACAGGTCGAGATCGGCGAGCTTCTTGCCCTCCTTGCCGTTGAAACGGACATCCGTACCGTCGATGTCGATCTTGGAATCGCAGCCGCTGAGCGCAGCGGCGAGCGCCAGTCCGGCCAGCGGGGCAAAGGACTTCGCGAACTTTGCAAATCTCATCGCACACCTCCTCGTAGTGTATCGCCGATATAATACACCAACGCGGATAGATCAAGGAGGGGGGTGCCGCAAGCCAATCGCGGGCGCGAGCGGCCTGCACAAACCAAAAGGGCCGCCCCTTGCGGGACGGCCCTCCTCGGTGATCCAATGCGCGGAAATCAGGCCGTGGCGGCCGCTTCCGCGTAGTACTTGGGTGCGTGCTCGTTGAGGATCGCGAGGATCTTCTTGAGCGCGGCGGGCTCGTCAGTCTTCTCCATCGCCGCGAGTTCGCGCGCGAGGCGCGAGGAAGCAGCTTCGAAGATCTGACGTTCCGAATAGGACTGCTCAGGCTGATCATCAGCGCGGAACAGATCGCGGGTCACCTCGGCGATCGAGACGAGATCGCCCGAATTGATCTTGGCTTCGTATTCTTGGGCGCGGCGCGACCACATGGTGCGCTTGACCTTGGGCTTGCCGGTGAGTGTGGCGAGAGCTTCGCGCAGGGTCTTGTCCGACGAGAGCTTGCGCATCCCGATCGCTTCGACCTTGTTCGTGGGCACCCGCAGCGTCATCCGTTCTTTTTCGAAGCGAAGGACATAGAGTTCGAGTTTCATCCCGGCGATCTCCTGCTCCTGCAGTTCGATCACCCGGCCAACACCGTGCTTGGGATAAACGACGTAGTCACCAACATCGAAGGCATGCGCCTTGACTGCCATGTATCGTCCTTTCGTCTGCAGGTACGGGTTGCCTTGCGAAGTAGCCTTGCGACAAGGCTGACTGGAACCAAACGGGTGCGGCCCGGAGCGATGGTTCCCACTACCGCCCGTTATTCCTGCCTTTCAAGATGCGTGTTCTGCCCGCCCAAATCCGCACGGGTCAGCCAATTATATAGCACCTTCGCAACAAAATTACCAGAGGGCGGAATCCCGCGCCGGGATGCCGCCCTCAAAGGCCATCGAACCATCAGAAAATGCAGCGAATGTGCGCGATTCGCGCGAACCTCAGTCGCCTTCGCCGGGCTCTGCCGAGAAGTACTTGTCGAACTTGCCCTCGACCCCCTTGAACTCGTCGGCATCGTCCGGCGAATCCTTCTTGGTGGTGAGGTTCGGCCAGTCGGCAGAATACTTGGCGTTGAGCTCAAGCCACTGCTCTAGCCCGCTCTCGGTATCGGGCAGAATCGCTTCGGCCGGGCACTCAGGCTCGCACACGCCGCAGTCGATGCATTCGCTGGGATTGATCACCAGCATGTTCTCACCCTCGTAGAAGCAATCCACGGGGCAGACCTCGACACAGTCCATGTACTTGCACTTGATGCAGGCGTCGGTGACGACATAGGTCATGGCGGCGAGATCCCCTTGGCAACTTCCAGTTCCTCGCCTGCTATGGGATTGCCGTGCCGCCCGTCAAGCGTCCGATAGCAGATAGCAGCTTCAGCTGCCGGACCGCGGCGTCCCGGCAAGGCCATAATCTCGATCACGGTCACCCCGCGCGGCAAAGGCAGGGTCAGGACATTGCCGACCGCCACCGGGTGCGAACACTTCTCGATTCGCCGCCCATCGATCCGGATATGGCCTTCGCTGACGAAGGCCTGGGCAGCGGCGCGCGATCCGGCGAGCCGCAGGAACCACAGCAACTTGTCGACCCTCACCGCGCGAGCATCCCGGCCAGCGCGGCGAAGGGACTGTCACTCGCGATCACCGGGGGCAGTTCGGCCTTTTGCGGTCCGCGCCGGGGTGGCTGCCAGCGCCAGCGCAGCGGCTTTGGCGGGCCAAACTCGCCCTTGCGCAAGCTGCGCGCGGTGCCCGGCTGAAATCCGCCGAGTCGGAGCAGCTGAGTATAGCTGCTCGTGCTCAGCCCCATCGACACGGCAACGGCCGGGTCGAGCACGATTCCGCGGGCCGGGCCGACGGTACGCAGGCCGTGCGCGGCGCTCAGCAGCTTCTCCGCCATGTCGATCCGCAGCGCCTGCTGACCGAGTTGGCGGTAACCGGGCGGCACCGGGCCTCGGCCAAGTGCGGGCAGGACCGGCGGCATCACCGGATGCGGCGCTGGCGCAGTCTTGCCGCGGACTGCGGCCAGCGTGCGCAGCGCATCCAGCGGGCCGGGGCGCAGCATCTCGGGCACGAACAGGTCGAGCGCGCCGATCCGCACCCCTAGTCGCCGCAAGTGCTGACGCTGCAGATGCGTGAGCCGCTCGACGCCTGACGTGGCCTTGAGCATCGTGCCGCCCGCCTCGACCAGGCGAATGAGCAAGGCGCGCAGTTCCGGGCCGGCGGCGGGATCAAGGCTCGCCGCATCAAGCCGGTGCAGCGGTTCGAGCTGGACCAGCGCTTGGGCCGCCCAGTCTTCAAGCGCTCCGATCAGCTGGGTGCGGATCGGGGCCGGGATCCGGTCCAGCGCCGGGTCAAGCGCAACCGTTACCGCCAACTGGCCATTGCCGGGGAGCAACCGCGCGATCGTTTCGCCGTCCCAATGCAATTCGCTGCGCGTGATTTTGATCCTGGCTGCACCGACCTTGATCGCGTCGGCCAACTCAGCGGCGCGACTGGCGCGCAAATCGGGCAGGTGGCGCTCCGCTGCGGCAAGCATCAGCTTGTGATCGGCGAGCCGCGCAGCAGGATCGACTACGAAGCGGAACCCCGTCAGCCGGCCGATCGCCTCGCCGTCGACCGCAATCACATCGTCCTCAAGCGTGACCGGAAGCAGCCCGGCATCGGGACCGAGCCGCTTCATCAGCACCGAAGTGCGGCGATTGACGAACCGTTCGGTCAGGCGTGCGTGGAGCGCGTCGGATAGCCGTGCTTCGGCCGAGCGGGCGCGGGCAGCCATCTCGTCTTTGGCGCGCAGCCAATCGCGGCGCTGCGCGACGTAGGACCATGACCGGATCGCGGCGATCCGCATCTGCAAGGTGTCGATGTCGCCTTCAGGCCGGTCGAGCTCGGCAATCGCCCGTGCGACATAGTCGTCGCCGATGAACCCGCATTGCAGGTCCTGCCACAGCCGCGCAACGAACCGGGCATGGGTATCGGGGCCATGCTGGCGAAAGTCGGGCAAGCGGCACACCTCCCACAGGCGTTCGACTAGGGCTGGATCGCGCGCGCTGTCGGCAATCGCAGGATCCTCGGCCAGGATGCGCAACACCGCGAGGTCGATCGCGGCGGGGGCGGGCGCCAGCGCGGGGTGCTCGGGCGCGCGCTCGAGATCGCCGATCAAGGTTGCGATCGAGCCGAACCGCGGTTCGGGATTTCGCCAGAAGAGCCGGGTCAGCGGCGCGAAGCGGTGTTCTTCGATCGCGTAGACCTCTTCGGCGGTGAATTCGGCGTCGTGCCCACCGCTTCCCGCAAGCGTGCCAAAAGTGCCGTCGCGCTGGTGGCGTCCGGCGCGGCCCGCGATCTGTGCCATTTCGGCCGTGGTGAGCCGCCGCTGGCGCTGCCCGTCGAACTTGGAGAGGCCCGCAAAGGCGACATGATCGAGATCGAGGTTGAGGCCCATCCCGATTGCATCGGTCGCCACCAGATAGTCGACCTCGCCCGACTGGTATAATGCTACCTGCCGATTGCGAGTCTCGGGCGACAGCGCACCCATCACCACCGCCGCACCGCCCCGGAACCGCCGCAGCATCTCGGCCACGGCGTAGACTTGCTCGGCCGAGAAGGCGACGATCGCGCTGCGCGGCGGGATCCGCGAGAGTTTGCGCGCGCCGGCATGAGATAGGGTAGAGAAGCGCGGGCGGCTAACGATCTCGGCGTCAGGCACCAGCGCGCGGACCATCGGCTCAAGCGTGGCCGAGCCAAGGATCATCGTCTCCTCGCGGCCACGCGCATGGAGCAGCCGATCGGTGAAGACATGACCGCGCTCGCGGTCCGCGCCGAGCTGGGCCTCATCGAGCGCGACGAAAGCGAGGTCCTGGGCGACCGGCATCGCCTCGGCCGTGCACAGCAGCCAGCGCGCGTTCTTCGGCTCGATCCGCTCCTCGCCCGTGATCAGCGCGACGCGTTCAAGGCCCTTGATCGCGCAGACCTTGTCATAGACCTCACGCGCCAGCAACCGCAGCGGGAAGCCGATCGCGCCGGAGGAATGCGCGCACATCCGCTCGATCGCCAGATGCGTCTTGCCGGTGTTGGTTGGACCCAACACGGCCTTGATAGCCGAGTCATTGCGGCCGCGACCCGATGCACGTTGCGTACCCATTCTCCGAAAGGTGGCATCGCCGTGTGACAGTCGCAAGATGGCAAGGGCCGGGCCCTGTGCGAAGCTGTTGATCACTGTCATTTCCGGCGGAAATCCGGGCGCTCTTAGGCCAAGGTTAACCTTGTCGTGCCATCGCAGGACCCGAAGCGGAGCCGCCTCCTCGGTGGGCACCGCATGGCGGGGTGTTCAATCGCGTGTTCAGGCAGGAAGATCGTCTGGTCGCCGCGCATGGCGGTTCGTTCGGCGGGGCACGCGCTCTGGCCGACCGGCCCGGCTTTGCGAAGCCGCCCGCCGCGCCTGCTGCTCCGTCCGAACCGCTGGCTGCGCGCCTTGCAGGATGGCACCAGCGCTTCAATACGATGGACTGGACGCCCGATCTTGCCGAAGACATCGGCAGCCGCCGCTGGTTCCGCGGGCTCGGCACGATGCTGGGCCTCACCGCCGTGGCGCTGGGCTTCTGGCCTGACCTTTCGGCAGTGGAGGCCGCGCCAACCACCCGGATCGATGCCGCCAGCCGCGATGAATTTCGCAGCCAGATTATCCAGCCGCTCGCGCTCGGCGGGGATTCGGGGCGGCGCATGGGGGCAACCCAGCGCGTCCACCCGCTGACTGCCGCACCCGAACGGCCAATTGTCCAGATGGTCGCAACCCTTGGCCAGGGCGACAGCTTCGCCCGGATGTTGCAGCGCGCCGGAGCAGGCAGCAGCGATGCCGATCGGGTGGCGACGCTGGTTGCCGCCAGCGTGCCGCTACGCGACATTGTTCCGGGCACTCGGGTCGATATTACCTTGGGTCAGCGCGGGGCCTCAGGTTCGGCGCGTCCGGTTGACAAGATCGCCTTTCGCGCGCGGTTCGATCTGAATCTTGCAATTGTGCGTGGCCCCGGCGGGCTGCAGGTCGAGCGCCATCCGATCGCGGTCGATGCCACCCCGCTGCGGATTCGCGGCACGGTCGGCCCCAGTCTCTATCGCTCGGCGCGGGCATCGGGTGCGCCGATCGAGGCGATCCAGCAGTTCCTGATCGCGATCAACCAGCACCTCAGCCTTGATACCGACATCCAGCCGACCGACACTTTTGACCTCGTGGTATCCTACAAGCGTTCGGCCAGCGGCGAGATTCAGGTCGGCGATCTGCAATATGCCGGGCTTGAGCGCGATGCGAAACCGCAGGCACAACTGGTCCGGTGGGGGACCGACGGACAATTCTTTGAAGCCTCGGGCATGGGCCAACGCCGTACCGGACTGATTATGCCGGTGGTCGGCCGGATCACCTCCAACTTCGGGATGCGCCGCCATCCAGTGCTGGGCTACACGCGGCTCCACGGCGGGGTCGATTTCGGTGCAGCCTATGGCTCGCCGATCTACGCGGTCGGTGATGCCACGGTCTCGTTTGCCGGCTGGCACGGCGGCCATGGCAACTATGTGCGGCTCGAGCACGGCACCGGCTATGCCACAGGTTATGCCCACATGAGCCGCCTTGCGGTCAGTCCGGGAACGCGGGTCCGCGCCGGGCAAGTGATCGGCTATGTCGGCTCGACGGGCCTCTCTACCGGGCCGCATCTGCATTACGAGCTCTATCAGGGCGGGCAGAAGGTAAACCCGTTGTCGGTCAAGTTCACCGTGAGCAACTCGGTCAATTCGACCGAGCTCGCGGCGTTCAAGGCGCGCCTCACGGCACTGCGCGCGGTCGCGCCGGGGGCGGCGTTGATCAGCCTTGCCCCGCGTCAGGCGGTTGCGGCTGCTCCACAGCGGGAAATCGAACGGCTCGACTGACCTTTCCAGCACGGGAATGTCTGACTAGAAGCTCCGAGCATGATTGGAGCTTTCCCTGAAACGCGGCTGCGCCGTACCCGTGCCACCGCGTGGAGCCGTGCGCTGCACCGCGAGACCCAGCTTACCCCGGCCGACCTGATCTGGCCGCTGTTCGTGACCGAAGGCGCGGGCGTAGAAGACCCGATCGGCTCGCTCCCCGGCGTGTCGCGCTGGTCGGTTGACCGGATAGCGGAGCGCGCGCGCGAAGCGGTCGCTTTGGGCATCCCATGCCTCGCGCTGTTTCCCAACACTCAGGCCGATCGTCGCAGCGACGACGGGGCCGAGGCGCTCAATCCCGACAACCTGATGTGCCGGGCGATCCAGGCGATCAAGCAGGCCTGCGGCGATGACATTGGTGTACTTACCGACGTCGCGCTCGATCCCTATACCAGCCACGGTCAGGACGGACTGATCGACGGATCGGGCTATGTCGTCAACGATGCCACGGTCGAGGTGTTGGTCGGGCAAAGCCTCAACCAGGCCGCCGCCGGGGCCGACGTGATCGCGCCGTCGGACATGATGGACGGCCGGATTGGCGCAATCCGCGCGGCGCTGGAGAGTGCGGGCCACAGCAACGTCCAGATCATGAGCTACGCTGCCAAATACGCCTCGGCGTTCTATGGCCCGTTCCGCGATGCGGTGGGCAGCAAGGGTCTGCTCAAGGGCGACAAGAAGACCTATCAGATGGACTACGGCAACGCTGAGGAGGCGCTGCGTGAGGTGGCAATGGATCTTGCCGAAGGCGCGGATTCGGTGATGGTCAAGCCGGGCTTGCCTTATCTCGACATCGTCCGCCGGGTGAAGGAGCGCTTCGAAGTGCCGGTCTTCGCTTACCAGGTCAGCGGTGAATACGCGATGATCGAGGCCGCCGCTGCGGCCGGGGCGGGGGATCGCGATGCGCTGGTGCTTGAAACCTTGACGTCATTCAAGCGCGCGGGGTGCACCGGGATCCTGACCTATCACGCGGCGCACGCGGCGAAGTTGCTGAGCGCATGATCGACACCGAACGGCTGGTGCTGCGCCCCTGGCGCGATGCGGACATCGATCCGTTTCACGCGATCTGCAGCGATCCAGTGGTGATGGCCACGCTCGGGCCGCTGATGAGCCGTGAGCAGGTCGCGACCCGGATCGGGCAGATGCAGGCGATGCAGGATGAGTTAGGGCACTGCTTCTGGGCGCTCGAGCGGCAGAGCGATGCACGGCTGATCGGCTGGTGCGGGGTGATCCGCGGCACTGCCGGTCCGGTCAATGGCAAGGCCGAACTGGGCTGGCGATTGGCCAGCGATTGCTGGGGCAACGGCTACGCCAGTGAAGCCGCGCGCGGCGCAGCGGGCTGGGTCTTTGCCAACCTGCCGGACGATTCGGCCTGGGCGATCACCACCGTTGAGAACACCAACAGTCGCGCAGTGATGGACCGGCTGGGCATGACGTACCGTCCCGATCTTGATTTCGATCATCCCGGCGTCCCGGCAGACGATCCACTGCTGCGCCATGTTACGTACGAGCTGCCGCGCAGCGCCTGGAGTCCCGCATGACCTCTGCCATCCGCGTCCAGCGCGCCCTTTTCGTCGCGACGATCCTGACGGGTTCATTCCTGCTGTTTCTGGTCCAGCCGATGGTTGCGCGTATGGCGCTGCCCCGCCTCGGCGGCGCGCCTAACGTCTGGAACAGCGCGATGCTGGTTTATCAGGCGCTGCTGCTCGGCGGGTATTTCTATGCCCACCGCCTGTCGCGGCGACCGCTCCATCAGCAAGCGCGCCTACACCTGATCCTGTTGGTGGTTGCGGCTCTGACCCTGCCGATCGCGCTGGTCGGACTGCCCGCACCCAGCCCGGGCACAGAGGCGCTGTGGGTGCCGCTGCTGCTGGTGCTGACGATTGGGCCGGTGTTCTTCCTGGTCTCGGCGCAGGCTCCGCTGATGCAGCGCTGGTACACCGCGCACCCGGAGGCGGGTGAGCCCTGGGCGCTTTATGCCGCGTCCAACGCGGGCTCCTTCGCGGGGCTGTTGACCTATCCGCTACTGGCCGAGCCGTTGCTTTCGATCCGCGCGCAAAGCTGGGCCTGGTCGATTGGCTACGGCTTGCTGATCCTGCTGGTTGCGCTCTCGGCCCGGGCGCGATGGACACTGCCCGACGCTGCGACGGCTGAACCTGAGAGCGCCGCGCCAATCCCGCGCAAGACTCTTTTGCTGTGGCTGGCGCTGGCCGCTGTGCCTTCGGGGTTGATGCTCTCGACCACCACGCACCTCACCACTGACATTTTTGCGATGCCGTTGCTGTGGGTGATTCCGCTCGGGATCTATCTGCTCAGCTTTGTCTTTGCTTTTGCCGACCAGCGGCGGCTGGCGAGCCTGGTTTGCCTGATCGCTCCGCCGGTCGTGCTGGTTTGCGGCGGCCTGGCGATGTCGTCGCAAAGCCATGCCGGTTTATTGCTCGCGCTGGCCAGCGTGGTGCTGTTGTTTGTCGTCTGCGTTGCGCTTCACGCGCGGCTCTACGATCTGCGCCCCGAAGCAAGCCAGCTCACCCGGTTCTATCTGGTCATGTCCGCTGGCGGGGTGATCGGCGGCGCGTTTACCGCGTTGTTTGCACCGCTGATGTTTGACTGGGTGTGGGAGCATCCGCTGCTGGTGATCGCCGCTGCGCTGCTCCTGCCATACGAACGACGGCTCGATTGGCGGCACTGGGGCGATCTCTCTCCCGAGATGATGCTGGCGCTGCGAATGACCTTGTTCGCCTCTGCGGTGGGCTTGAGCTACGTGCTCTACCTTCGGTTCGACCCGACCGTTGCTTTCATGGCGCGCGCGTTTCTGGTCGTGTGGATCGTCGCCTGCGGGGTCCTGCTGGCGACGTGGCGACTGCTGTTCGTGCTGGTGCTCGGCGGCCTGATGATTGCCCAAGGCGGGGTCGAGACAATCCAGACCACGCTTGATGGACTGCGCACCCGTTCGTACTTCGGAATCTACACGGTGCGCGACTATCCTGAGAAGAAGGTCAGGACCCTGGCCCATGGCACCACGCTGCACGGCGAACAATCGTCCGATCCCGCGCTGCGCAATGTGCCGGTCACCTACTACGGGGCCACCTCGGGCGCAGGGATGGCGTTCAGCCACGCCAATGCCCTGTTCGGACCTAATCCGCGAATCGGCGTGGTCGGGCTCGGGACTGGAACACTTGCTTGCTACTTCCGCCCCGGTTCGGCCTGGCGGTTCTTCGAAATCGACCCGGCGGTACTGGGCCTCTCGACCGACGGGACCTTCACCTATATGCGCGATTGCGCACCGCAAGCGCAGACGATCATCGGCGATGCGCGGCTCGAGCTCGCCAAGTTCCGTGGGGGCAGCTTCGATCTGATCGCGATCGACGCTTTCTCGTCCGACGCGATCCCGCTGCACCTGCTGACCGACGAGGCGTTCGGGATCTACCAGCGGGCACTCGACCCCCGCGGACTGCTGTTGGTGCACATTTCCAACCGCTATATCGAGCTTGAGCCGGCGCTCGCCGCACTGGCGAAGAAGCGCGGCCTGACCGCAGTGATTCGCGATGATATTGCCAGCGGCGCCCTGCTGACTCCGTCATCATGGGTAATTATTGCCCGCAATCCGGCGCGAATCGATGAATTGCGGCGGCTCGAACCGAGGCTGGGATTGCGCCCGCTGCTGCCACCCGCGCCGCGCGCATGGACCGACGACTATGCCTCGATCCTGCCCTATATCCGCTGGCATAATCTGCTGCGCATGACCCGTTGAGGACTGCTCCATGATTCACCGCCCCGACGTCTCTCTGATCCCGATCCACGGCAAGGCCCCGCGGATCCACGACAGTGCGTTCATCGCCCCCGGCTGCCGGATCATCGGTGATGTCGAGATCGGGCCGGACGCCAGCGTCTGGTACAACTGCGTCTTACGCGCCGATGTCAGCCGGATCGTGATCGGTGCGCGCTCGAACATACAGGACGGCACGGTCGTGCACTGCGATCCGCCGCGGCCCGGCGATCCAGATGGCTCGCCGACGATCATCGGCGAGGACGTACTGATCGGCCACATGGCGATGATCCACGGCTGTGTCCTGGAGGACCGGGCCTTCGTCGGGCTCGGCGCGATCGTGATGAACAAGGCGCGGATCGGCAGCGACGGGATGCTCGCCGCAGGGGCGATGCTGACCGAGGGCAAGGTGATCGAGCCGCGCCAACTGTGGGGCGGGCGTCCGGCGCGGTTGATGCGCGAGCTGGATGACATGGCGATCGCCGGAATGCGGATCGGCACCGCGCACTATGTCACAAACGGCCACGATCACGGCGCGGCAGTGGCTGCGTGGCATGGCGCGGCCCAGGACTGAATTTCCGCCTGCCGAGGCGATCCGCGCGCTCGCTGATCCCGAAGGTCGGCTGGCGCTGCGGGTCACCCCCGGCGCGCGAAGCGAGTCCGTCGAACTTGGCCAGGGCCGCGTGCTGATCAAGGTCCGGGTCAAGCCCGAAGACGGCAAGGCCAACGCCGAGGTGCTGGAACTGCTGGCAAAAGCCCTCGGCATTGCGACGTCACGACTGCAATTGTTGCGCGGCGCAACTGGCCGCGACAAGCTGGTCCGGATCAGCGACTGAGGCGTTTGAGCGCGGCTTCCAGGCTCTGCACCCGCTCTGCCCCGGCAAACCGAGGCGTGCTGCGCGCCAGAGTTGCCCAGACCGGACGCGGCATGTCGCACAGGATCACTCGCGCGCGGCGCGCCTTGGCCTGTGCCACAAACGATTCGAGCACATTGACTCCTGAGGAATCGATGTAAGGAACCCGGTCGAGCCGCAGCACCACCACGCCCGGTGTGCGTCCTATCCGCCCCAGCGCTTCGAGCATCTCGCTCGCCACCCCGAAAAACATCGGTCCGGCGATGCGGAACACCTCGACTCCGGGCGGCAGTGCTTCGCGCTGGCCGGGGTCCTCGATGCTCTCGTCCTCGGCGAGCACTCCGGTGGCTTCGCTCATCCGCGCCATGAACAGCAACGAGGCGAGCGTGACACCGACCCCGATCGCCACCGTCAAGTCAACCAGCACGGTCAGCGCGAAGGTCAGCAGCAGCAAGGCGCGCTCGCCCGCCTCCATCCGCAGCAACATGCGGAAGCGATCCGCCTCGCTCATGCCCCAGGCGACGATCAGCAGGATCGCGGCAAGCACCGCCATCGGGACATAAGCAACCCACTTACCCGCCACCAGCAGGATCACCAGCAAGAACAGCGCGTGGAACATGCCCGCCACCGGGGTCCGGGCTCCGGCGCGGACGTTGGTCGCGGTCCGGGCGATTGCGCCGGTCGCGGGCAGTCCGCCGAACAGCGCCGAGGCGACGTTGGCAATTCCCTGGCCAACCAGTTCCGCCCCCGGACGATGCTTGAACCCGGTCATCCCGTCAGCAACCACGGCGGAAAGCAGCGCCTCGATTCCGGCAAGGAAGGCGATCGTGAAGGCCGAGGGCAGCACCTCGCGGACCATGGCGAGCGAGAAGGCGGGGACATGCGGCGCGGGCAACGAGGTCGGCATATTTGGAAAGCGCGCGCCGACCGTCTCGACGGGCAAATGCAGCATCGCCGCTACGAGTGAGGCGAGAATCACCGCGATCAGATAGCCGGGCAACCGGGGGTTGATCCGCCGCAGCAGCAGGATCAACGCCAGCGCGCCGCCACCAACTGCCACGGTCGGCCACGAAATTGTCCCGATCGCGCCAAACCAGGCGTGCCATTTGTCGAGGAATTCGGGCGGGACCTTGCCGGTGTCGAGGCCAAGGAAGTCACCGATCTGGCTTGAGGCGATGATCACCGCGATTCCAGCGGTGAAGCCCGTCACCACCGGCATCGGCACATAGCGCATCAGCTTGCCGAGCCCGGCATATCCCGCAACGATCAGGATGATCCCGGCCAGACCCGTCGCCAGGACCAGTCCGGCATAGCCGTGCTGTGCGATCACCCCGGCGATCACCACCACGAAAGCCCCGGTTGGCCCGCCAACCTGCACCCGGCTGCCACCAAGCGCCGAAATCAGGAAGCCCGCGACGATCGCCGTTACCAGCCCCTTGTCGGGCGAGGCACCGCTCGCGATCCCCAGCGCCATGGCGAGCGGCAAGGCGACAATCGCAACGGTCAGTCCGGCGATCAGGTCGGCGCGCAGCAGCACGGGCGTGTAGCCTTCGCGCAGGACTGTCAGCAGCTTTGGTTGCATGATGCGCAACTAACGGGAGGAGCAGCCTCAACGCAACCCGAATAGCTGGTTCAGCGCCGTGCCATGCCTAGCGCCATGCGCTCCAGCACGTCGGCCATCGCATCGCCGATGGCGCGGTCGGCCACTGCGGTCTCCGCAATCGCGCGCTTCATCGCCTCGGCCCACTGCCGTGCGGTAGCGGCGCTGATCGGGAAAGGCGCGTGCAGGCTCATCATGCACTTGCCGGGGTTGGCCTCAAACCAGTCGCGCGGCCCGCTCGCCCAGCCCGCCATAAACTGCGGCAGGGCCGCGCGCATCGGCGCCAGGTCAGCGGCGTGCATAGCGCGCAGTTCAGCGTAAGCCGGGTCCTGTTCCATCAGGTCATAGAATCGATCGGTGACCGCGCGCAGCACCGCATGGCCGCCGACGCGTTCGAATGGGCTGGCGGACGGGGCATCGGCAATGGCGTTTTCGGGCAAGGCTGGCTCCGGGGCTTGGATCGATCAACTTCGCGGCTAAGGCAGGCCAACCAGGGCGTCCTTGACGCGAATCAATCGCGCAGCGCGGTGCAAGATTGCGCTTGTCGTGCAGCGCAGCGCGGCGCTACGCAGGCGATCGAGATAATCAGGCCGCGCTGGAGCGGCCGAGCCGGGAGACTTGACCGTGAAAGCCTTTGCCCTCGCCCTCGCGCTAACCGTACCGCTTGCAGGCTTCGCCGCTGCGCCCTCACTGGCGGCTGAAACCGCTGCGCGGCTGACGCTCGACACTCCGGTTGAAACGCTGATGGCCGATACCGCAAGCAAAGCCGTGGTGCTTGCCAACATGCCTGGGCTCGATACCCATCCGATGTACGACATGATCAAGGGCATGTCGCTGCGCCAGCTCCAGCCCTATTCGGAAGGCAAGATCACCGACGAGCTGCTCGCAAAGGTTGGCAAGGAGCTCGCCGAGATCAAATAACCGACTTACTCTTCACCGCTCGGTTCGGGTGCAGCCTTGGGTTTGCGCTTGGCCTTGGCGGGCTTGGCCGGTTCCGCCTTCTTGCCTTTTGGCAGTTTGGGTGGAGCCGGGGTCAGCTCGAATGACAGCGCCTCATCCTTGATGCTGACATGGACCTCGCCGCCATGGCGGAGCTTGCCAAACAGCAGCTCTTCGGCGAGCGGCTGCTTGACCTTTTCCTGAATCAGACGTGCCATCGGCCGCGCGCCGTAGAGTTTGTCATAGCCGCGTGCGCCCAGCCATTCGCGGGCATCGCCATCGAACTGGATGTGGACGTTTTGCTCGGCCAGTTGCAGTTCAAGCTGCAACACGAACTTGTCGACCACCCGGCTGATGGTTTCGGTCCCAAGATAGGCAAACGGCACGATCGCATCGAGCCGGTTGCGGAACTCAGGACTGAACATCTTCTTCACTGCCTCGTCGCCGGCGTCCGCCTTGGAGACGTCGCCGAAGCCGATGCCGTGGCGCGCCATGTCGCTGGCCCCGGCATTGGTGGTCATGATTAGTACGACATTACGGAAATCGACGGTCTTGCCGTGGTGATCGGTAAGCCGCCCGTTGTCCATCACCTGCAACAGGATGTTGAACAGGTCGGGGTGAGCCTTCTCGATCTCATCGAGCAGCAGCACGCAATGCGGCTGCTGGTCGATCGCATCGGTCAGCAGGCCGCCCTGATCGTAGCCGACATAACCCGGGGGCGCACCGATCAGGCGGCTGACCGAGTGGCGCTCCATGTATTCCGACATGTCGAAGCGCTGGATCGGGATGCCCATGATGCTGGCAAGCTGCTTGGCGACTTCGGTCTTGCCGACCCCGGTCGGGCCCGAGAACAGGAACGAGCCGATCGGCTTGTCGGGGTCGCGCAAACCTGCGCGGCTGAGCTTCATCGCGCTCGACAGCACACCGATCGCTTCGTCCTGGCCGAACACCACGCGCTTGAGATCGCGGCCGAGATGTTCGAGCGCGGTGCGGTCGTCGCTCGATACTGACTTAGGCGGGATCCGCGCCATGGTTGCGATCACCGCTTCGATCTCGCGCGCGGTGATGGTCTTCTTGCGGCGGCTCGGCGGGACCAGCATCTGCATCGCGCCGACCTCGTCGATCACGTCGAGCGCCTTGTCGGGCAGCTTGCGGTCGTTGATGTAGCGCGCCGACAGCTCGACTGCGGTCTTGATCGCATCGGGCGTGTACTTGACCTTGTGATGCTCCTCGAAGGCCGAGCGCAGCCCTTTGAGGATCTTGATCGTATCCTCGATCGAGGGTTCGTTGACATCGATCTTCTGGAACCGGCGCAGCAACGCGCGGTCCTTTTCGAAGTGATTGCGGAATTCCTTGTACGTGGTCGAACCGATGCAACGGATCGTCCCGCCGCTCAGCGCGGGCTTCAGGAGGTTCGACGCGTCCATCGCGCCGCCGCTGGTGGCCCCGGCGCCGATCACGGTATGGATCTCGTCGATAAACAACACCGCGTCGGGCATTTTCTCAAGCTCATTGACGACCTGCTTGAGCCGTTCTTCGAAGTCACCGCGATAGCGTGTACCCGCCAGCAGCGCGCCCATGTCGAGCGAATAGATCACCGCGTCGGTCAGCACCTCGGGCACCTCGCCCTCGACGATCTTGCGCGCGAGGCCTTCGGCGATAGCGGTCTTGCCGACGCCCGGATCGCCCACGTAAAGCGGGTTGTTCTTCGACCGGCGGCAGAGGATCTGGATTGTCCGGTCAACTTCGGGGCCGCGGCCGATCAGCGGATCGACCTTGCCGGCCAGCGCCTTGTCGTTGAGGTTGACGCAGAACTGGTCGAGCGCGGAATCCTTCTTGCCGTCCTTGCTGGCGGCCTTGTCTTCGGCGGCGGGCTGTTCAGTCTCGATCCCTTGCGGGCTGCGATCCTCGATCCGCTTGCCGCCCTTGCCGATCCCGTGGCTGATGAAGCTCACCGCGTCGAGCCGGCTCATGTCCTGCTGCTGCAGGAAATAGACGGCGTAGCTGTCGCGTTCGGAGAACAGCGCGACCAGCACGTTGGCGCCGGTCACCGTATCCTTGCCCGAAGACTGGACATGGAGGATCGCGCGCTGGATCACGCGCTGGAAGCCGGCGGTCGGG
>Ga0114940_10000569_pt1 | contig 16646 bp, 11 predicted proteins | sample ColdCreekSource_FD_87195 | JGI IMG/M metagenome (GOLD analysis project Ga0114940, IMG submission 87195) | Groundwater microbial communities from Cold Creek, Nevada to study Microbial Dark Matter (Phase II) - Cold Creek Source | ecosystem: Environmental > Aquatic > Deep subsurface > Groundwater ... | reverse complement strand
AGGTAATCCTAGGGCAGTTATTCATGAATGAACAAATGCAGTTAATGATTCTCTCAATCTATATTGCGTTAATGCTCGGAACAATATTGGCAGCGGCGATGCTTTCAATGTTTATTCTGACTTCCAAAAGACAGCTAGAACTCCTGGAACTATCTCTGTTTTGGATTAAATCAGCATCAACTATTAAATATATTGAGTAAGTAAGCACCATTGATGTGAATTAGCTTCCTTTAAATAAATGCTTTTACTAAGATCGCAAGATAACTTTTGTGAATTAATTGGCAATTTATTCAACCTGATTCAGGCGATTTCGTTATTATATATGTAAGCCACCAAGAGACAAAAACTTTTGGTACTAGCTTAATCAAGTTTTCTGTAATCTCAGAAGACACCAAGATCAACTAAAACATCATCTAGCATCTATTCCTCATGAGAATTTACTCAGAGAAACCTGTATTGATGAGTGGTTAGCAAGGGCTGTATTCTCTACCAAGGTTGTAGTTTAAGTTCTAACTCCTGGAAGTTTGAATCAGTCACTGAATAGCCCCAAAGCAGCTTATGACTAACTTAAAGGAAGGAATTAAATCATGGATAACAGTCACATGGACAAGCCAATTGAGCTACTTAGTTTAGAACAAGAATTTCAACTACAAATTCTAGGCAGAGAAATTGATGAGCTTACCCTGGAGCAAGCTAGAGAATATCTGCGACATGCATTTCGACAGATCATGGTAAAAGAGAATCTGTGCAAGGAAATGTTTAGAGAATGCTATTTATGAGGTGAATAGATATGCCCCGATTAGCGCCACATATTTTTGAACTGTTACATCAACAAGGGGTAGAACACGCTTTTGGTATTCCAGGAGATTTCGCTTTAACTCTTTATGATGCCTTGGCAGAAAGCCCAATCAAACCTATTGTCATGACCCATGAACCTTGTGTGGGTTTTGCAGCAGATGCCTATTCCCGCATCCGAGGGTTAGGGTTGGCTGTAGTTACCTATAGCGTCGGTGGGCTAAATATGGTCAATGCTGTGGCTGGAGCTTATGCAGAAAAATCCCCTTTAATTATTTTAAGTGGTAGCCCTGGGGTGCAAGAGCGACGGGAAAAAAACTTACTGCACCATAAAGTAAAAACCTTTGATACTCAAAAGCGAGTTTACGAAGAAATTACCCTTTATGCTGCAACCTTAGACAATCCGATCACTGCGGATCTGCAAATTCATCGAGCGATCGATTACGCCATAACCTTTAAGCGTCCAGTCTATTTAGAAATTCCCCGAGATCTGGTCTATGCGGAAATTGAAGAGGCGGTGCGTTTGCCTGAACCCTTGAAGCAGACAGATCCCGAAGCTTTATCAGAAGCGATCGCCGAAACCTTGGCGATGATCCAACAGGCTAAATCTCCCGTCTTATTAACTGGAGTAGAATTGCACCGTTTTGGGCTACAAACGGAAGTCATTAAGTTGGCAGAAAAACTAGGTATTCCAGTCTGTTCGACCATGCTGGGCAAATCGGTATTTCCCGAAAGCCATCCCCAGTATATTGGAATCTATAACGGTGAGGCAGGAGAACCCTCGGTGCGGGACAGGGTGGAAGAATCTGACTGTCTGCTGATGTTAGGGGTATTCATGACGGATATTAACTTGGGGATGTTCACTTCGCACCTAGAGCCAAAACGAACTGTTTATGCCGTCTCAGAACAAATTACCCTCAAGTACCATAATTATGCCAATGTGTTGTTTGAAGATTTTATTCGGGCTTTAGCGAGCAGGGACGATTTACCCCATTACAATCCAGCCTCCATTGTCACCATGCAACCAAGAGTTGCCCCTGATTCGGGAGCGATCTCCATGAGTGGCTTGTTGTGGTCACTTAATCAATATATTGATGGTAATACCCTGTTGGTGACGGATGTTGGGGACACTTTGTTTGCTGCTGACGATATCAAAATGCAGTCAGGAACATCATATTTATGCCCTGCTTTCTATGCCAGTATGGGGTTTGCTGTCCCTGGAGTGATTGGCGCACAATTAGCCGATCCCTCTCGTCGAGCGATCGCTTTAGTGGGGGATGGCGCATTCCAAATGACGGGGATGGAACTGTTGACGGCTCAAAAACTCGGTTTAAATCCCATCGTGATTGTGATTAATAACGGTTCGTTTACCTCCTTGCGATCGATGGCTCACCAAGAGGCAGATTTTGTCAAAATTCCCAGTTTTGATTATGCCCAGTTTGCTAATTTAATCGGTGGCATCGGGTTTGTGGTGGAAACTGGATCACAGTTACAAGAGGCTTTAAAATCAGCCCATGACCATGAAGCCTTGAGCATTATTGAGGTACGCCTAGCACCCGAAGATGTATCTCCTGGACTACAGCGCATGAGCGATTTGTTTGCCAAAACTTTGAAAGGTTAAACACTGTCAATAGTTTTTAATCTCAAGCATTTACAGCTACTTTCTTTTTCAGTTCTTTGTGACCCCCTGAAGGGCTGAAGTGCATCCTTTAGGGTAACTTTTAATTGTGTGAAATTTAACATTTATTTGTGTAGCCAATACTGAGTGTTGTTGTAATATACAAGCTAGAAGCTGCGAGTCAGTTCATTTCCTAAAGGATAAGCTTCGTGACCGAAGGGAATCCTTTAGGGCAAATGATCGAAGCTAATTCACATCAGACATTAAATATCGTTAAATATAAAGAAATAATGCTAAATTTTTTGCGCTTTCTTGCTGTTATCATGATCGCCGTCTTGGTTTCTTTCACCACCCATGCTGCACCCGATGTAAACGGGCTAATTACCCAGCCAAGTGCTAATTCAGTTGATGTAACCATCGAGAAATTTGAGACAGCAGCCAAGGACAGAGGACTAACGATATTTGCTCGTTTAGACCATGCTGCTGCTGCTGAGTCAGTCGGCTTGGAAATGCCACAAGCAACCGTTATTGTGTTTGGCAATCCCCGTGTCGGCACGCCAGTGATGATCGAAACTCCCACTGTGTCGATCGATCTTCCCCCCAAAGCAATGGTTTGGGAAGATGCTGACGGCAAAGTATTTTTGAGCTACAATTCAGCGGAATATCTTTTTAACACCATCTACCCTCGACACGGGATACAGTCCGACAAAGCAACAATCGCAAAATTTGAAAATACCTATACAGCGATCGCTAATGAAGCAGTCAACTAAATATTGCTTCTACATTATCTATTATTGTGAACCACTCATTTGAAAACCTCACTAAGCTAAACAAATACTCGATGCTGTAAAGATGGCATCTGTTGACGCACCTGCTGTAAACGTTGGGGGTTAATCTCGGCTACCGCCACTCCAGGGGCATTTCCTGCATCGGCAAGAATAACCCCCCAAGGGTCAACAATCATGGCGTGTCCGTGAGTATAGCGACGTTCATAGTGGTTGCCTGTTTGAGCAGGAGCAATTACATAGCAGGTATTTTCGATCGCTCTTGCCTGTAATAATACTTGCCAATGGTCTTTCCCCGTGAAGGCAGTAAAAGCAGCAGGAATAAACAAGATATCTGCCCCCTGACGAGAAAGATAACGATAAAATTCTGGAAAGCGCACATCATAACAAATCGATAAGCCTAATTTACCGAGGCGTTCTGATTCATAAATGGCGGGAATTTCCGTGCCTGCCATGACGGTACTGGATTCTTGATAGGTATTACCGTCAGGAACATCAACATCAAATAAATGGACTTTTTGATAATAAGCTACCTGTTGACCATCAGGGTTGACTAGAGTTGCTGTGTTATAAGCTTTCCCTGGATTATCGCCGACGGGGACGGGAAAACCACCCCCTAAAATTGTAATCTGAAATCTCTGGGCCATTTTCTTGAGAAACTGCTCGGTTTTGGCGGCAATTTCTTTTGCCTGGGAAACCTTGTCCATTTCCTTGCCTAAAAAGGCAAAGTTCTCAGGCAAACTAACCAATTCTGCTCCCCGACGGACGGCTAACTCGATCAATTCTTCTGCTTCGACCAAGTTTTTGGTCAGGTCGGGTTTACTGGTCATTTGCACAGCGGCGGCGAGATATGACTTCATGGAGAGACTTAATTTTTGGGGTTTAGCTTTTCTAGGATATAGCGAAGAGAACAGTTTGAGAAATAGTCTTTACAAAGAGAACCCAACTGGCAACAAATCTTTAATTGTTGAAGTTTGCCAGCCTTGATGACCACGAAAAATAACTTGAGCATGTTGTCCAAATTCCCAGATCACTTGGCGACAAGCACCACAAGGAGAACAAGGTACATTTTGGCTATTAGCTATAGCGATCGCTTTTATAGTCATTGTATCGTTCTGGCTGGCGATTATGGCATTGGCGATCGCATTTCTTTCGGCACAGATACTCAAGCCATAGGATGCGTTTTCCACGTTACAACCTGGGAAAATTTCGCCAGTGGAAGTTAGTACTGCCGCCCCTACCTTAAACTGAGAATAAGGAGCATAGGCACGATCCATTCCTTGGGTAGCTACTTCAATTAGCTTTTCTTGTTCTGATGTGGTTAATTTGGTTGGGGTCATAATAAAAAGCTTATAGCTTATAGCTTATAGCTCTTTCAGGTCTACCCTGGGCGACGGCATTGGCTAAATCATCGAGCATCTTGTGGGTGGTTTCCCAGTTCACGCAAGCGTCCGTGACACTCTGACCATAGACAACTGGTTTACCATTTTCAGGAATAGACTGATTTCCTTCAACCAAATGGCTTTCAATCATGACTCCCACAATATGGGGTGAACCAGTGGCAATTTGTTGATTAATACTATCCAGAACAGTGACCTGTTGAAGATAATCCTTACGACTATTGCCGTGGCTACAATCAACCATGATGGCAGAATTTACGGCTTCTTTTTCTAAGGCACTAACTGCCGCTTCAATATCCGTTGCTTCATAGTTTGGTTTGGCTGCACCACCTCGTAAAACTAAATGTCCATCGGGGTTGCCTGTAGTTCTGACAATACTGGCTAATCCATCTTGATTGATGCCTAAAAAGTGGTGAGAAGTCCTGGCGGTACTAATGGCGTTAATTGCGGCCTTAAAACTGCCATCAGTGCCGTTTTTGTAGCCCACGGGCATAGATAAACCAGAAGCCATTTGGCGGTGAATTTGGCTTTCGGTAGTTCTTGCACCAATCGCCGTCCAACAGATCAGATCAGCAATATATTGCGGAGTGATGGGGTCAAGTAATTCTGTCGCAGCGGGCAAACCCATACGAGCGAGGTCTAAAAGTAGCTTTCTGGCGGTTCTCAACCCATTATTAATGTCGTAACTATCATCCAGGCGAGGATCATTGATTAAACCTTTCCAACCAACGGTAGTGCGGGGTTTTTCAAAATAAACTCGCATCACAATTTCCAACTGATCTTGAAACTGCGATCGCAACTTAACTAGTTTTTCGCCATATTCCTTGGCTGCCTTCACATCATGAATTGAACAGGGGCCAACCACTACCAACACTCTTTTGTCCACACCTTCGAGAATATTTCTAATGCGATCGCGAGTTTGGCTTACCACTTGAGCAACTTCTGGAGCGATCGGTAATTCACTTTTAATAAACGCAGGGCTTAACAGAGGTCTGATTTCAAGAAGGTGGAGGTCACTGGTAATATCCATATTTCCAATAAATGTTTTTAAATATCTGTACTAGACAAGAGAGTAGATGGGCAAGACTCTACAATTATCGCTGATTGTCTAAATTCTGTCCCACTAAGGTGAAAGACTTTGATGCTTTCAAGCTGTGAAACCGATGGTGACAGGTTCCCTGGCTTTTAAAGCGCGAAGCGGCGTTGCGCGGTTTCCCCGCGTTGTCCTAAAGGATTCCCTAAAGGGTATATCCGCAGGTGTATCCGTGATAGACACCTTCGGATAAGCTTGCACGTCCCTGTCACCGCGGAAGGCGGTTAATAGTTCGTAATCATTAGTTTTTCCCTTTCAATCAACTTTTGCCGATAAAAAAATCTCCAAGTACGGTTATCCTGTTAAAGATCTCATCTGAATCTCCTATAGTTGTTCACGAATTTTTATGAATACCCATATTGTTACTGGTGTTGCAGGATTTATTGGTTCTCACCTGGGGGAAGCTCTCTTACAGCAAGGAGCAAAAGTTATTGGTGTGGATCAATTTAACGATTATTATGATCCTCAACTCAAACATAACAATTTAGTCAATCTTCAGCAGTATTCTAACTTCAAATTGATTAAAGGGGATATTCAGGAATTAAATTGGCGAGAGTTGTTGCTAGGGGTAGATGTAGTCTATCATCAGGCAGCTCAGGCAGGGGTTAGAGCTAGTTGGGGAGAGGGATTTCGGAATTATACCGAGAGAAATATCAATGCCACCCAGGTGATCTTAGAGGCAGCAAAACAGGTTAAATCTTTGACTAGAATTGTCTATGCTTCCAGTTCATCGATTTATGGCAACGCCATAACTATGCCTACTCCCGAAACCTTATGTCCTCAGCCAGTCTCTCCCTACGGTATTACTAAACTGGCAGGAGAGAGTTTATGTTGGCTATATCAGCGCAACTTTGATGTTCCTGTAACTGCTTTACGGTACTTTACTGTTTATGGCCCTCGACAACGGCCTGATATGGCTTTTCACAAGTTTTTCAAGGCGGCAAGCGATCGCCAATCGATTAATATTTTCGGTGATGGACAGCAAACCAGAGATTATACCTTTGTGCAGGATATCGTCGCGGCTAACTTAGCTGCGGGGAATGTTCCAGAGGCGATCGGCGAAGTGTTTAATATTGGTGGAGGCAGTCGGGTAACTCTGATGGAGTTATTAGACATGATGGAACAAGTGATGGGATTACCGATCGGCAGAAATTATTTAGAGAATGCGGTGGGGGATGCCCGTCATACCAGCGCCGATATTACTAAGGCGCAGAAGATTTTAGGTTATACACCTCAGGTTTCTCTCTTAGAAGGATTGACTCAAGAATGGCAATGGATTGAAAAGCTAAGGGCTAAGAGCTAAAAGCTAAGAGCGCGAAGAAGCGTTGCGCGGGTTCCCCGCGTTGAGCTTACTGAGCAAGAAGCTAATTAAAACAAAACCTGCTCGGCGATCGCAGTTACCAACTCATTTAAATTAAATGGTTTGGAGAGATATGCTTGGAAGCCTGCATCGATCGCTTTGGCTGCATCTTCTCGTTGAGCAAAGGCAGTGAGGGCGATCGCTTTTATTGGTTTGTGTTGCTGGCTTGGCAATGCTCTTACTTTTTGCAAGAGTTCGTAGCCGTTCATTTCTGGCATTCCAATATCGCTCACTAAAATATCGGGAGGGTTTTCAGCAATGATTGTTAATGCTTTTGTTGCCGAAGTAACGGCTGTGACGTTTGCCCCTTCTTGTGTCAGAACAAAATTTACCAGATCGAGGTTGTCTGGTTCATCATCAACTAGTAACACCCGAATTCCAGTTAAAGATCCAGAAGTAAAAGAGTTTGATGAATTGGTTTGCGGTTGTTGGGAGTCGCTTTGTGCTTGAGAATTAAACAATGTTTCCTCTTTTAATAAAGGTAATTTTACGTTAAATGTTGCACCCCTTCCTTCGCCGAGGCTTTCGGCTGACACTGTACCGCCGTGTAATTCAACTAAATGTTTGACGAGTGCCAATCCTAAACCTAAGCCACCGTATCGACGAGTAGAACTGCCATCAGCTTGACGAAAACGATCAAAAACGTGAGGTAGAAATTCAGCAGAAATACCAATGCCTGTATCTGTAATCGAAATTTGAGCATTGTTTTGAATTTGTTCTAGCCTGATGTCTACACGTCCGTCGTTGGGTGTAAACTTAATGGCGTTGGCGAGGAGATTCCAAAAAACCTGTTGTAGTCGAGTTTCATCCCCCATAACTTGAGTAATTACATCAGAAGGAGAGTGAAATTCTAGAGTGAGGGATTTAGCGATCGCAGTAAAGCGGACAGTATCAATCGCTGCATTGAGAATCGGCACTAAGTCAACGGATTGAAATGTTAATTTAAATTGTCCTTGCACGACGCGAGAAATATCGAGTAAATCATCAACCAGAGCAAGTTGTTGTTTGACATTACGTTCGATTATGGTCAGTGCTTCGGTGGTTTTGGTGGGGTTGAGACTGCCACTTTTTAACATTTTTGTCCAACCTTGGATCGGGTTTAGTGGTGTTCGCAACTCGTGAGACAATGCTGCGAGGAATTCATCTTTGAGACGATTAAGACGCTTCAGTTCTTCAGTCTGCTGTTGTAAGGAAGATACTAACTCTGAACGCTCCAAGGCGATCGCAATTTGATCGCAAATCGCCTGGAATAATTTGGTTTCGGCTAGGGTAAATTCTGTGCGAGTAATACTGCCAAAGCTTAAAGTACCGTAGAGTTTTCCTTGAGCGATCAAAGGTTGACAGGAATATGCCGTTAAACCTAGCGATCGCACTAATTCTGTTTTGGGATCGGTGGATTGTTGTAAATTGGATTGGACAATTTGACGTTTCTGTTGCGCAACAGTACCACAAGTAGCCTGACCGATTTCTAACCATTCAATCGATCGAGCAGTTTCATCCGAAATGCCACCAGAAAACATTAGGTGTAATTTTTGCTGTTCTTCATCAACCATGTAGCTAAAATAAACATCCAGTCCAATTAATGATTTTAGTTTGGCAAATAGAGTCTCTATTGAAGTAAGGGGTTGGTTGGTTAAGAGTAAATCGCGGGTGGTTTCGTACAAGATTTGAATATGCTCGCTGCGTTCTTTTAGGTCTGCTTCGGCTTGTTTGCGAGTAGTGATGTTGGTAAACAGGAGGGCAAACTTATGGTTTTGCGCTTCATCAAAGCGGAAGGCACTAACATTAAACCACCGATTCATGGCTTTGGATTCATGTTCAAATCGAACCGCTTCCCCCGTCAGGGCGACCCTACCATAGATTTGAATCCAAAAGTTTTCGAGATTGGGAATAAGTTCTAGTGCCGTTTTGCCCGTCGCTTGTTCAAGTCCCGTCATTTGTTCAAAGACTGGGTTGACTTCGAGAAAACGGTAATCACATGGTTCGCCGTTCTCATCAAACAGCATTTGGCAAATGCAGAAACCTTGATCGATGGTTTCAAATAATGTGCGGTACTGATACTCGCTTGCTTGCAATGCTTGTAATGCTCGCGTTTGCTCGATAATCGACCAGAGACGACCAACGGTTTCTTGAAGTAACTTTACTTCATCGTCTCGCCAGTTTCGGACTGTTGTGCAATTAATTGAAAGATTAGCAACCCACTGTCCCAATTGGATGCAAGGCACAGCAACAAATGCAGCTACAGTTAAAGGCTGGTAGCTTTGAGCATAGGGCGCGGTATGGGGATGAGTCGTGACATCAGGGACAACGATCGCCTGTCCCGCCGCGAGACAATCAAATTGTTCGGACGTAAAAAAGTTTTCCAGAGGATAAGTTCCAGCTAAATCACTAACATCTGCGCGTCGCCAGTTACGCTCAACTATTGCCACACGATCTTCCCAGTCTATTTCGTGCCAAAAACAGCGATCGACGTTTAAGTATTCCCCCAGACTGCTTACTGCTTCCCAGATCATTGCTTTAGCATTACTGAGTTGGCGTAAACGCAAATCGAGTTGGCTGAGGAATTGATCGTTAAGTTGAGCGCGTTTGCGATCGCTAATATCCGACCAAGTAACCAAAACGCGATCGTAGGGTTCGGCAGGAGGTGGAAAAGTGACGGCAAACAGTACATTTTTTCGCTTTCCTTCCAGGGTTCTCACTATTGTCTCCGATTGGAAGGAGGTTTCCCCTGCTGCGATCGCCAAAAATTTGCCAATAAATGCTGGTATGGTTTCTGGTAGACAAATTTGGCTCATAGATGTTAGGAGATGTGCCTTATCTCGTGCGTCATAGATTTGCAAGGAAATCTCATTCACGTCGAGAATGCGAATGGCTTCGATTGCCCATTGGACGAATTCGGGATGCTCATTAAAATATCGCTCAAAATCCTCAACGCCTGAAGCTTTAAGTCGATCGATCGCCACTTTTACCTCGGAAAAATCTTGTTCCCAAATAGAAACCCCAGTCGATTCAAAAATGTAGCGATACCTTTGTTCTTGGAATGCGAGGGCTTCTTCAGCTTGTTTTAACTCGGTCACATCAATTGAAATACCAATCATGCCGATAACTTCGCCTTGGTTGTTGCGCCACGGATATTTGCTTGAAAGGAGCGATCGCAACTCATCGCCTTTGAGTAACTGTTCTTGGTAGGTAATAAATTCTTCATTCTCGATCACTTGTCGATCGGTTGTTTGAATTTGTCGGGCAACATCGGCAGGAAACAAAGCCAGATCATCTTGCCCCAGCATAGATTCAACCGTTCTATTCAACCAACGAGCAGCAGCTTGGTTAGCAAGTACGTAGTGTCCCTGTAAATCTTTGACGTAAATAACATCTCTCGTGCCGTTAATTACTGTTTGCAAAATATTATTTGTTTTTACAAAGGCTAATTCAGCTTCTTTACGTTCGCTAATATCTAATACAGTTCCCAACATCCGATTGGGTTCACCCGTAGCATCATAGTAAGCGCGCCCTTGTGCCAAAATCCAGCGCATCGTGCCATCAGGGTAGAAAGTGCGATATTCTTCATTAAACTCAGTGCGATCGCGTAAGGCAATTACCCCTGCCTCAGATACTCTCTCTCGATCATCAGGATGCAGCGCATTGAGATGCCATTCATAAGTAACGAGAAAACCTGGGGGAAGTCCAAATATCTTTTTGCAGCGATCGTCCCAGGCTAAAACTTCTGTCTTGAGATTCCAATCCCAAATACCCTGATTCGCACCTGTAAGGGCGAGTTGTAGTCTTGCTTCGCTCGATCGCAAACGATCTTCAGATCGTTTGCGATCGCCATCTATTTTATTAATAATACCAGCACTGCGTCCAATTAGTCCCAGCAAAATAACTACCAGAGACATTACCATCAGCGACAACCCAAAGTTTGGGTCATACCAACCAGCCAGTTGTCCTTGTCGAATCAGCCAACCCAAAACCAAAGGGACACCAAGGGCAGCAGGAATTAACTGTCGGGCGACAATGCCACCGAGAGAATTACTAGTTACGATTTGCATCCAACCGTGATTGCTTTGTAAGGATAAAATACCGATACACAACAATAAAAAAGTCAGGGCAGTGTGAATCGCCATTGAAGTGGAGTAAAAGATAAATCGATGAAAAATTTGTACGTTGTAGGCATAACCGACGACGGAAAGTAAGGCAATTAATGCGGTGAGAAAAATTGCAGTTTGAGCTACATAGTAACTACGGCGCGTTCTTTGTCGGTTAAGCCAAAGTGCCAGTCCTGTTAGGGCAAAATTTAGGGCTGTATTGTCCCCCATGCGACCAGGATAAATTGTCTTTGGAGAAATCGGCACATCTCGAAACAGCAGTTCATCAATACCCAGATCCCAGCTAAATAGATACTGAACAAGGTTAAGTAATCCAATTATACAGACTGCGATCGCACATCCTTGAGCCAAAGTAGTTGTTAAGGTACCTTGTCGCTTACGAGTTTGTAGTCCTAAAGAAATTCCAGCCAAGATAAAACCAACGGCAGTATTAGCTTTCATTGTGGCTGCATTGGGAATTACACTCTTGAGAAACGTGATATCCAAACTCCAACCCAGCAAAACTAGGCAACCTACCAAAATAGCGATCGCACTGGCAATTTGAGCCGTGCGTTTGTTTAGGGTAAGCAAAGACAATTGATGTTCTAACCAGGAGAATGGATCTTTTCGTCTCATGGGTTTGAGTTTAAAATTTAAGCGAGCATTTTATATTTGATTTTACCTAAATATACTTCTTATATAAATCCAATAAATTACTCGTAGGGGCGATTCGCCCTAAAGGATTCCCTAAAGGGTATATCCGCAGGTGTATCCTTTAGGACACCTTCGGATAAGCTTCGCGTCCGAATCGCCCCTACCTTTGACTACCCTTTAACTAAACTAACAATTGCGGCTACTAAAACCGCTGGCTCTATTGGCTTAGAAAAATATTTATCAAATCCAATTCTGAGGGCGCGATCGCGATCGCTGGAACTGGCATAAGCGGTAAGGGCGATCGCCAAAATTTTTCGTTCGGAATATTCTACTCTAATTTGTTGTAATAGTTCATGACCGTTAAGGTCTGGCATCGCAATGTCGCTAACTAAAAAATTAGGATTAAACTGCGATAATTTTTCTAAAGCCTCCGAGCCACTGGCAGCAGTTTGCACTTCTGCGCCAGCACTTTCTAAAATAACCTCAAGCAGTTGGAGGGAATCTGGTTGATCGTCAACGCCAAGAATACGAATTCCTGCTAAAGGAGCATCGCTCGCGATCAAGGTTTCTTCAGGAGTGGTGACAACTTCGGCTTCAAGTAACGGCAACCAAACCATAAACGTCGCCCCCTCGCCAAGCCCAAGACTTTCTGCGGTAATTGTCCCATCGTGCAGTTCAACGAGATTTTTAACGATCGCCAGTCCTAATCCCAAACCGCCTCTAGAGCCTGAGTTTTTTTGTGCCTGCTGAAATTGCTCGAATATGTTCGGCAAAAATTCGGCACTAATACCTTGACCAGTATCGCTGACTATAATTCGCGCCTGTCTTTCAATTACCTCTAGTGTAATAGTAACTAGTCCCCCTGCTGGGGTAAATTTGATGGCATTGGTGAGCAGATTGACCACAATTTGCTGTAAACGGTTGATATCTCCAGAAACTTGCGCGATTTCAGTTAGTCTAGTTTCTAGATGAATTTGTCTAGAATCTGCCATTGGGCGCACAAGACTTAGTGCTGCTTGCATTACTAACATCAGATTAACAGGTGCGAAATTCAGTCGTAGCTTACCACAAGCTATACGAGAAATATCGAGGAGATCTTCAATCAGTTGTACCTGTGTTTGAGTGCCACGCTCGATCGCTTCATAGGCACGGTTAATGGTGGCTTGATCGAATTCCCTTGTCCGTAATAGTTGTATCCATCCCCCCACAGCATTAATCGGCGATCGCAATTCATGAGCAATCACAGCTACAAATTCATCTTTATCGCGGTTAGCTTGTTCGGCTGCTTCGCGGGCTGCTTGTGCCTCTGCTAGTAGCCGATCGCGCTCGGCTTCGGCAAGTTTACGATCGGTAATTTCTAAGACAGTAATATTGATTCCAATTATCTGCCCATCCGCTGCTGTCAATGGGTAATAGCTGACCAACCAATGACGCTCGACTCCTGGTTGAGCGGGGGTTACTCCCCGAACTTCAACATTTAAAATCGGCATTCCAGTTTGAAAAACCTGCTCGAAGATTGGTTGTTGAGTTTCTGCTAATTTGGGTAAAACCTCCCAGATAGTTCTTCCCAACTGTTCGGCTATAGGTAAGCCATTTATTTCCGCCAGCCGCTCGTTCATCTGGACGAACCGCAATTCCCGATCTAAAAAGCACAGTCCAATCGGCGCAGTGGCATAGATCGCTTCAATTTGTGCTAGTTGCTGTTGAACCATTGCTTCGGTAAGTTTGCGATCGCTGATATCAATCGTACTGCCTAAAATTCTTACGGCTCGACCTGATTCATCTCGCAGGATAAAAGCTCGATCTTGTACCCAAATGTAATGTCCGTCCCGATGATACACTTGATACTCTAAACAAATAGAGGTTTCAGTTCCCAGGGATAAAGATCTTTTCGCTTCTTGTATTTCTTCTCGTTGACTAGGATGAATTCGTTCGTACCACCATTCGCCTGTAGGTTCAGCTTCCTGGAGCGAATACCCAAATATTTTGGTTAATTCTGGCGAGCGATAAACGGTGTTTTGCCCTAAATCATAGTCGTAAATCAAACAATTTACCGCAGCAGCCAGTTCAAAGCGTTCGTTGGCTTTTTGCAAGGCAAGTTCCCTTTGTTTGCGATCGCTAATATCTCGCCCCACTGCCTGTAATTCAATCAACTCACCATTTCTATTAAAAATGGCACGATTCGTCCACTGTTGCCAACCAATTTCGCCATCGGGTTTAATCACTGGATGTTCCTGAGTGATTACCGCATTTTCAGGTGTTGTTGTACTAAGTTCGGCAATCTGCTGTTGGACGATGGCGCGATCGCTTTCGGGAATTAAATTGAGAAAATTTTGTCCGATTAACTGCTCGGGTGTAGAGTCAAAATAACGGCTGTATGAGCCATTTACAAATGTCAGGGTGCAATCTGGCAAAAATCGACAAATTAACTCAGTCTGATCTTCAACAATCGCCCGATAGCGTGCTTCACTTTCGCGTAACTGCTGTCGCAACTGAAAATTCTCCATTGCCGTGCGCGTCACCGAACGGAAACTTTCGGCTGTAATCTCACTCTCGATTAAATAATCCTGCACTCCCAGCTTAAATGCTTGAATCGCGATCGCTTCATTGCCGCGATCGTTGAGCATAATTACAGGGGGAAAGCTTTCACCCATCAAGGTTTTCAATTCAAGCAGAACTTCTAAACCATTGCGATCGCTCAGTAAATAATCCAACACGATACAATCGGGTACTTGGTTACCACACAGATGCAACGCCACCTCTCCAGACTCCGCCTCCCAAAAGTCATAGCTAAAGCTTGTCTCCTGTTGTAAATAGCGTCGATAAAGCGATCGCTCTACTTGAGATTCTTTTACAATCAAAATTATTCGCTTAACTTGTTGTATGGCTAGCATGAATTAAAAATTTAAATTTATAATTGCGTACCAGCAACTTTAGGCGTTGCTAATTTTAAAAATTATCTTACGAGTTATTTTAAAGTTATTTTAGGGTTGCATCAGAGTTATTTTAAATTAAGTTTATTAGCTATTATTATCTTTGAAAAATGAAAAGATGAATCCCGATCAAGTAGGGGCGATTCGCGAATCGCCCCTACCATGAATCGCCCCTACTAAACTGGTTCATAAACTTGCGATCAATGTAATCTTTCAGCCACCAGCAAAGAGTAGAATGCCAGCCAAAAGAACCCCAAGAGGCGATCGCTTTAAAATCCCCTGTCCCAATTAAAGCTAGATATTTATCTTGGGGTATATATTCCTGCAAAGGCTGTTGAGTCAGAATATTTTGCCAGTTATTAAACAATGGTTGTCCCTGACGCACGGCAAAAACCCCTGCTTTAGGACGTTGATAATTAACCATCGTAGCAATATCTCCCGCCGCAAAGATGTTCGGATGAGAAATTGACTGGAGAGTATCCGCCACTAAAATAAAACCCTGGTCATCGGTTTTTAACCCAGACTCTTTAATCCAACTGGGGGCAGTGGCTTGAGTTACCCAGAAGACATGACTAGCTTTAATCTCTAGTCCCGACTGGCAGATTAGTTGATCTGCAAAAACTTCTCTAACATCCTGTTGTAGGTGTAGTTTGACACCCCGTTGCCGAATAATTTTGGTTAGGTTCTTACTTACCCAGTCATTGTGTCCCGATAATAACTGCCTACCTCGATGGATCAAATGAATTTCTGGCGGATTCTTTCCCTTTAAGATCTCTTTAAGACAAGTCTGCATATTTAACGCCAATTCAACACCCCCCGCACCACCCCCGACGATCGCCATCGACAAGGGTTGCTCTGGATTAGATGCTGCTAACTGCTTTAACTTATACCAAGCATCCAGAAAATCTGGAACGGGTTTAGCAGGAACAGCATATGCTTTTGCTCCAGGAACAGTAAGGCTTTGAGGAATACTACCGATATCTAAAGACAAATAATCAAACTTGAACTGCCCAGATGCACAAGTTATCTGGTTATGCTCTGGATCAATGGCGATCGCGCGATCGCCATTGAATTCCGCCCCTGCAAACTGCGCCAAACTCCGTAAGTCGATATGAGTCTCATCGTAGTTATAAAACCCCGCTACATGACCAGGAAGCATCCCTGAATAGGGGGTTTGTTCCACATCGCTAATCAAAGTCAAATCAACCTCTGGTAGAGGATTTAGCCCCCATTGTTTTAAGGCGATCGCATGGGCATGACCACCACCGATTAAAACTAGCTTTTGGTTCATGAATATCTGTATGCACTTTTATCCCTAAAACTTATACAAGTCTTGGTTTTTAATCAATAATCTAACCATTGTAGAACGCTATTCATAAGCTATTGGTTCTCATAGAAGAGGTTCGAGATAATATCGAGTATCGGTGATCTATCGAAAATTGGTTGAAACAGGCTTAATTGATGCTAAATTGCTCTTAATCTTGGTGTTTCAGAATTTATTAAATGCGAACATCTTCTATTTTTATAGCCATTATTTCTAGCTCGTTTGGCGGATATTTATGTTACGTCGGTCAGAGAGACCCCGCCGTAAGACGACGGGGCTTCCTCTGACTTCGTCAGTATGATGCAGGAGCAGCAATGTTTGGAGCTGCTGTCGCTGCGTTGGCTCTATCCCCAAGTAGTTCAGATAACTCCGAAGTTCAAGAATTAAAAACTCGTGTTGCGCTTTTAGAGCGAGAATTGAGACATCAAAATCAAATCTTTCAACGCGATATACAAATAGCTTTATTAGAGTCAAGCTTAGCTGCGTTTGGCAGAAGCCCCGCGCTTTAAGTGATAACTTAAGCGTCGGGATGAATGCCATTATATTATTTTTTGTGCTATACTTTTATAGTAAATTAAATTCACTCTAATGTTAAAAGT
>Ga0114940_10000567_pt1 | contig 16690 bp, 16 predicted proteins | sample ColdCreekSource_FD_87195 | JGI IMG/M metagenome (GOLD analysis project Ga0114940, IMG submission 87195) | Groundwater microbial communities from Cold Creek, Nevada to study Microbial Dark Matter (Phase II) - Cold Creek Source | ecosystem: Environmental > Aquatic > Deep subsurface > Groundwater ... | reverse complement strand
GTTTGGATAGAGTCGATGACAGCGATTTGCGGTTGCTCTTTCTCTAAAGTGGCGAGGATTTTTTCCAGACCGATTTCAGCCATGACTTTGACTTGAGAGTTCAATAGCCCCAAACGACGGGAGCGTAGCGCCACTTGCGCGCCGCTTTCCTCTCCCGTCACGTATAGCGTTCTTTGACCACTACGCTGCAAAGAATCTAGCGCCTGCAATAACAGCGTTGATTTGCCAATGCCCGGGTCGCCGCCAATCAGCACCACGCCGCCTTCGACGATGCCGCCACCCAGTACGCGGTCAAGCTCTTCGTGCCCTGTGGGGGTGCGCTGCATGTCGACCGCATCAATATCGCCCAAAGTGGCGACTTCGGCTGATTTAGCCAAGGATGCGAAACGGTTTTTGGCAGGTGCAGCGTTGTCCGCGACCGATTCCACCAAGGTATTCCAAGCATTGCAGCTAGGGCATTTACCCAACCATTTGGGTGCAGTGCCTGCGCATTCCGTGCAGACGTAAATTGTTTTTTCTTTTGCCATTTCAGCATCTTAAATCAAAATACTGTATATGTAAACAGCTATCAAGCAACTCAAAAATCATTTAATATATTAAATAATATGCAGTGCCAACAAATACCGTTGTGAATCTTCCCGTCAAAGCAATGCCTTTTCAGCATCGCAATTTGCCAAGACTGTTGCTGCAAGCGCGCGAGGCGGTGATGGCGCACACACGGCCTTCCTTGCGTGAGCATGCGCTGAGCGACCAGCAGTGGCGGGTGCTACGGGTGCTGGGCGAAAACGGAACGGTCGAAACGGGTCGCGTTGCAAGGGAAGCTTTTATCTTAGGGCCAAGCTTGACAGGTGTTTTGAACCGCATGGCCCGCGATGGCCTGATCATCCGAGCCCGCGACCCAGCCGACCAGCGCCGCACTGTGGTGCAAGCGACCGAGCGCGGCCACGCGTTGGTGGGCACTCTTTCAACCACCATAGAGACCCATTACCGATGGATGGAGCAGACCTTGGGCAAAGACAAATTAGCACAGCTGTATGCACTGCTGGACGCGGTGATTGAAATGGAGCAGACATGAGCGCAGATCAGAACTTCACCCCTAAAGGCACGGTATACGGCACGCTGCTGAACTTCAAGGCTGAACTGGCTGCTATGCAGCCGCAAATGAACCAGCCCCCCTACAAAGCGCCGCCGCAGGCGCCTGTCCTTTATGTCAAACCCGCAAATACTTGGAGCGCGAATGGCGCAAGCATCGCTGTGCCAACGCGTGTGCCTGAGGTGGAAATAGGGGCTACGATTGCGATGGTTATTGCCGACAAAAAAGTCCGATTCGTCCTGATGAATGACTTGTCGATCCCGCACAGCAGTTATTTCAGGCCGCCAGTGAAATTCAAGTGTCTGGATGGATTTTTGGGTATAGGTTCGCAAACCGTTGAAACTAACCAACCGCAAAACTTCAAACTGGAGGTTCGTGTGAATGGCAAGCTGGTGCAAAGCCTGGATTTTTCACAATTGGTGCGACCTGCTGCACAATTATTTGCGGATGTGTCTGGCTTTATGACGCTACATGAAGGTGATGTATTGATGTTGGGCTGTGATTGCTTGTCTAACGGAAAACGACCCGTTGCGAAAGTTGGTGACGTTATCACCATAAGCGCACCCAGCCACCCAGCGCTGGGCACTTTAAGCAACACACTTGTGGCGGAGGCCGTATGAAACACGCCATTGTGAACTTTGAAGGGGAGCGATATAACGCGATAGAACAAAACGGTCAGCTGTTGCTGGTTGACGGCGCACTAGGGCAAATCAACCGATTGGTCGATTTTGAGGCTGTGCAATGGCTGCCACCCTTGGCACCCACGCCGCGCCCACGCACGATTTTGGCTCTGGGTTTGAACTATGCTGACCATGCTAAAGAGCTTGAATTCAAAGCGCCAGAGGAGCCACTGGTCTTCATCAAGGGCGAAGCCAGTTTGATCGGCCACCGCGCTTTGACCTACCGCCCGCCAGATGTCAAATACATGCACTACGAATGTGAACTGGGGGTGGTGATCGGCAAAACCGCCAAAAAAGTCAAACGCGATGACGCCTATGACTTTGTGCAGGGCTACACCGTGGCCAACGACTACGCCATCCGCGATTATCTTGAAAACTGGTATCGCCCCAACCTGCGCGTCAAAAATCGCGACACTTGCACCCCGCTGGGACCGTGGCTGGTGGATGCTGCAGACATCGCCAACCCCATGCATCTGTCACTGCAAACCACCGTCAACGGCAAAGTCACCCAAAGCGGCAACACGCGAGACATGATTTTTGATGTACCTTTTTTGATCGAATACTTCAGCAGCTTCATGACGCTGCAACCAGGTGATTTGATTTTGACTGGCACACCTGATGGGGTGGTAGATTGCCAGCCAGGGGATGTCATCGTCACAGAGATTGAAGACGTGGGTTCGTTAATAAACACAATTACAAATACCAAAATCTAATATGCAAATCGACCACCTCATCAACGGCAAATCAGTTGCCAGCGCCAGCTACTTTGAAACCATCAATCCCGCCACACAAGAAGTGTTGGCAGAGGTTGCCTCAGGTGGCGAAGCGGAAGTCAACGCTGCCGTAGCCACCGCCAAAGCCGCCTTCCCCGGCTGGGCAGCCACGCCCGCTCCGCAGCGCGCCAAGCTGATGCGCAAACTGGGCGAGCTGATTACGGCACACGTGCCCGAAATCGCGCAAACGGAAACAAAAGATTGTGGCCAGACCATTTCGCAAACTGGTAAACAATTGGTGCCGCGCGCTGCTGATAACTTCACCTACTTTGCCGAAATGTGCACCCGTGTGGACGGCCACACCTACCCAACTGAAACGCACCTGAACTACACGCTGTTTCACCCGGTCGGCGTGTGCGCGCTGGTCAGCCCGTGGAACGTGCCCTTCATGACTGCAACATGGAAGGTCGCACCTTGCCTAGCATTTGGCAACACTGCCGTGTTAAAAATGAGCGAACTCTCGCCCATGACCGCCGCGCGTTTGGGCGAGCTGGCACTGGAGGCGGGCATCCCCGCAGGTGTACTCAATGTCGTACACGGCTATGGCAAAGAAGCGGGCGAGCCGCTGTGCAGCCACCCAGATGTGCGGGCGATTTCATTTACGGGCTCGACTGCAACGGGTAACCGCATTGTGCAAGCAGCTGGACTGAAAAAATTCAGCATGGAGCTGGGCGGCAAATCTCCTTTTGTGATTTTTGCAGATGCGGATTTGGACAGAGCGTTGGATGCCGCGATTTTCATGATCTTCAGCAACAACGGTGAGCGCTGTACAGCGGGCAGCCGCATTTTGGTGCAGCAATCGATTTACGTCGACTTTGCACAAAAATTTGCCGAGCGCGCCAAACGCATCACCGTGGGCGACCCTTTGGATGAAAAAACCATCGTTGGCCCCATGATCAGCCCAGCACATCTGGCCAAGGTACGCAGCTATATTGAACTTGGCCAAAAAGAAGGTGCGACGATATTGTGCGGCGGACTCGGCACACCTGATTTGCCAGATCACGTGAAGCGCGGCAATTTTGTGCTCCCCACGGTGTTTGCTGATGTAAACAACCGCATGCGCATTGCGCAAGAAGAAATTTTTGGTCCAGTGGCTTGTCTGATTCCGTTCAAAGATGAGGCTGACGCTATCCGTTTGGCAAACGACACCAGCTACGGCCTGTCCAGCTATGTATGGACAGAGAATCTAGGCAAAGCACACCGCGTTGCTGCGGCCATTGAGGCGGGCATGTGCTTTGTGAATAGTCAAAATGTGCGTGATTTGCGCCAGCCTTTTGGTGGCACAAAAGCCAGTGGCACAGGGCGTGAGGGCGGCACTTGGAGTTACGAGGTATTCTTAGAACCCAAAAACGTCGCCATGTCCTACGGCTCTCACCACATTCCACACTGGGGTATTGCATGAACGATTTGTCTATTTTGGGTCCATTCTTCGCAATGGCACTTTTGGTTGCCATTGTTGCAGGCTTGACGTTTCGCGAACGTGTGCGGCAGTACAAAGCCATGCGGCTGCATCCGCAAAAAGCGCCTACCCGAAAAGAATTTTCTGCGGCAATGCAAGACACACGTTGTTCTGATAATTTTCAAAACCTGTTTGAAACACCGGTGATGTTTTATGTCGTTAGTATCGGTTTGTATGTCACACAGACCGTGAGTATCGCAGCTATTGCGTTGGCTTGGTTTTATGTGTTGACGCGCTATGCCCACAGCTGGGTGCATTGCGGTAGCAATAAAGTGATGTGGCGATTTAGATGCTTTGCTGCTAGCGTCTTCACGTTGATTGCTTTATGGACTATGTGGGGCATTGCTCTATTGCTTAAGTAACTCTCTTATGACTGAGAAAAAATCTCCCCTGCTTTTCCGTTCGCCATGGCTGTTTCGCTATGGTTTGACTTGGTTTGGCCCGTACTGGGGCACGGGCATCCGCGTATCCCATGTGTCGCAAGACTATGGAAAAATTATGGTTGAAATGCGCAAGCGCTGGTTCAATAGCAACGCTTTCAACACGCATTTCGGTGGTAGTTTGTACAGCATGTGCGACCCGTTTTATTGTTTGGCTCTGGTTGCTAAGCTAGGACCGCGTTATGTGGTTTGGGATCAAGCGGCCAATATCGAATTTATCAAACCCGGACGCGGCACAGTACGGGCTGTTTTTGAGTGGAGCGATGCACAAATACAAGACATCATCCAGCAGGCTGCTGACGGTCAAAAAGTGCTGCCAGTCCGTCATCTGGATGTGGTTGATGAGGCGGGTGAAGTGGTCGCCCGTGTTCAAAAAACGCTTTACGTGCGGCTTAAGCGTCATTAAACCCCATTAAACACGAACAAAGTTAAAAGGTATTTAGCATGGGAACATTAGCCTTGGCCGCCAAAATCACCCACGTGCCCAGCATGTACCTGTGTGAATTCCCTGGGCCCAATTTTGGCAAGCGTGATGCTGCCATTGCTGGGCATAAAGAAATTGACCGCCGTTGCCGCGCTTTGGGTGTTGACACCATCGTGGTGTTCGACGTGCATTGGCAGGCCAACAGCGAATATCACCTCAATTGTGCACCCAAGTTTGAGGGCGTGTACACCAGCAACGAGCTGCCGCATTTCATCAAAAACATGCCCTATGCCTACCCCGGCAACCCTGAGCTGGGGCACATGATTGCAGATGTGGCCAATGAAATGGGTGTGAAAAGCCGCGCCCATTCCGACACCACGCTAGATTTGGAATACGGCACACTTGTGCCCATGCGCTATATGAACAGCGACCAGCATTACAAAGTGATCTGCGTCAGCGGCTGGTGTGATTGGCATGATCTGGAAGAAAGCCAGCGCTTTGGCTTGGCCGTGCGTCGCGCTATTGAAGACAGATACGAGGGCACAGTAGCTGTGTTTGCCAGTGGCTCGTTGTCGCACCATTTTGCCGACAATGGCAAAGCACCTGAATATGCGTTCAAAGTGTACGACCCATTTTTGGAGCAAATTGATTTGCGTGTCGTCGAGCTGTGGGAAAGGGGTGAACATGCCACCGTTATCGACATGCTGCCCATGTATGCTGAGAAATGCTGGGGCGAGGGTGACATGCATGACACTGCCATGCTGTATGGCGCTCTGGGTGGACGCAGTTACAACGAAAAGGTGGAAGTCATTACGCCTTACTTTGGGTCGAGTGGCACGGGGCAGATCAATGCGATTTTTCCGGTCACGCCTTTGAAAGACTGACATGCCGCACCTTGTGATTCTCTACACCGCGAACCTAGACAAAGAGACGGACATGACCGCCCTGTGCCGCAGCCTGGCCAATACCATGTTGGGCGTCCAGGACGACAATGGTGCGCAGGTTTACCCAACAGGCGGCACCCGTGTGCTGGCCTACCCGGCTCCGCACTACGCGGTGGCGGATGGCAAGGCGGACTACGCTTTTGTTTACCTCAACCTACGCATGGGCAAAGGCCGCTCTGAAGCTACGCAAAAGCGAGCTGGTAACGCTTTGCTAGCTGCAACCAAGGCGCACTTTCAACCCATTTTCACGCAGCGCCACATTGGCATCACACTGCAAATTGACGAAGGCAAGGAAGTGTTTGATGGCAAGCACAGCAATTTGCACCCCTTGTTTAATAAAAGCTAAATCAGTAAATTAATCACCAAAGTTTGAAAGAACACCCCATGTTTTCTGAAACTCTAATAGCGCAGCTTGCCGTTGAACTGAATCAAGCCGAAAAGACCCGCACCCAAGTTGAGCACTTTTCCAAACGTTATCCTGAGATGACGATTGAAGATGGCTATGCCATCTCCAAAGCGTGGGTGGCGCTCAAGATCAAAGAAGGCCGCATTGCCAAAGGCCACAAAATCGGTTTGACATCCCGCGCCATGCAGCAGAGCAGCCAGATCAACGAGCCGGACTACGGCACGCTGTTGGAAGATATGTTTTTCCCTGAAGGCAGCGATATTCCGTTCAACCGCTTCATCGCGCCTCGCGTCGAGGTTGAATTAGCGTTTGTCTTGGGCAAACGCCTGCAAGGGCCGAATGTCACCATTTTTGATGTGCTAGCTGCGACCGACTACGTCGTGCCCGCGATTGAGATCATCGATGCCCGCATCGAGCAATTTGATCGCCACACCAAAGCGCCTCGCAAAGTGTTTGACACGATTTCCGATAACGCTGCTAATGCAGGCATCATTTTGGGAGGACGTCCCATCAAACCCGACGCGGTTGACTTGCGTTGGGTCAGTGCCTTGCTCTACAAAAACGGCGTGATTGAAGAATCTGGCGTCGCCGCTGCCGTGCTGAATCACCCAGCTAACGGTGTTGCTTGGTTGGCGAACAAGCTCGCGCCCTGGGGCGAGTTTTTGGAAGCCGGTGAAATCGTGCTGGGTGGCTCTTTCACCCGACCCACTACCGCTTTACCGGGCGACACCTTCCATGCCGACTATGGCTCGCTGGGTGCGATTGCCTTCCGTTTTGTTTAAAACACCTCATAAAAGATACTGAAATATGAAACCCTCCATGCACCCTGATGAATGGGAAACCCGCGTCGAGTTGGCGGCGGCTTACCGTGTCTTTAACATGCTCGGCTGGACCGAGATGATTTACAACCACATCACACTGCGTCTGCCTGATTCAGTCACTAAGGGACAAAAGCAATTTCTCATCAACCCTTTTGGTCTGCACTACAGCGAGGTGACGGCTAGCAACTTGGTGAAAATCGACATCCAGGGCAATATTTTGGACGATTCGGTTTACCCCGTGAACCCAGCTGGTTTCACCGTCCATGCCGCGATTCACGACAACTTGCCAGATGCCCACTGCATCATGCACACGCACACCACAGCGGGTGTGGCGGTGGCCTGTTCGGCGGCGGGGTTGGCACAAAACAACTTTTATTCCGCCCAGTTGCATGGCATGGTGGCTTACCATGACTTTGAAGGCATCACCATCCACGCTGACGAAGCGCCACGATTGCTGAAAAACATTGGCAACAAACCGGCTGTGATTTTGCGCAACCACGGCTTGTTGGCTTGGGGGCAGACCCTGCCACAAACTTTTGTCACGCTATGGACGCTACAGCGCGCCTGCGAAATCCAGCTGGCGACGCTAAGCATGGGCGCAGCGATTCATGTGCCGGAGGCAGTCGCTGAAAAATGCACCCGCGACTCCCTGCAGTTTGATGCTAAATTTGGCGCTGGCCGCGATGTATTTGACGCCATGCGACGGCTGGTGGACAAGCAAGATGATAGCTACAAACACTAAATTTACTATTTATTTGATAGCTGCTTAGGCAATAAATACGCCGGCTATATGCCATTTTAAGCAATTAAAATTAATGTTATTAAATAACGTTTTAACCGAAAGAACCATGTTTAATCGTATCTGTATCGTAGGCGCTGGCGCCATTGGCGGCTGGTTGGGCGTGGGCTTGGCGCATGCGGGTTGTGATGTCAGTTTTCTGGCTCGGAGCGCTACGCTAGCTGCTTTGCAAACACAGGGCTTGAAGCTGCAATCAGGGACACAAGGAGAACAAACCCACAAAGTACATGCCAGCAATAACGCTGCGGAGCTGGGTATGCAAGACTTGGTCATCATCGCCGTTAAAGCACCCGCGCTGCGTGAAGTCGCACAGCAAATTGCCCCTTTACTGGGCAAAGACACCGTCGTGCTGACCGCGATGAACGGCGTACCGTGGTGGTTTTTGCAGGGCTTCGGTGGTGAACTGGCAAACCACGCTCTCACCAGTGTGGATGCCACAGGCGAGATTGCCGCCGCCATCCCAGCTGCTCACATCATCGGTGGTGTGGTGCATGCCAGCTGCTCGGTGGTTAGCCCAGGGGTGATTCGCCATGCGTTTGGCAACAAAATCATCTTGGGTGAACCGTCGGGAGAACTATCACCTCGCATCAGAGCTTTGGCAGTATTGCTTGAAAAGGCAGGCTTTGAAGCCCCGATCGTCGAGCAAATCCAACGCGACATTTGGTTCAAACTATGGGGCAATATGACCATGAACCCCGTCAGCGCCATCACGGGAGCAACGACTTCTCAAGTTTTGGACGATGATTTGGTGCGTGACTTTTGTTCAAATGTGATGCTGGAAGCCAAACAAATAGGTGCTCGTTTAGGCATTCCGATTGACCAGCAACCCGAAGACCGCCACGCTGTGACGCGCAAGCTGGGTAGCTTCAAAACCTCGATGTTGCAAGACGTGGAAGCGGGTAAAGCGGTTGAGTTGGATGCCTTGGTGGGCGCGGTGAAGGAGCTTGGGCAGCTCACCCAAGTGATGACGCCGTTTACCGATGCCCTGCTAGGCCTTGCACGCCTGCATGCACGGGTTCGCGGCTTGTATTAAAACGCCGTCATTCACAGAGCCTCGTCATTCCCGCGCAGGCGGGAATCCATGACTCCGACAATGCCCTTTTTAAGCCGCAGCTTTCTCTAGCGCCGATATAAACAGCGCCGCCACATCACAACCCGTTTGGTCAAAAATCTCCTGAAAGCAGGTCGGACTGGTGACGTTGATCTCGGTCAGCGAGTCACCAATCACATCGAGCCCCACGAGGAGCAAACCACGGCTAGCCAAAATTGGCCCTAAGGCATTGGCGATTTCATAGTCCCGCTCGCTCAAAGGCTGCGCCACCCCTTTGCCGCCTGCCGCCAAGTTGCCACGCACCTCGCCGCCTTGCGGAATACGCGCTAGGCTGAAGGGCACAGGCTTGCCGCCGATGACCAAAATGCGCTTGTCGCCCTCTGATATTGCGGGTAAAAACTTCTGCACCATCACCGTCTCAGCACCGTCTTTGTTCAACGTTTCTATGATGCCGCCCAAATTCAAACCATCCGCTTTGACGCGAAAAATACCCATGCCGCCCATGCCGTCAAGCGGTTTCAAAATAATGTCGTGGTGCTCGGCGTGGAAGCGCTTGATGTCCGCTGCATCTCGCGTCACCAGCGTGGGGCCGATGAATTGTGGGAACTCCATGATCGCCAACTTTTCAGGATGATCACGCAGCGCACGGGGTTTGTTGAAAACTTTGGCACCTTCGCGCTCGGCCTGCTCCAGCATGTGGGTGGCGTAGAAAAACTCGGAATCAAACGGTGGGTCTTTGCGCATGACAATGGCACCAAAGTCCCTCAAGGCTTGCGGGCGTTCATCAGGATGCTGCTGTTTGGCTGTGTACCAAACGTCTTTATCACCAGTGAGCGTAATGTCGCGCACAAACGCTGTCACCACCCCAACGACATCTACACCGCGTTGCCACATGATGTCTTTAGGCTCACAAACACTGAGTGTATGACCGCGCTTTTGCGCCTCGCGCATCATGGCAAACGTAGTGTCTTTGTAGATTTTGAAGGTATTTAGCGGGTCAGCAATGAAAAGGATATGCATTTTTTACGCTTTATTTAGATTTTTGACGATTTTTACGATTGACGTTTACCGTACTGTTGCACAAAAAGCGCAACTGCGCCTGCAACCACACCCCAAAAGGCTGAGCCAACACCGGCTATCACCACACCTGAGAGCGTGACTAGAAAAGTAATGATAGCGGCTTCACGGTGAGATTCATCATGCACAGCCACAGCCAAACCGTTGCCAATCGTGCCCAAAAGCGCCAAACCTGCAATGGCGGCAATCAGCTCTTTGGGAAACGACATCAAAACACCAATAAAAGCACCACCCAGCAGCCCAATAACGATATAAATCGCACCGCAGGACACGGCAGCGGTATAGCGCTTGGCTGGGTCAGGATGCGCTTCTTTACCCATACAAATCGCAGCGGTGATGGCGCTGAGGTTTAAGGCAAACGCCCCAAATGGCGCTAAAACCAAGGTTGCCAGTCCCGTCATGGTGATGATTTTCGACAAAGGCAAGTCGTAACCTGCTGCTTTGATAGCCGCAACACCAGGCAAGTTTTGTGATGCCATGGTCACTATGAACAAAGGCAGCGCTAGGCTGACCATAGCACTCCAGCTGAATTTGGGCATGAAAAACACCGGTTTTGCAAGCTCAAAAACAACCTTAGTCGGCGTAAATTCTACCTGAATAGCTATAAATATAATAGCAATTAATAATGTAATTGGAACTGCGTAGCGCGGCATCAGGCGTTTCATGAGCAGATAGCTCAGCAACATCAGCACCACCAGTGGCAAAGCTGTTTGTGCAGCCATAAAAGCTTGAAGGCCAAACCTGGCCAAGACGCCTGCAAGCAAGGCAGAGGCGATTGCTACGGGGATACGGTTCATGACGCGCTCAAACCAACCAGTCACCCCAAACAGGGTGATAAGAGCTGCACAAGCCATGAAAGCGCCTACAGCTTCGTTCATACTGAACCCACCAGTGAGGCCAGCTGTCGCCAAAACGGCTGCCCCAGGCGTACTCCAAGCAATCATCACTGGTTTGCGCAACCAAAGGGAGGGTACCAAACTGCACAACCCCATACCCAAGCCCAGCGCCCACATCCAAGACGTTAGCTGTTCAGGCGTGGCTTTAAAAGCGAGTGCGGCTTGAAAAACAATGGCTACCGAACTGGTAAAGCCCACCAGCACGGCGACAGAGCCTGCAGTGAAGGCAGGCAGACTGAGGTCTTTAAAGAACCGCAATGAAGAATCTCACCATATATCGATTTACGTTTCGATTTAAATTTCGATTTTAGAACCCAACTCCACCACAGAATTCGTAGGCAAGTTCAAGAAATCCGCTGCGCCACTGGCGTTGTGGTGCATTTGCGCAAACAGCTTTTCACGCCACGGAGCCATACCTTCACCCAGTGTAGGTACAACTGTATCGCGGGAAAGAAAATAACTGGTGGTCATGGCGTCCATCTCACAGCCACGGCTCTTCATCTGCTGTAATGCAGCGGGGACATCTGGATCATTTTTGAAACCATAGTGAAGCACAACCTGCCAACAGTGGTGACCCAAAGGCTCAACCTCGACACGCTTTGACATGCCAATCCATGGCACTTCATGACTGCGCCATGTCACGAACAAGTTTTTCTCATGCAGCACTTTGTTGTGTTTGAGGTTGTGCAACAAAGCATTGGGCACAGCGCCTATGTCAGATGTCAAAAATACTGCCGTACCTTCCACACGGGTAGGCGGGCTCACAAAGACGGACTCCAAGAAATCCTTCAGCGGAATAGCATCTACTTTTTGCTTTTCGGACAACATGCGACGGCCTTGCTTCCAAGTCAGCATCAGGGTGAATATCGCCCCACCAATTAACAGCGGGAACCAGCCACCCGCAAACAATTTGAGCAAGTTAGAGGCAAAAAATGCAAAATCGACGACAAAAAACCAACCCGTTGCCACAACGCACAACCATAACGGGTACTTCCAGCCATAGCGCACCACGTAAAACGTCAAAATCGTGGTGATCAACATGTCCGTCGTCACCGCAATACCGTAAGCAGCCGCCAAATTGCCCGATGTTTTGAACATCACCACGGCCAAGACGATGGCGACAAACAAACCCCAATTCACAAATGGAATGTAGATTTGCCCAGCCTCGCGCACGCTGGTGTGCAAAATGTTCAAGCGCGGCAAATAACCGAGCTGAATCACTTGCTTGGTTACGCTGAAAGCACCCGTGATCAAAGCTTGTGAGGCAATCACCGCCGCCAATGTGGCTAACACCAACAACGGGATCAACGCCCAATCGGGTGCCATCAAATAAAACGGGTTTTTAACGGCTTCTGGGTTTTTCAGCAAAAGCGCGCCTTGTCCAAAATAATTCAATACCAATGCAGGCATCACCACGCTGAACCAAGCCAAGCGAATGGGCTTTTTACCAAAGTGACCTAGATCGGCGTACAAAGCCTCTGCACCGGTGACGCACAGCACCACTGCACCCAAAATAATGAAGGTAATGCCAGGGTTTGCCCACATGAAGCCCAGCGCGTAATGCGGGCTAATGGCCCAGAGAATAGCGGGATTGGTCGCGATATGCATGACGCCCAATACAGCTAACACGGCAAACCACACTAAAGTGATGGGGCCAAAAAATTTACCGATATCAGCCGTGCCTTTTTTCTGCACAAAAAAGAGGCAAAACAAAATGATCAGCGTCAAAGGTACGACATACTGCTTGAAGTCGGGGGATATAACTTCCAAACCCTCCATCGCGCCCAACACTGAAATAGCCGGCGTGATCACGCCATCGCCATAGAACAAACAGGTGCCGAAAATGCCCACAGTGAGCAACACGCCACGTAGCTGAGGCTTGTCTTTGACAGCTTGCGACGCCAGCGCCAACATGGCGACCAAGCCCCCTTCACCATGGTTGTCAGCTCGTAGTATCAACACGACGTATTTGATAGAGACGATGACGGTGAGCGTCCAAAAGAAAATGGACAAGATACCGTAAATATTGTCTGGCGTGAAAGGCACATGGCCTGAGCCAAAAACCTCTTTCATCGCATACAGAACGCTGGTTCCAATATCACCGTAAACCACACCGATAGCACTCAAGGTCAGCGCTGCGAGAGAAGATTTTGTTGTTTGCACTAAAGAATAGACCGATTCAAACCGGCCATAACCGTTGTTCTGGGAAGCATATTGTGCGCTTTTGTAACGGTGTTTTGCCCCAAGGAGCTGCCACTAAACACAATAAATTCGGATTTTGAGACAATTATGTTGCAGTGCAGCAACTACAAATTTACAAAACCACAGGGATTTCGGGTTATTCGTACACTTCAGCGTCCGGATCGGTCGCTTCAAGCTCATAACTGGCTGCCAACATCGCCAAACGGCCAATCACGCCATACATATAGAAGCGATTGGGTGCGCTGGCACCGGCTTTGACGCCTGGTTGCGGCAATTCTGTGCTCTCTGCAAATGCCAAAGGTACGTAGCGCGACCCCGGCGAGCACAGGTTTTCATCCATGCCTCTGTCCGCGTGCACACGGTAAAAACCGCCAACCACGTAGCGATCCATCATGTACACCACGGGCTCGGCCACTGCATCGTTCATGCGCTCTTTGGTCAACACACCCTCTTGAACCACCAGCTCACCGCTGAAAACGGCAATATCTTTGTGGTCTTTCAGCTCGCTGGATTGGCGCAACATCATCACACTTGAACCCGCATGTTTATCGGCTTGGCTGCTGTGGCTCGTTTTGACGACCACAAACGGTTTGTCTGTGATGCCGTACTCTTTGTACTTCTTTTTGATTTTGGCAAGTAATGTGTCAACAGTCGCTGCCAAATCAAGCTCTGTGCAGGTCAAAAACATAGGGTTGATCAACCAAGGGTCTACGCCCAATAACTTGCCAAAACGCTTGCAAACGTCCTCATAGCTTTTGTAATGCGTGCTTTTGCGACGAATTGAACCCGAACCATGCAAAGGCGGCAACAAAAACTGCTCGTGCAGTTCTTCCAAAATGCCAGGCACGCCCTTGGTTAACTCGTTGTTAAGCAAAATCGTGCAGGGGTCAAAATCCTTCAAACCCAAACGCTTGGCACTGCGAATCACGGGTTCCAACACGATGGACTCACCATTGGGCAACTCTACCGTCGTGTTTTGCTTGATATCAGCGTCAATCGACCCAATCCGCACATTCAAGCCCGCCATGTGGAAAACGCGGCGCAGCTGGGCAATGCTCGTCAAATTATTGCTCAGGTAAAACGTGCTACTGGTGGTGTTGCTACGATTTTCAGGAATCAGCAGCAGGTTTTTCGCTTCAGGACAGATTTTCTCAATCGCCACCATCGCCGCCTGCACCGCCAAAGGCAGCATGGCAGGCGTTAAATTGCTCCACCCACCTGGATACAAATTGGTGTCTACAGGTGCGAGCTTGAAGCCCGCATTGCGCACATCGACCGAGCTATAAAACACAGGGGTGTGCTCCATCCACTCCAATCTAAACCAGCGCTCTATCGCTGGCATGGAGTCTAAGATGCGTTGCTCAAGCTCGTTGATCGGGCCGTTAAGTGCTGTGATGAGATGGGGAACCATGTTGTATCTATAAAACGATTAAGTTCTAACCTCGCCGTTGCCCAAAACCACATATTTCAGCGATGTTAAGCCTTCAATCCCCACTGGACCGCGAGCGTGAAACTTGTCGGTGCTGATGCCGATTTCCGCACCTAAACCGTACTCAAACCCATCTGCAAAACGGGTGCTGGCATTCACCATCACACTGGCAGAATCGACCTCGCGCAAGAAGCGCTGGGCGTGCATGTGGTTGGTGGTCATGATGGCGTCGGTGTGATGGCTGCTGTATTTGTTGATGTGGGCAATCGCCTCGTCCAAACCAGCCACAATTTTGATGCTGACAATAGGCGCTAGGTATTCTTCGTACCAATCTTGTTCTTTAGCCAAAGTGATTTTTGCTATTTTTTTAATAGCCGTATTGGCAAATAATACGCTGGCTACAGCCTCATCACACCGCATTTCAACGCCTTTTTCGGCATAAATGGCGGCAATTTTTGGCAAAAACTCTGCGGCTGCGCCTTTGGCGACCAGCAGACCTTCAGCAGCGTTGCACGGGCTGTATTTGTTGGTTTTGGCGTTGTCCGCCACGGTGACAGCCATGGCGATGTCGCACGGGTCGTCCACATAAACATGGCAATTGCCGTCTAAATGCTTGATGACGGGCACTTTGGCATCGCGCGAGACGCGCTCAATCAGCCCCTTGCCGCCGCGCGGGATGATGACGTCGACATATTCCGGCATAGTTATCAGCGCGCTGACCGCTTCGCGATCCGTCGTTGGCACCAATTGCACCGTGTGCTGCGGCAAACCGCTCTCTACCAAGGCCTGCTGTACCAAGAATGCCAAAGCTTGGTTGGAATCAATCGCCTCTGAGCCGCCACGCAAAATGCAGGCATTGCCGCTTTTGATGGCCAACGACGCGGCCTCAATCGTCACATTCGGACGACTTTCGTAAATCATGCCAAAAACGCCGATCGGCACCCGCATTTGCCCCACTCGAATGCCACTGGGCTGCTGCTTCATGCCAATGATTTCGCCAATAATATCGGGCATCGCCGCCAGTTGCTCACAGCCTTGGGCGCAGGTTTCCAACACCTTAGGTGTCAATTTCAAGCGGTCAACCATAGGTTCAGACAAACCGGCTTTCATGGCGCGGGCTATGTCTTTAGCATTGTCAGCCTGCAAAGCCGCCACATTAGCACGCAGCAACGCTGCCAAGCGCAATAATGCTGCATTTTTAATAGCGGCAGAGGCAGTAGATACGCCGGCCGAAGCCGTTTTTGCCTGCTTTCCAAGGGTTTGCAGCAATTCAACCACGTTGACAGCGCTATTTACTAGGTCAGAGGTGTAATTTTGGGCGTTCATGCAGCTATTTTCGTTGATTTTGAACCTGAAGAGGCAGTTGGCGTCATGCAAGCTTGGCACAGCTGCATGGCTAGCCTATGCAGCGCTTGCCAGCTATCTTGGGGCCAATCGCGCTGTTTCAAGCCTTTGACAATGCCGTCCACCTTGTGCGCAGCGTCCAACAAATCGACCAAAGCCGCGCTGCTGAGCTGCGGTAAGACCCGCTCAAACAGGCGCTCTTTGACGCCCCAAATGCGTTGCTCACGCAGCGCCATGGGCAGCGGTTTGCCGTTTGACATGGCGTCTTTGACGCGTTTAAGGGCTCGAATATCCTCAGAAATCGCCCAATGTACCAGCACCTCGGCCACGCCCTCCGCCTGCAAGCCGTCCAGCATGCGCTGCACACGGGCGGGGTGGCCGGCTAGGACGGATTCTGACAGTTTGAACACGTCATACCGCGCCACGTTAAGCACGGCACTTTCAACCTGCGCTAGCGACAATTCGCCTTTGGGGTGTAACAAACCCAGTTTTTGAATTTCTTGAAAGGCCGCCAGCAAATTGCCCTCCACACGGTCGGTGAAGAATTGCAAGGTTTGCTGCCCTTCCACACCCGCAGCGACCTGCTGTCCCTGCGCTTGTAGGCGCTGGGCAATCCACTGAGGCAGAGCGGCGCGTTCGACAGGTTGAATTTCAATGCACACGCCGTTGGCTTCCAAGGCCGTAAACCACGCGCCTGTTTTACTCACTTTATCCAGCTTGGGCAACATGACCAGCGTCAATGTGCCGTCATTACCAGCGGCTTGTGCGGCGAGTTGCTGCAGTTGCACACTGCCGTCTTTGCCCGGTTTGCCGGATGGGATGCGGATTTCTATGATTTGCTTGTCGGCAAAC
>Ga0114940_10000566_pt1 | contig 16707 bp, 9 predicted proteins | sample ColdCreekSource_FD_87195 | JGI IMG/M metagenome (GOLD analysis project Ga0114940, IMG submission 87195) | Groundwater microbial communities from Cold Creek, Nevada to study Microbial Dark Matter (Phase II) - Cold Creek Source | ecosystem: Environmental > Aquatic > Deep subsurface > Groundwater ... | reverse complement strand
CCAATTCCCCATGCAGGGCAGTTGGGCCATCGGCTTCGTAACCGGTTCAGCTTATGATCCGCTGGTGCAGGCGCTGAGCGGCACGTTGAAAGTGGCCACCCAAGAAGAGGGCCAGAGCATGCCTGAAATCCTTACCGTGTTCGTGCCGACGACCCCGCTCCCGACGCAGGGCTTCACGCTGGTGCTGCCCAAGTCCGCAACCTACAAATTGGACGTTACCGTCGAAGAAGCGATCAAACTGGTGATCTCCGGCGGCATCATCAGCTCTCCCGGCGCGTCCACCCTTCCTGGCGCTCAGCCCCACGTGAAAATCAACTCCAAGCTTGATCTGAAAAAGAGTGACGTCCGCACGCACCCACAAGAAGCGTGAGCACTGCGCGCATGACCCTTGGCGCGCCGGTGTGAAAAACCGTATCATCTGCCCGCGCAATGAACACGTTCAGGAGGCCTCCTCGCGTGGACGAAACACTCGAACGCCTGTCGGGGTATGTGGCTCATAAAGATGCACGACTGGCCTGTGCCGCCGCCGTGGTCCTGACCGAACTCGCGCCACGCGAGGCGATCGTGACGCATGTGTTGGCCGCAGCGCTACTCAAGGCCGACGTGTTGCGCCGACCTTTCATCGTGGAAGCACTGGGCCGCATAGGCACGCCCCAGGCCGCCGACGCGCTCGTGCCGCTGATCAAAAATGGCGGGACAGGCTGCGACGAGGCGCTGCGTGCTATTGCGCACACGGGTGTCGGCGCGCTCAAGCCACTGGCCGCCGTCCTTAAAAGCGGCGTGAGCAACGAGCTGCGCGCCAAGCTTGCCGAGGCCATTGCGCGCACGGGGGAAGCGCAAGGTTTCGCGGCACTCTTTGCCGAATTGAAGACTGCCGATGTCGGTGCCGCTCGCTCGATCCGTGAAGGAGTCCACCGCGCCGTCGGGGGCCTGGATGAAAACGGCCGTGAAGCGTTGTTGCGCCAAGCCCTCAAAGCGCTCGATACGTCTGCTTTCGTGGAGCACGAAGACGCGTGCCTCGTCGCGTTGGAACTGGTCGGCGACACGGGCGCTCCGGAAGCCGTGAACGAACTCCAGCGCTTTGCTACGCTCAAAGCGCCGCCCCGCCTGCGTCGCGCGGCACTACTGGCCCTGGCGCGACTGAAACTTACCACCGTGCGCCGAGGTAAGCTGGCCGCAAGAGTGCTGCCGCTCTTGGAAGAAACGGATCTGTCCCACTCGGTGGAGCCGGCGCTTGCCGCACTGCACGGTGGCGAACTGAGCGGCGAACACCGTGCCGCGCTGGAGCGGTTGGCTGCGTCGAGCTATCCGGGGGTGCGCGCTTTTGCCATGCAGGCGCTCGCCGCGAGCGGCTCGGCGAAAACGCTGGACCGTCTCGTGGCCTGTCTGGAGGACGCCGATCCAGGCGTGCGCGAAAACGCCGCTTCCGCGCTGGAAATCGCGCCCGGCGCGTCTGTGCCTGTGGCTGAACGCCTCATCAAAACACAAGGTGGCGCGGTCGCGCGCCTGGCCGCACGGATTCTGCAAGCGCAGGGCGCAATGCTGCCGCCTCGCACGCGTTCCGCCTTGGCGGATGAATACATCGCTCTTGCCTCTGGCGCGAAAGGCTCTGGCGCGGCCTTGGATGCGCGGCAGGACGTGGACGAAAAACGCACGGCGCTCCTGTCCGTGCTGCGCGGCGACGAGGACGGCGTGCTGGCAGAGCGCGCAACACAAGCGGCTCACAAACTGCGGCAAACCGGCGAAGACCAACGCGCACTAGGGCTGCTTAAATCCATAGTTGGTGTGGCCGGCTGGGGAGATGAACAGCGCCTCGAACTGGCCTTGGCGGGGCTCAGCGTGGTACCGCTGGCGCTTTCCCGCTCCGCACGCGCCATGAATCATAGTTTGCGCCTGATGGAAGAAGTGCTCGGTAGCCCCGACGCGGATGCTCCTGGCCTCGCCAAGCGGCTGCTCAAGGACCAGGCGGTGGAGCGCAAGGTGCTCTATTACCTCGGGCACCATTGCTGCGAATTGATGCAGGCCGCACGTGAGTTCGGGCGCGTCCTGCTTCAGGATCTCGCCGGGAATCCCCGCACCGATATAGGTCGGCAGGCCAAGGAAAAGCTGGTGCTGGAGGGTCTCGTCAAGAGCCAGGTATCGAAGACCGGCATTCTCGAAGAGCGCGCCAAAGTCATGATGGCCGCCGCAGACATGGCCGCCCAAGCCGCCGCAGACGAATCGCAGCACGCCCAAAAAATAGCACGAGCCGCCACCGCCACGCACGAGGCCGCCCAGGCGGAAGAGCAGCGCAAGAACCGCGCCGGTCGGCGCGCTCTGGCGCGCAACACGGTGCTGGTGGCTAAAATGAAAGGCCAACCTGCGCGCAAAAAATAAGCACTAACTACATTCGAAAAAAGAGTCGCATAGTAACGTGCTGCAGAAGTCCGTGGCCATTTGCGGTGCCGGTCTGGAGACCCGCTCCACAAACAGATAGCTGCTCAATTCTGTGGGGTGGTACGTAGCGTCCTTACGCACCTGCTGCGGTGGAGAATGGCACGTCCGCTTTGTGTTTCGGAACTACGCGTGGCCTTGCCCGCAGCTCTTCTACCTGACGCAATTCCATCGGCACATCACACGGCGTCACGGCGGCCTTCACTGCGTGAGCGGCTGGTCCGCCGCTGTGGAGGCGTGGGACGTTTTTGGGGTTGAGCTGTGCGGTGACCACGTAGGGGATCGTGCCGCTGGCTGCGGCCAAAGCTTCTACGCTGATGCGCTGTTTACCGTCGGCGCTAGTGCCGATCAGCGTGACTTCCTCGCCCACCTCCGGCAGACCTTCCGGTGTGCTTGCCAGCGGCGTAACGTCCACCACTGTGTAATCCATGGAAACCGCGCCCACCACCTGGAGACGCTGGTTGCGCACGAGCACTTCGCCCTGCCCGGAACAAACGCAGCGGTAGCCGTCGCTATATCCGACCGGCAAGGTGGCAAGAACTGTTTCATGCGCGCAGCGGTGGGTGCGATTGTAGCCCACCGTCCAGCCCGCAGGCCGACGGGCCAGGTGGACCATTGTGGTGTGTAGACTCAACGTGGCGTGCAGGTCCAATGCGTCACGACTGGCTGGCCAGTTGCGTATGCCATGGAGCAACGTGCCGCAGCGCACTAAATCCAACTGCGCCTCCGGATGAAAGACCGTGGCGGCGCTGTTGGCCGCGTGGCGCGTGCGAAGACGTATATTTTTTTCTTCAAGGTTCCGCAACAGGTTACGAAAGAGCGCCAGTTGTTCGCGAGTAGGTGCCGAGTCAACTTCTTCCGCCGAGGAGAAGTGCGTGAACGCGCCGTCAAGTTCCAGCGTTTTTTCAGCCTTGACTCGAGCGGAGACCGGCCCCAGTTCATCGGGCGCTAAGCCACTGCGGCCCATGCCGGTATCTACGAGCAGATGGACCTTGGTCTTGCGCCCGCGTTGCAAGCCGTGGCGTACGGCGCGGGTGCTTTCGGCAAGCATGCTAAGTTCGTCTGCACTAGAAACAGCGAAAGTCAGAGCGGCCTCGACGCCAGGGCGGAATTCTTCGGGGCAACACGGGCCTAAGAGCAGCACCGGTGCTGTAATACCGGCGTCGCGCAGCTCCACTCCTTCGCTGACGCGCACCACGCCAAGGCATTGCGCGCCTGCTGCCAGGGCCGCTTGTGCCACCGGCACCGCGCCGTGGCCGTAGGCGTTTGACTTAACCACCGCCAGCAGTCCCGTACCGTGCTTTAGCAAGCCTTTAATTTGGCGGACGTTATGTGAAACGGCGTCAAGATTTATGCGCGCCCACACGCGCGCCTGAGGTTGAGCGGGGACGAGACTCGTGTCGCGCATGGCAGTTCTCAACTTGAGGCCAAAATCTTAGCGTACTCTTTCACCACGAAGCCCAGCCTTGTCGTTCACGTTCCGATCCTCGAAGGTCCTTGAGGCGAACGTAGACCTCTTAGTTTGTGTATCGTGAATCTGAGTTAACTTGCTTTAGCACTTTTGTGTCGTGTTCTTGAGATTTTCAATCCAGTCTGTTTTTCTTGGTGTGAAAAAGGCCGAAGTAGGCTGCTTTTCAGCCCAAATTTAAGGAAGCTTGGCATAGCGTGGTACGAGACGAGAGGGAACAAATCGCAGTGGAAAAGGCGTGCGCAATCTACTTCGATGTGCCTCGCTTGGTTATTCGAGGAGGCCGCTACGCGCCCCGGAACGGTGCGCCCGCCACGGGCACTGGCGGTTCGACCACAGGTTCAGGCATAGCGGCTAGAGCTGCTTCTTGCAGGTTGTCGGAGCGCTTTTTTTCAAGTTCGTCCAGTTTCTGCTGATCGCGGCACGTGTGCGCATCGCAGGCGAGCCTACCGGCCTCACCAGGTCCTACTTCTGCGGCTTTGCGCAAATAGAGTGCGCCGATCTCTTTGGGAATGGCGCAGAGCGCCTTGGCCGCGCCCAAGTGGGTTTCGGCGGCCAGCGCAAGCACCGGGTTGTAGCCTTGCTTGGCGTACGCGGCGGCCTTCTGCTGCAGCGTATTGACCTCGTCTTCAAGCTTTTTGTCTTGCGAGTGGTATTCGCCGTGCGGGTCCTTGTACACGCCGATCTCGTCGTCGGTGAGGTAGCAGGCCGGATCGGATTCCCACATCTTGCCCGTGGCGAAGCGGGCGCGAGCGCGGAAGTTGCCGTTGCAGAACTCAAAAAATTTGCACTTACTACAGCGGCCTTGGATCAGAGGACGGCGGAACTTGTAGCCTGCGATTTCAGGCACGGCGATGTTGTCCCAGATTTTTCGGAAGGGCTTCTGCCGCACGTTGCCCCAGTTTTCGTCCCACGAGAACTGGTCTGGATGGACGTTGCCGAGGTTGTCGATGTCGCCGAAGCCGATGCCGCTGCGGTTACCGCCCTGACGCAGGAGCAAGGTGTAGATGTCGTCGGCCAGTTTCATTTTCCCTTGTTGGCGCAGGCGCAAGATCAGGTAGGGTCCGTCGCAGTGGTTATCGATGGTTAGAATATCTTTTTCGACTCCGCGCTTATGGAAGTATTCGGCGCGGTCGATGATCGAATCGACGATCTCGCGTGACCATTTGTGCGCCACGTCATCTTTCATCATGTCGCTACCGCGGCCCGAATACACCAAGTGATAGACGCACATGCGCGGGAGATTCTTGCGTTCCAGGAAGTCGAAGACCTTGGGTAAATCCGCCGCGTTGTGGCTGGTGACGGTGAAACGTAAGCTAACTTTCACGCCTGCTTCCAGGCAGTTCTCCACGCCGCGAACCATGTCGGAGAACGCACCGACCTTGCCGCGAAAGGAGTCGTTGGTCTCTTCGAAGCCATCCATGCTGATGCCGGCATAGCCCAGGCCCAGGTTCTTCATCTTGCGCGCGATCTCGCCTGAAATCAGTGTCCCGTTGGTCGAAAGCGTTGGCCTCACGCCAACTTTCTTGGCATACGTCATCAATTCAAACACGCGCCTGCGCATCAACGGTTCGCCGCCGCTGAAGAGCAGGATCGGCACGCCGTACTCGGCGAGATCGTCGATCATTTTCAACGCTTCTTCGTGGTTCAATTCGTTCTCGTACTTCTTGGTCTCGCTGTCGGAATAGCAGTGGACGCAGCGCAGGTTGCAGGAGCGCGTGGTGTTCCAGGTCATCACGGGCTTGTACTGTTGCGCGAAGGACCACATATACGGCTGCATGCCGGGCTGAGGACGAAAGCCGACCTCGGAAACCATGTCGGGCGTGACATGGCCGGTGATGAAACGGGAGATGCGGACAGGCATGTTGACTCCGAAACCAACGCACTAACCAACACGTAAACCGGATCTACACTTCCGCGTATTCGTGGCACCAACAATTCTGTTGCGGGTCCAGCGTCTTGCCTGCGGCTACGGATTTGGGGTGCGACTTGTACCACATCTGCTCGAACTCTTCCTTGTTGGCGTAGCCTTCTTTGCGGATGTCGTCTTCGGTGATGTCGCCCACCTTAATCTTCTCTACCCGCACGGTGCGAAAGCGTTTGCCCTTGACCGAAAAGGTGTCGCCGGGGTCCAGCCAGCGCCGGAAGCGCCGTGACATCTGCTTATTGCCCTTGAGAATCTGATCGACATTGTTTGGCAAAACCATGAAACGAGCGCCGTGCATGTCGTCGTGTTCGGTAATTTGCAGCATGAGCGTCTCGGACCGTTGGCCCTGCGCCGCGTCGATCAAGGCCATGTATTTCTTGGCCAGCGGATGCGGCAGTTCATACTGCGTCACCAGGAACATGGTCGCTGCCTTGAGGTGCTCCTCGCGTGCGAGCGCAGGCTGTGCTTGGCACAATTCCTGAAGCCTGTTCCAGCCCGCTTGGAGGCGTTCAGACTTTAGCGCATGGATGTCCACCTGCATTACAGCACCTTTCTTTAATCGCAAACGTCGGGTTGTGCGGAAGTATAGCCCTCCCTATGCCTTTAACCGCATTACTTTTTCTGAAGTGACTTTTCAAGGTCGCGGGCCTTGACGCGCAAAGGAGTTTCGTAACCGTTCACCACAAAGGCACAAAGCCCACAAAGAACAGCCTTGTCATTCACGTTCCGACCTATGAGCAACAAAAGGTCGGCAGAGGACGCCGACAACCTAGCCGACCAGAGGTAGGCGCTCCCTGTACGGCGGGCAGTGCCCGCCCTACACGACTGAACGGTTACGAAAATGACAAGCGCGCCTAAAGCATGAACTAGGCAGCTATCGCCCGGCCAGCAATTCGGCGCAGCGTTGCCGCAGCCAAACTTGAAACGCGGCCCAATCGTCCTGGGCGTCGGTGAGCCGGTCCTTGAGCTTTTTGTCGTGTGTTCCGGCACCCAGAACGACGACCAGGCCGTCGCGCGCGATGTCGCGCAGGTCGCCGTCGTCCGAACGCAGGTACGGCGCCAGCCGCTCGGCGATCATGGCGCGTTCGTGCGGCGGCAACGAGCAGGTCCAGGTGCTCGGCTTGCCGCGATCAAAACCTTCTTTATCGCCACCGCAGGCATCCACCATACGCTTCTTGTCGCGGCTGCTGTCGCGCATGGGCGCTTGGGCGCGGTAGCGCGCGACCCAGACGTCCTGCATGTACGTGGCCGCGCGCACGCCCGAGCACTGCGTGATGGCCTTCTCTAATTCGAGGATAAGTTCGCGGATCGTGCGGCTGTCGTAATATTGGCGCGCCGGGACTGCGTTACCCTGCTCACGCCGAAACTGCACGCCGCCCACGTCTTTCGCGTGGGGGATGAGCACCGCGTTGGATCGGTGCATGACGCGCTGATGGTAGGCGGCGATAAAACCCGTCGCGCGCGCGTTGCCAGGATAGGCCACGGCTTTCCAAAGGCTCACCGCATCGTGGAGATCAACTGGATCGGAGAACTCTTCGGCTATGAGCGCGTTGGCTGCTGGCAACGCGGCACGCACCTCGTTTTTGAGCTGCTCACGCAGGCCGCCTCCCGAGCCACGAAAGGCTTTGAGTGCCGCTGCCAAGCGTTCACGTGCTGCGGGGTCCAGCGTTGGCGGTGGATCGCGTGCGTCGTCTTCTTGCAGCCAAGCAACTACGTCGAGAGATCCGTCGGAGCGCCGCACAAGGGGAATTGGGCCAGCTTTTGTGCTGGAGGGCCACGGGACGGTTTCCGGTGCTCGAACGAGGGATGGCGGTGCCGTGGCCAACCGGAGGGGTTCACCCACGAGAAAGTCTGGCAGCGCCAACTTGCCGTTCTTGTCGATATGCTGGACGACCAGCCGCATTTGTTTTTCAGTGAGCTGTCCGGAATCGACGAAGATCCGGACCTTGTCCGGTGTGAGCGGCTCCAGACGCTGAAGTTGCGCCACCTTGGCTGGGGAGATGCGCGTGGCATCCTGAGCCAGGCTGTGCGGTGCGGCCAGAAGCATCAGGAGGCCAAGCAGTAAGAGCGGAAGCGTGGGTTGAGCCATGGTGGATTCCTTTAAGAGGTAGCTGAGGGGACGACGGAGCATGGAAGTCCTTCTTCAACGAAGATAGCCTTTCCGGGACGACGGTAAAACTGGGTTCTCGGTAACGGTTCGTCACAAAGCCCACAAAGAACAGCCTTGTCGTTCACGTTCCGACCTATGACCAATAAAAGTCTGCACTCTCTGTACGGCGGACAGTGCCCGCCCTACACGCCGGATCGGTTACGAAAAGCCTTATTGTTCACATTCCGATTATCGCCGTCCTTGGTGTCCATTGTGACTTTGCGGTGATCGGTTGCGGTTCTTGTATGGCTTGCGAGCGCTGCGACAGGTCCGGACTCTGATTCTACGTCCGGCCCGTTGCTAATCGGAAGTGCCTGAGTACCATGTGCAAACCAAGTTATCCGGCACAACGTGCTACAACATAAGGACTTCGCACGCATGGCTTCCAAGGAAAACCTGTTTCAGAAAGTATGGGATGCTCACGCTGTCCGCAAACTGTCCAACGGACAAGTGCAGCTTTTCATCGGGCTGCATTTGATTCATGAAGTCACAAGCCCGCAAGCTTTCGGGATGCTGCGAGATCTGGGTTTGAAGGTCGCTTACCCACAGCGCACCTTCGCGACGGTGGATCATATCGTCCCCACGGATACGCGAGCGGAACCTTATGCCGACCCGCTGGCGCAGGGCATGATCGACGCGCTCCGCGTGGCCTGCGGGGAATTTAATATCAAGTTCTTCGACACGAATTCAGGGCAGCAAGGCATTGTCCACGTCATCGGCCCCGAGCTAGGTTTGACCCAGCCGGGTCTGACCATTGCCTGCGGCGACAGCCATACTAGCACCCATGGAGCGTTCGGCGCGATCGCCTTCGGTATTGGCACAAGCCAGGTTCGGGACGTGCTGGCCACGCAAACTTTGGCGCTCGACCCACTCAAAGTCCGCCGCATCAACGTTGCGGGTCGATTGGCTCCGGGCATCTATGCGAAGGACGTCATCCTGCACATCATCCGCTTGCTTGGCGTTAACGGAGGAACGGGGTACGCCTATGAATACGGCGGCGAGGTGCTCGAGCGCTTCACCATGGACGAACGCATGACCGTCTGCAACATGTCCATCGAAGGCGGCGCGCGTGTCGGCTACGTGAACCCGGACGAGACTACTTTCGCGTATCTGAAAGGCCGACCTTATGCACCCCAAGGAACGAATTGGGACAAGGCCGTGGAGCGCTGGAAGGCTTATGCCAGCGATGTGAATGCGCATTACGACGACGTCGTCAACATCCAGGCCGAGGACATCCGGCCCACCGTAACGTGGGGCATCAATCCAGGGCAGGCCGTCTTCATAGACGAATGCGTACCCAAGCCCGAAGAGGTTGCGGTTGAGCAGCGCGCCGGCATTCAGGAAGCATTGGAGCACATGCAGCTGCAAGGCGGCCAGCCGATCAAGGGGACCAAAGTTGACGTGTGTTTTATCGGCTCATGCACCAACAGCCGCCTCAGCGATCTGCGCGAGGTGGCGAAATACGTTCAGGGCCGCCAGGTGGCGCACGGCGTCAAAGCTATCGTGGTGCCCGGCAGCCAGTTGATCGCGCAGCAAGCTACGCAGGAAGGCTTAGGCGAAATCTTCAAGGCGGCAGGCTTCGAATGGCGCGAGGCAGGCTGTTCGATGTGTCTGGCGATGAACCCAGACAAACTTGTGGGCGACCAGCTTTGCGCCTCCAGCAGCAACCGCAACTTCAAAGGCCGCCAGGGTAGCCCGACGGGCCGCACGATCCTGATGAGTCCATTGATGGTAGCCGCAGCAGCGCTGACGGGCGTGGTGTCGGACGCGCGCGAAGTGTTTGAAGTGGAAGCCGTGGGAGTGTAGCTCCCATAAGGAATGTGTGTGGATGGAAGACAAAGAACTAGAAAAGTTAGTTGTGGATCTTGAGTCCGACCGCGTGGAACGGAAAGCCAACGTAGCGGACCTGGATAAACTGCGCCAAGCTATCTGTGCTTTTGCCAATGACCTGCCTGGCCACAGGCGGCCTGGGGTGTTTTTCGTTGGAGTCCATGATGGGGGACAACCGACAGGTTTAGCCATCACGGATAAGCTGCTGCTCAATCTGGGCGGAATCCGTTCGGAAGGCAGGATTTTACCGTTGCCCATGCTGAATGTTGAAAAGCGCGTGCTGCATGGGGCTGAAGTGGCCGTTATTACCGTAGAACCATCCTATTCCACACCGGTTCGCTTCGACGGAAGGGTCTGGATTCGTGTCGGCCCGCGTCGTGCTGTGGCTTCGGCGGACGAAGAGCGCAGGCTTACAGAGAAACGCCAAGCGGCGGACGTGCCTTTTGACGAACAACCTTGTCTTGGCGCGTTGGTGGCAGATCTGAACGTGCCCTATTTTGCGGCCGCGTATTTGCCTAAAGTGGTGGCTCCCGACGTGGTGGCTGAAAACAGGCGCTCGACCGAAGATCAACTGGCCTCTTTGCGCTTTCTTTCTACCGACCTGACTACCCCAACGATGGCTGGAATTCTTGTGTTGGGTCTCGATCCCTTGCGCTGGCTGCAGGGCGCTTATGTCGAAATCGTGCGCTTTGAAGGTACCGACGTTACGGCTCCTATACGCAACCGCAAAAAGTTTGATGGTCTATTGGAGACCATGCTGCGCAACCTTGAACAGTTTTTGCCCTGGGCTATCGAAACGGGACTGTCACCGGACTCCGCCATGCGCATGCAAGCGGTTGCCGATTACCCCATCGAAGCGCTGCGGGAACTGGTCTTCAATGCGGTCATGCACCGCACGTACCAGGGAACGCATGCTCAGGTGCGGATTTTCTGGTTCAACGACCGCATTGAAATTGACAATCCGGGCGGATTGTACGGGCATGTCACTCCCGATACCTTGGGGCAGGCCACGGCTTACCGGAATCCCGTGCTGGCTGAAGCCATGCGTGCGCTGAAATACGTAGAGCGGTTCGGAATTGGAATTACCCGCGTGCGCACCGTTTTGGAACGCAATGGAAATCCACCCGCGGAGTTTCTGTGCAGGCCAGAGTCCGTGCGGGTGATCGTGAGGAAGCGCGCGGCAGGCGTCGCAACGCCATAACGCAGCGTATTGCGGCGCTGACGGGCGTGGTGTCGGACGCGCGCGAAGTGTTTGAAGTGGAAGCCGTGGGAGTGGGGTTAACGTAAGGCGGAAAGACTGCGAGAAAAAACATGGCCTTGGAAAAGATCAGCACCGTTTCCGGTACCGCCGTTGTCTTCGAAGGCGATGATGTGGACACCGACCGCATCATCCCGGCGCGTTTCATGAAGTGTGTCACCTTCGATGGACTTGGTGAGTATCTCTTTCATGACGTGCGCTTTGACGCTTTGGGCAACCAGAAAGGCCATCCGATCGACGCGCCGGAACGCCAGGGCGCGTCGATTCTGATCGTCGGCCATAACTTCGGTTGCGGTTCGTCGCGTGAACATGCGCCGCAGGCCATTCGCAAGTTCGGCCTTCAGGCGGTGATTGCGGGCGGCTTCGCCGAGATATTCTTCGGCAACAGCACCACGCTGGGCCTGCCTTGCGTGGCGCTGTCTAGCGCGGACTTGCGACGCTTGACCGAAGCCGTCAAAGCCAACGCGAAAGTTCAAGTACGCATCGACTTAGAAGGTGAAAAAGTAAGCTGGGGCGACGACTCCGCGCCGCTGACCATCAAGGACGGTGCGCGGAAGGCGTTGCTGGACGGCCAGTGGGACGCCATCGGGCAATTGCTTGAAGCCAAGGACGATGTGGCTCGGCTGGAAGCGACTTTACGGCACTAGCAAAAACGCCTTCATGGTCACAATTTGTGCAACGTTCGTATGTGGTTGGAGCCTCAACTTTGCGGCCAAGTATAACCAGCATCCCAGTGTATCGACGCGTCCCGGCGCGAGGGACTGCGCCCTTAAGTTGGACGGTCGTCTTGAGTGCGGTCGTGTGGGCCTCCTGCGGTCTCAGTGCAAGCGAGGTGCCACTCAGCGACGCCGGCAAACTGACGCCAGAAGCGCCGCCCAACGCACTGTTTCAAAAGCTTTCGCCGTCCGGCGCGTTTGTGATCCAGACCGATGTGTCGAAGGAATACCTTCACACGCTCTGCCAGAAGATCACCGACTCCGAACGGAAGATGCTCAACCACTTCAAGATCCCAGCCGGGTTTCTCAAGGGCAATGACCGTCAGGCGCGTATCGACCCCCGCTTTCCTGGCATCCGAGGCGACCTGCTCAGTTCGTGGGGGTACAAGCCGTGGATCGAAGTGCGGGTGTTCCATAAGTTCGAGGATTTTGCGGACGAGTACTTTGACTTGTCCGACCGGCTGGTTGCGCGCATCAACCATACGCCCATCAAAAAAGAAACCCCTGAAGAGCGCGCGGTACGACGCCTCACCGAGGGCGTGCCGGGTGCGGCGTACTGGCGTATCTCGGACCACGACAACAAGTATTACCAGCGCCTGATTCGCGCCTATGTCGGAGCTAAGAATCCCGACGAAGTCGCTGCGGATCTCTTGCATGAAATGGGGCATCTGTTCCTGGAAACATTTTTGCTCGAGTTTGCCGGTTCGCCCAAAAAAGGTCAGGAAGCCGAGAAGCGCGGCACGCCGGCATGGATCAGCGAAGGCGTAGCGCAGCTTTTTCAGGTGAATTGGGCCACGTCCAAAGAGGCCGCCAAGAAACGGAAGCAGTACCACGCGATGATGTACGTGGCGCTCAAAGCCGGTGACGCGTACCCGTTCAGCGCTTTCATGAACGTGACCAACGCCCACAATTTGCAAGCCGTCGCCGACAACCCACTCAAGGCCACCCTCAATTACGCTCAGTCCTACTCGGTGTTGCAGTACATGGTTGACATGAAGTGGCAACCCTTCCTGCAATTTCTCTCCAACTGCCGCTCCTACAACTTGGACGACCTGACACGCGGGAAGAAAAAAGTCAGCGAGTTGTATTCGGTGCAGGAACGCGCCTTTGAAGACGCCTTCGGCGTGCCCTTTTCCGAGGTCGAAGAACACTGGAAGAAGCACGTGATAGCTACGCTGGAAAAAGAACTCAAGCGGGATCCCAGCGGCCACTATTGGTGTGGTGAATACTATCTGCGCCGCAAGGGCACGGACTATCTGACGCAGGCCGCAGCGCGTTTTAAGCTGGCCATCGAGGGCGCGCCCAAGAGCGGCGCAGGCTACTTGGGCATGGGACGCGTGGGTCTTGTTCAAGGTGAAACCGAAACGGCGCTCAAGAACCTGCGGGTAGCCAACAAGTTAAGCCCCCGGGACGAAGACGTGTGGTACTACCTCGGCGTGGCTCAGATGCGTGGGGGCCAGGCGCAGGAAGCCACGGCCAGCTTTGAAAAAGCCGTCGCGCTTTATCCGCTCTTCCAGCACGCCCATGCAGGGCGGGCCGCCGCCTATTTTGAGACGCGCGCGTTTAAGAAAGCGGCGGCGTCCTACGAAGCGGCCCACCAGATTTCCAAGCAGCCGCAGTACCTGTACAGCATCGGGCAAGCGTACTTTTTCGATAAGGACTACACCGCTGCGCAGAAGAACTTTGCGGCCTACTGCCAGGTCTTCCCCAGGGACGCCCAAGGCCAGTTCTGGTACGGCATCGCGGCGCAGCGCCTGAACCAGCAGCCCTTCGCGGCGCAAAAACTAGAAGAAGCTGTCCAACTCGAGCCGACCCATCCTATGTACAAAAATGCTCTGGCCTTGGCGCGGAAAGGCGAACAGCTACGGTTTAGCCTTGAAACCGAACCAACCACGTCCGACCAGGTATCTGCGGCAGGGGTTCCCACCGCCAAGAATATCGAGGCTGAGTAGTTTTTGGGTGCGACACGCGCAGCGCCTGCTGTGGGCTGCGATCCTAGTGGATGTCTGGAGTCCGGTACATGAAACTGCTCTGCCCGTCCTGCCAGCGTGAGCTAAACCTGCCGGAACACTTGGCCGGGAAACTCGTCAAATGCCCTATCTGTTGCGACCGCATCGACGTGCCGGTCGTGGTCGGACAAGCCCAGCCGCCGCCGATCATGTTCCAAGCGTCGCCCGTGGATGAATTGAGCCTGCAATCGAGCGATACCGCAGCAAGCGACGACGGTGGGCTGCCCAAGACGGACTTTTGCCCAAACTGCGGAGTCAAGTGGCGGGTCGGCGGCACCACGTGTCACAAATGTTTTTTTAATCTCTCGCTGAACCGCAAACTCAATCCGCTCGCCGCACGGAAGCGCAGCTCGCTATCCATCGATCTTACAAAAGTTTTCATGCTCGTGACCCTTGTGGGTGCCGTGTATGGCCTGTACTGGATGTACGACCACTGGAGCGGAGTCGAGAAGGACATCAAGGCAGGTTTCGACGCCGCTTCGCGTGGACACGTCACGGCGGATTCCGAGAAGCTGCTCCAGCGTAAAGATGGCAAGACGTTGGGTGCGTCGGGCCCTCATGCCCCAGTCGCTACGGGCAGTCCGCATCCGGAAAACACCGCGTTCAAGACGTGGCCCGTGCCCAAGCAGGTGGCGGAAACGCTGGCAGATCTACGAAACACAGCGGCGTTGTCGCGAGGCCGGGGGCGTGCCGTGGGCTTGGCGCGCGATCCAGAAGCCGCGCCGCTGCTGATCAAAGCGCTCGAAACATCTTTGAAAAAAGACACCCCGGAATCTTTCGAGTTTCGCTTGGCGCTGGCCACGGCGCTGGCCGCAGCGCGGGATCCAGTCGCCGCGCCGCTGCTGGTAGCGTGCCTGACCACCCGAGGAGCCAGCGGGAACGAGTACGAACAGATGTTGCAAGTCGTGTCTCGTGAGCTTGACAGTATGGGACGCAAGGGGCTGGCCACGGTCTGGAAGGCGCTACAGGATGGCGACGAAGACCTCAAGATCGGCCTGATTACGGCGTGTGAGCGCAACCGCTGGACCTTTGATCCCGCCACGGCGCGTGCCTTGATTGCGTCCAAAGTGCCGCGCGTGCGCCGTGCGGCGCTGGTTGCTCTGAGCCGCACGTTGCACATTCCGGAAATCGCCGGTGACCTCGTTAAGCTCATCGCCGATGCCGATCCCGTGGTAGCTGCCTCGGCGTCCGCCGCATCCGCCGTGCTGCATAAACAGGCCCTGCCTCTAGCACTGGACGCGCTTAAAAACGACGACCTTACGCTGGCCCAAGTGGTGCTTTACGCACGCCCGATACTGGCCTCCGGTGACCGCGCAGCCCTGCGGCGCTTGAACGCGCGGCTGGTCGCCTACGTCGGCGGAGATCAACCCGCGCCGTTGCCTGCGGGCGAAGCCTTGGTCCTGTCCGGAGACGAAGCGGATAAGCTAACGCGCTTGGCGCGCCTGGGTCTTTCGGGGAAGCTCGAACCACCAGAGGCCGGTCCGTATATTGCCGCCCTGTTGTCGGACCGCTTTCTTAACGTCCGCCGCCGTGCCGCGTCCGTGCTTCAAGGCCACGGTCACGCGGCCGTTGTTGAAGCGCTCGCATTGGCCTGCCTCGACGACGATCTGCACCTCGCCGTTAGGGCCGCAGATGCGCCCGCTGCCGCAGCCAAGTCTGTGGTAACGCGCGCGCTGCTCGTCTGGAAGGCGGGCCTGGATTCGTTCGGACACCGCCGTGTTTGCTGTGCCGGTGCCCTGCACCGCTTGGGCCACTCGGAAGGTACCGCGTTGCTCCGGCAAGTGGTGCGCAACGAGGGGTCCGGCTGGGTCGAATGCTCCCTGGCGCTCCGTTTCCTCGGCAACGATATGAGCGCTGCAGAACGAGAGGTTGCCGCAAAACTCCTGGCCCAGGCCACCCTCGACGAATCGGCGCGACGTTTCGCGCAGGCCGCGCTGGCACGCGCCGGGCACGATACCGCACGGGATTGGCTCTACGCGCGCCTGCGTACGCCGGACTCCGATGAACTCAAGGAACTCGTTTTGCACGAAGCCGTTGCCTTGAACGATGCACGCTTCGTTGTGCCGGGCCTGGCCGTGGTGCATAGCGGAGGACTCAACTCCGAGTCGTTCATGTCGCTTTGCCTCGCTTTGAACCATTTTCCTTCGCGCGATGTGGCCCAAGCCTATGTGTTGGCCCTGACCACCGCGAATGCTCAGGCGGCGCGCACGCTGTCCATGGCGCTGGCCGCCTACAAGGACACGGCGCAGCAACTCCTGCAGGAAGCGCTCATGAGCAACGATACGAAATCCCGTTCAGCCGCCCTGATCGGCTTAGCGGAAATTGGCACGCCAGCGGCTTATCAAGTCGTTTTGCAGCGGCTCAAAGGCGCAGAGCAGGACGCGGGCGTACTCGCGGCGGGAACCCAAGCGTTAGCGCGGCGCGCCAATCTGCCCGAGGACTTGCAGCCGCATGAGTTTGAAGTGCTGCTGCTGGGCAGCTCGCCCAAACTGGACGGCACATGGAGTTCCTTTTCGCTGGACGTGGCACCGGTGAGTTACCAGTTGCCTGCGGAGATGAGGAAGGTTGTACCGCAAGGCCCGCGCTGGCCTGGCAACCCAGAGTTCAAGATATTGATCGAGGCCGAGGAAACTGGAGCGGACATCGTTCGGAAAGAACGCAGCCGCATCACCGGAAAACAGGACGAACTGGAACGCGGAGGCCTGTTCTTCCTAGAGGAGAACGTGACAGCCGTTGGTGCAGGCACTACCTTTACCGGCTTTGCCTACCAACAGGGCCAGCGCGCGAACGTGGTCGTGACTGCATTTTGCAAAAGCAAGCCGCGCAATTTCTACCTACGTGTCGATTTTGTTTGCCGCGAAACGTTCTGGGCCTATAACAAGCCGCTACTCGAGAAAATCCTCTCCACGATCACCTT
>Ga0114940_10000565_pt1 | contig 16719 bp, 16 predicted proteins | sample ColdCreekSource_FD_87195 | JGI IMG/M metagenome (GOLD analysis project Ga0114940, IMG submission 87195) | Groundwater microbial communities from Cold Creek, Nevada to study Microbial Dark Matter (Phase II) - Cold Creek Source | ecosystem: Environmental > Aquatic > Deep subsurface > Groundwater ... | reverse complement strand
GTGACACCAAAGTCCGTTCAATTATTATATTGGTGACATTGGGTGCTTTGCTCTCAGTAAACTTGATCACTAATGCGTTGCTGCCTGTGTTCGGATTCTTTGGATTTACGAATGCCGGTCCAATGACATCTATTATTCTAGCCTTTGGGTTCGCCTACGTCATAGTCAAGCATAAGTTGTTTGATATCCGTCCAGTGATAGCCAGAACAGCCGGCTACCTGCTTAGCGTTGCAACATTGGCAACCGCTTATGGTCTATTGGTCTTCGGTGTGGCTCATATATTGTTTGATTTAGAGCTTAGCTTTGGACAACAGTTAGCGCTCTCTATCGCAACAGGTGTTGCTGCGCTAACATTCCATAATTTTAAGAGGATTTTCGATAAAGTTACTAACAGCCTATTTTATAGAGACGCCTATGATACCGAAACCTTATTCGATGAGTATAATAAGGCGCTCGTTAGCACAATCGACCTCAACCAACTTTTGAAAAGAGTATCAAAGGTTGTGGTGGACCATCTAAAGGCAGGCTATTGTGTAGCCTTTATATCTAACGATGTCAGCAGGGGAGTCGGTAGCAGCGAGAGGGTTTTGAGCGACCATGATACGCGCATCATACGTAATAGTCTTAAATCATCATCTCATAGCGTACTTGATACTGATGAATTACCTCCAGGCACGGGAGAGCTCGAGTCGGTATTGCGGAACAATGATATAGCTTTGGTGCTAAGGCTAAGCACACTCAAAGAGTCTAAAAATGGGATGAATTATTTAGTTCTAGGTTCAAAAAAGAGCGGTAACCCTTATACCAGCCAAGACATCAAAGTTATAGAAACCTTGGCAAATGAGCTGATTATCGCCTTGCAAAACGCCCTACGGTTCGAAGAGATCGAGCGCTTTAACGAAACGCTGCAACAAAAGGTTAAAGACGCGACGTATAAATTGCGCGAGTCAAATAAAAAGCTCAAGCAACTCAACGAAAGCAAAGATGACTTTATTGGTATGGCTAGCCACCAGTTGCGCACGCCACTGACTAGTGTCAAAGGGTACCTTAGCCTGGTGGTGGATGGCGACGCTGGTAAGATTAATGACACCCAAAAGCAGCTATTGCAGCAAGCCTACACCAGCTCGCAGAAGATGGTCTATCTGATTGCTGACCTGCTCAACGTTTCGCGGCTCAAGACGGGTAAGTTTGTGATCGAGCGGGCGCCAGTCAACCTCGACAAGTTGATATCAGAAGAGATGGGCCAATTAAAGCAAGAGGCTGTCGGCCGTGGGCTGGAGCTGACATATGTCGTCCCTAAGAACTTCCCGACATTGCCGTTAGACGAGACTAAGACCCGACAGGTTGTGATGAATTTCTTGGATAACGCCATTTATTACACCCCTAGCGGTGGACATGTCCGGGTCGAACTGACCAACCTGCCAAAGAGCGTTGAATTCCGGGTTGTCGATGATGGTATCGGTGTACCTAAGGATGAGCGCCACAGGCTGTTCACTAAATTCTACCGTGCCCGCAACGCCCAGCGCGCCCGTCCTGACGGTACTGGATTGGGATTGTATATGGCACAAAAGGTTATCACTGTCCAAGGTGGGGCGATAATCTTTAACAGCGAATACGAAAAAGGCAGCACTTTTGGCTTTACGTTCCCTAAAGACCTGCCCGCAGATACCGTGACGTTACCACCGCAGACTCAAGAGTAGTACAGTGGTCGTATATGTTGTAATAATGTTCTAGCAACATAAATACTTGCCAAAATGTAAATTTAGTGCTACAATATGGTAAATATCTGTGGAAATTAGGAGAGATTTTTAGATGAACCAATTATTCCGATCTAAACTAGCACTTGCTGCAGTAATCCTTAGCGGTTTCGGCTTTGCCCTCGTAGCTACTGGCACTCAACCTGTTAGCGCTGCTTCATACGTACAGGACTGTACTACTAACTCGATCATCAAGTGTGGCGTTTCGTCACCAACCAACCTCATTACTAAGATTAAGGGTAACGAGCCTGCTGATCTTAATAATATCTACAAGCACTTTGGCATCTCACCCACTGACTATGACAAGTTTGCCAAAGAAGCCGTTACTGGTACTGCCTATAAGAACGGCAACATCGTTGTCGGTGGTAAAATCGTTGCTACCGATGCTTGGAGCATTGGTCGTGAATCAAAGTCATACAGTAAGTCATACCCAATTGATGGTAAGACCTACCACGCTTCGTTCGCTACTGACGTCTTTAACGCTGACAGTCTGCCAGTCTTCGTATGGTTTAACGACAAAGGCGTAATGACTGCGGCTATACTCCAGGCCTGCGGTAACCCAATGGACGGCAAAGAAGTCACTCCTGATTATGCATGTAAGGCTTTGAATGCAACTGCGGTGAGCGGTAAGAAGAACACGTATAACTTCACTACAGAAGCTCCTGTTTCTAAGGGTGTCACTGTATCTAAAGTTGTATACGACTTCGGTGACGGCTTTCCTCCTGTTACTAAGACCAAGCCTAGCGATGTTGCATTGCATATCTACAGTAAGCCCGGTACATACACCGCTAAGGTAACTGTCTACGTAAAACTGCCTAATGGCAAAGAAGTTGTAGCTCCCGGCGCTGGTTGTATCAAAAAGATCACTATCAAAGAAGATGAGAAGCCATCGGTTAAGCCGACTGCCGTCTGGGCCTGTACTAACTTAACAGCTACTCCTCAAACCCAAAACGACAACTCTTACTCGTACACTTTCCGCGCTAATGCCAGCATGGAAAATGCTACCCTGGTAGACGCTAACTTCAACTTCGGCGACGGTATTACAGCTAACAACGTTAAGCCATCTGGCAAAGACGATAACAATATCTCAACAAGCCACACATACACTAAGTCTGGCACATACACTGCTAAGGCAACACTGAACTTTAAGGCTAACAGCGGCGCTGCTACAGGAAGTTCTACTTCTACAACTTGTGAAGTAACCATTACTACTGGTACTCCTCCTCCAGTTACGCCTCCAGCCCCTGAAGAATTGCCTAAGACTGGTATTGCCGGTATTGCTGGCCTCTTCGGTGGCGCAAGCGCCCTTGGTGCTGCAGGTTACCGTTGGCACGCTAGTCGCAAGTTGAATAAGGTCGATAACCTTATCAACAAGCTTCGTGGCTAAGATAGCAAGGAGATACGAGTGAAGAGCGCGTTTAGACGACTATTCGGAAGCATGTGGAGTGGCCTGGTAACGGGTCTGATTATTGGTGTCGCCGTGGTAGTGCCGGTAGCCACCGGCGCTGAAACCTCGGTAGCAATCAAAGGCTCACTGCGTGCGGCTAATATCACGGCTGGCAACACCGATTACAAAGAGACGGTCAATGCCGGCTACGACCAGGTCGTAAAGCTCCAAGTCTACTATGTTAATACTGCGGCCGCTGGCTCGGATGATATCGCCAACGATGTCAGGGTCAAGATTGCCTTACCGAGCCAAGCAGGAACAAAGCAGGCGGTTACTACTACTGTCAAAGGCTCCAACACTAGCGAGATAAAGGACCAGGCGGAACTAACGCTCGACAATGAGCAGGCGGTTATCCAATATATCCCTGGTACGGCCATCTGGAAGCACAATACCGGCTCTGTCGAGGCTCCTACGATAGAAGAAACGAAGATCTCTGATGAGGTTGTTGTTGGCGCCCAAGGCGTTGTCCTAGAAAAACAAAAACCAGGCGAAGCCTATGGCTCGACTGTTTCGATCCAAGCCAAAGTGATGGTGCCGGGTGTCAAAGTTATAAAAGAATCCCAAGTAAAAGGCGAGACCAATAAATGGTCAGCTAACAACAGTGCTAAACCAGGCGATACATTACGCCATCTTATCAGTTACCAGAACACCTCCAATGGCCGGCAAAAACAGGTTGTAGTACGTGATGTACTGCCTGCCAAGATGCAGCTAGTGCCTGGTTCGACAATGCTCTACAACAATAGTAGCCCTAATGGTGTTAAAATCGCCTCTGACGCAGTCGTAGACAGTGGAATCATTATCGGCAATTATGGTCCTGGTGCTAATGCCTACGTAACTTTTGAAACAACTTTTACATCAGCCGATCAGCTTAGTTGCGGCAATAATGAATTCCGTACTATTGGTTACGCCCGTCCTCAGGATATGAATGAGTACTTCAATAGTTCTGTGACGACTGTTAAGCGTGAGTGTGCCGCCGCACCAGCGCCGACACCGGCTACTCCGCAGCAACCCTCGGTAGCTTATAGCTGCGATATGCTGACATTAACAAAAGGCGATAACCGCAAGGTGACTGCTAAGGTTGACTACACTGCCAAAGACGGTGTCAAACTCAAGCTGGTTAGCTACAACTTTGGCGACAACACTCAGCCACTATCGACCGACAAAACCAGCGTTGACCACACCTACGCCAAAGACGGTGAATACACCGTTACGGCTACCTTGACGGTTTCTGTCAACGGCAAAGACCAGACTTCTACCAGTGCCGCCTGTGCCAAGCAGGTTAGCTTTGCCGCCGCTCCAGCCAATCCAACGCCTCCAACGGCACCTGCCGCTAGCGACTTGCCTAACAGTGGCCCAGGTAGCGTAGCCGGCTTGTTTGTCGCCGCTTCGGCTATTGGCTTTGTGGCTCACCGCCTGCTCGTCAGCCGGTGGTTGCGTCGCTAGCCCTAGGGCCTGACGCGTACAATAGTCAAAAATGGCTGCATGTAACCACTAGCATGAAAGTCAAATCCATGCTATATTTAACATCAGTTTTAATGAGCATGACTGACCGCTCACGAAATTTTGGAAAATCCCTTGCTGTCTAATGGGTTTTAGGCTGTAGGGATTTTCTTTTTGTCTCTGTTATGGTATGATTGGTCGGTCGAAGATCGTTGTTTTCGACTTTGTTCTTATAAGTTTATATAAAGGCTTACTCACTAGCTCCGGTCCATATGGCTTCGCCATATCCGACCACGTGCTCGGAATAAGCCAAAATATGCAAGCATAATTTGTACATTGCCTCACGTATGGTCTCATCGTCTAACGGTTAGGACACCAGGTTTTCATCCTGGCAATCGGAGTTCGATTCTCCGTGAGATCACCATTAAGTAATCTCAGATACAAAAGAATCCGAAAATTTATCACAATCGGATTCTTTTGCTATCTCACCTCTGTAGAATAAAGTTCGATTCTGCTTAGACTTATTATTGTTTATTGTGCGAGTACAGATTATAGTATACTTAATTATTAATCCTACCTAAGGGTAGACTTTTTAGTTTTATGCATTTACCGCTAACGATATCAAGCGAGATTAGCGAGCAATTCGCGTCTCACATTACGGAAAATCCTACAGATTACATATGCGTCTACGGTAGTAGTGTATATTCACCAGATAAGGTAACCTCAGATGTCGATCTCTTCGTGGTCACTCATGAGGTGGGCAGGCTCGCGATTGACCCACTAGTAGATTTTATCCGAGACTTACACGCCAGGCACGGGAGACGTCTTGACGAGGAAGTTCCATATCAAAACAAAATTCATTATAGGGATGCTGAGATTGAAGATGCGTTGCAGTTTGGCGGCTTTGAGGTGAATAACTCTGTTATTACTGTTCCGCCCGTTCGTAAGGAAGCTGCTTTTCTCGAAAGTGCCGCCATCAAAGCGCGCCTTGCGTTAAACGGCCTCACCACGCCTCACGCCGTGATAGGGAAGAACTTCTCGCGCTATCACGTAACCCGAGAAAGGGCAGGTGAGGCAGCGGCATTGCTAGCTATCAGCCTACTCAGGCAAGAAGAATTTGGCGTTCAATCACTTCACGACGCTCTAGTAGTCAGTGAGACGGGCGCATCGGGTGAAATGTTTCTTGGCTATAAAACCGAATATCCCCTGGTAAGCGAACACCTTCGCGGGGTTCTGGGTGGAGCAGTAGATCGATTGGCCAAGCAAGGAGTGGTCAACACCACGACACATGGTTATGCAGTGAGTCTGGAAACATTTGATCCTAAAGGCTATATGCAGACAACAGCAAATCATGGTCAATAAACCGACAGAAAGGTTATATGATGAACGACTCAGAAATATTCCTGACCAATACTAATAGAGATATGGCACGCGAACTTTTTGTGAGTGCTATAGATAATGGTATCGACTTTAAGCTTCAAGAGAAAGTGCGTAAGGGTGACTTTGTTGAGCTGAAACCAGAATCATTTATTGATGCACTCCCTGAGGAAGGGGTAGCTATACAGGAAGTGCAGCGAGAGTTTGATGAGCGTTTTCTGCCATATTGCTACAACTTTGCCAGCCCTAATTTTATGGGCTTCCCTGATGCGGGGAATTCAATAGCAGCAATTACCGGTAGCTTGACTGCTGATTTCTTACAGCAAAACCTCATTAACCAATCCTTTTGTAGTCCCTCAGGTACATTTGCGGAAATATCTGTCATCAGATGGCTACGTGAAATTGTTGGCTACACTAATTCTACAGAGGTAACTGATATTTTCGATGTTGGTGGTGTCATAACGGGTGGTGGCACAACTAGTAATGCAATCGGTATTCTATTAGCTCGAGAAAATCACAAGCCAAACACTATGAAAACTGGCGTTAATATGACCGACGACTTCTATCTTATAGTCCCCAAAGGTATTGGCCACTACAGCGTGAAGAGCGCTCAAATGTGGGTAGGGTGTGGTAACCGGCTACTTGAAGTTGAGACGGATGGATTCCGCTACGATCTAGAGGCACTCAAGGACACGCTCGAAGAGTACAAGGGGCGTATTATGGGTCTGGTGGCATACGCAGGCGACAGCCGTACTATGACTGTAGAGCACTTTGATGAAGTAGCAGAATTGGTAAAATCTATTGATCCTACCATTTGGTTGCACGCCGATGCATGCCATGGCTTTTCGCTTGGGTTTAGTGACACTCTCCGTGAGAAACTGAAAGGTATCGAGTTATTCGATAGTATCACAACTGATCCACACAAAGTCATGAATAGCCCGTACACCATTAGCAGCCTGCTAGTTAAAGACCCTCAGAAGATGCGAACTGTGGGCAGTACCTCAGACCTGATTATGCAGGAGCAATTCGCATTTGGGCAGATAACGCCGTTTATTGGTAGTAAGCCGTGGATGTCTCTCAAATTGTGGTTTATGATCAAAAATCTTGGGCGAAAAGGCTTTGGGCAGATTATCGACAAGCGTCACCAACTTGCGCTAGATCTTGCAGAGCTTGTTGACTCGTCCGACGATTTCACTCTCATAAATAAAGTTGACATTAACTCAGTCGCATTCGTATATACGGGTGATTTGAAAGACCTTACGGTCGAACGACTCAACGCGATGAATCGTGCCATTCATGCCACAATAATCGAAGAGGGCATATATCATCTGCACCAATTTAGCATTCCAGACGCCGGTATCATTAAGAAGGGTGAGATAATATATCCGTTGCGCTTTATGAGCGGTAACCCTAACACTACTAAAAAACATCTTGTCGCAATGCTAGAGTATGTCAGTGATATTGGGCGAAAGATTCGAGAGAACTCATGATCTATACATTGAATCTTAGTTTACACAACGTCAAATAACTGTGATATAGTTGCATGATGAGTCATGAATCTACCAACTATCAGTATCCCTGGATCGCTAGCGTTCCAGAAAACCCCGAAGATTATTTAGAGCCCGGTTATTACGACAAGCTTCTTAAAGACTATTCCTTTGGAGGTAGAACAGATCTCGAACTTCTCGGTAGTCATCTTGAAAGTGCTCCTACCGTAACACGGATGCTTGAACTAGGCTGCGGCTCGGGCAGGGCAACCCAAGAAATAATGACCCAACTAGGTCGTATTGAAAGTCTCGACCTCGTAGACTTAAGTGAGGAAATGGTGGGTCATTGTCGTTCTAAATATGCTGACCAAGATGAAGTCTCGGTTATTAAGTCGGACAGCGTCGATTTTCTGGGAAATAGTACACAAACATACTCTTCTGTCGTCAGTATGTGGAACTTGTCGCATTCTGTCCATCAACACATGATAAGTAAAGGCCGTGAGGCTGGTTCTACGCATGTAGCATCAGCACTGGATAAATTCATCGTACACAATCTTGAAGTTGGCGGTAGTATGTACCTTTTCCATTACGATATACAATCAGCTGAACAGCGTCTTATCAATCCTTGGAGGCTCAACCTCTGGGAAGAAGCGGACCCAAATTACGATGCATCCGATCAGTCGCCGTCAAAAGATTTACTAGACGATCTGCTCACAGGCCTCCAAGATAGAGGTTTTGTTAGCTTTGAAGTAGATCATCTTGTAGGAGATCCAATTGAATACCCTAGCAAAAATATTGCACTCGAAACGTTCTTAAATTTCCATATGGAAGGTTACTATAATACACGAGCCGAACTCCCTGACGTTATCGACTCATTACTACGCGGTTTTGATGAATACACTGATAAAGAGGGTGTTGTGCGTATACCTCCTGGGGCGTTTGTATATAAAATCGGCAGAACAGATAAACCCCAGCTTAGTAGGGGTTCATTACACCGTTCTTTAGCGTGAATAATCTTGCTACAATACGCCAATAAGATTATACGTAATTCTCAGGAGGCTCAAATATGTCGTTCACGATTGGAATAGGCGTTTTATTAGAGGAATCTGCCAATAATAGATTACGGGAGCTTGAATTGGCTCTCGCAAAAAAGTCGGGAAACTGGTCTGGGCTTGGACAGCCCCCACATATAACAGTTAAAGTACCGTTTGAAGTGGAATCCATGGAAGATGTCAATAAAGTGCGTGTACTGATGCATGATTTGGCAAAACGAACCAAATCATTTCAAGTTGAGATAGATGGCTACAGCAATTTTGGTGATAAAGTCCTATATGGTGTGGTCAAGAATACAGAAGAATTCTTGCAACTCAGCGATCCTCTTATAGATGCATTAACCGAGGATGGGCAGCCAAAGGAATATGAGCGAGGAAGAATGATCTTCCATAGCACACTAGCTACGAACCTTAGTAGTAATGAATACGAGACGGCCCTTAAACAGTTGCAAGATGAGACTTTGAGCATCACTACAGCGGCCATTGGTCTCGGGCTCTTTATGGGTATTGATAACCTCCAACATTGGGTTGTTATTAACCAATCGTCTTTTCTGCAAAATTAACATAGATATTCTGCGTATCATACATTAACCTGACGCACTCCTTAGTAGCTCGCGATATGATTAAGTGGTCTGCAATTGATTGTCGATCCAGCTTAAGCCTCGAATTGACAGATTCCAGCGGAAAATTTCAGTCACCATAGACTTATAAAGCGACAGTAGTAGGCTCACCATAGGAAAATTACAGATGCAAAAGAGTTCGAGGATTTATTTCACGGACTCCTTTTATTTTTCTGCCTCTGTAACTTGACCTCGACTCTCAATGGTTACGGCAGAGCTTCAACTGCGTAGATTCTAATCCGAATCGCAACACTACCACTGAGCCTCAAACACTTGTTTCGGAGTCTTGTAGCCGAGTCGTTTCCTTGGCCTAGTATTGAGCTGCTGGACCGCTAGGTCAAGCTGCTCCTGAGAAACATGGGCGAAGCTCATTTTCTTAGGGAAGTAAAACCTGAGCAATCCATTCGTATTCTCGTTGGTACCACGCTCCCAGCTGTGGTAGGGCTGGGCAAAGTAGACCCTGAACTGCGTTTGTCGCTCAATGGTTTCGTAGTTATTCATTTCCGTGCCATTGTCGAGCGTCAGCGTCCGTTGGTAGCGGGCTGGCACATCTGCGAAGCTCGCTCTCGCTGCGGCGGCGAATGCCGCTGCTGTGCCACGTTCCAACTTTACAGCTCTGAGGTAGCCACTCTTGCGCTCCACGAATGTAGCAATACAACCACTGTGGCCTTTGCCGACTACTGTGTCACCCTCCCAATGGCCGTAGGTCTTGCGAGCTAAGACGTGCTCTGGTCGGGCTGAGATTCTCCGAGGCTCTTTCTGTTTGTCTCGGAAGGCTTTGCGGAGGCTGTTCTCTCTGGTACGTCGGTACTTGCCCTTGCGACAGTGCAGATGCTCAAGCAAATGCCGAGCATGTTGGTATACCCAGTCGTAGATGGTTTGGACAGAGATGCGGAGCTTCGCTCCGCTACTTCGTAGCCAACCGACTACTTGCTCTGGTGAGTAGTTATCTACGAGCTTACGCTCGACCACGGCCGCAAGTTTTGGGTAACGTAGCAATTTCTGTCGCAAACTGTTGGCGACAGCTCGTCGAGCACGGTGCAGTACTCGAGCGGAGGCTGCATGGTAGCCACCACCTGCTCTGGCATTACGCTTGAGCTCACGGCAAACAGTGCTAGGGCTGACGCCCAGCACCAGAGCAGCGCTTCGCTGCGTGTGTCCGAGATGAATGAGCAAACTTAGCTCAACCCGCTGTTCTTGTGTAAAATGAAAGTGCATCTCTGTTCTCCTTGCATTAGTTGTGTAGTAACTACTAGTCTACAAGGTCGGAACAGGGGTGCTATTTGATTAGCTCAGAGAGCGGCTGACGCCGCTCCTCTTTGATTAGTGGTTATGTTGCGTTTCGGGGTGGAATCCACGTTGGTATAGTTGTTTTTATATTCATTTTATTGTATAATTAGTATATGTTATCAGTTCACTCTCGATCTATTAGCCATGAGTCTCATTTAAAAGGAGCGATTTGGACTGTTGATGATCCTCGAGCCTGGACACAAGATATAAGTATGGGATCTGCGACAGAAGTTGCAGTTGACGGTCGCTCACGCATGCTCTCCTCTCGATTATTACGAATGGCTGGAGTATTTGCATTAGACATTCATAAGCGCGCTGAACAGCGTCAAGATTGTGCGGTGTTTGCACTTGCTTGTGAATCTGGCGATCCATTTGCGGATGCCATGTTTAATAAACCAGGTGGCTTAAAGGTTGTTACTGACATTACCCCTATTGAAGGTGTCTCGCTTGCTAATGCAGACGAAATAGTCGCCAGCCACATGAGGGCAGGCGAAATTGTAATTACGTCTAGCTTGCGTGATCCTGCAAGGTTTGACAACAGCATAACGCACTACTTAGTAAAAGCTTCTGTTGACGAAGAACAAGCCCTGTACTTATCGAAGTTTAGTGCAACTGGTCCAGCTCTTGCTAATAGTTAAGCTCTGAGTCGTGTCGTTCCATTTGTTTTAGTGAACTGAGTCGCTATACTGTTATCCATGAAAAAGCTCCTTCTAATCCGTCATGGTCGATCAATCAGAAACGCAGGAGAAACCGTCCAGGGGAGCGATCCAGATCCCGCCAATACGCTGAATTATAAAGGAAAGCTGCAAGCGCTTGCGCTTGGTCGTATGTTGGCTGAGCAGGACATTCTGCCTGCCAAAGTATGGTCATCCCCGCTTGTACGCGCCAGAGAAACGTGCGACATCACCCTGAAAGCCATGTCCTGTGTCTCGCCGGTGCATGAAGATCCCCGGTTACGCGAAATGTGTAAAGGCTTGCGGGGCCTGCCCGGTGGCATGGAAGGCCGTAGGCGTGATGAAGTGAAGACGCCGGAATATCGCGAACAGTATAGGCGGGATGGCTGGGACTTTCGTCATGGCTCACTAGAGAGTGGCGGTGAAACGGCTAGAGAAGTTGGGGCGCGCTATTTGTCTGCGATGCATGATATCACAGACGAATTGGAAGATGGTACGACAGGATTTGTCTTTGCTCACGGTCAAAGCAGTCGGTATGGCTTAGGTGCAGCACTAGGATTTCCCGACATACAGCAGATAGATGCAAACTATAAACTAGGCAATGGTGAGTATTTGGCCATTGCCCGTACTACTGACATGGGGTGGCAATTCCTGGGACGCGTGGCTGCTTCTCAGGCGGAAACTTTCTCATAAGGCCCTGAAGCTGCCGCAGTAGGTTGACCTTACGGTAGTCTTTTTCTTTGCGCCAGAATGTACTCAGCTGGCTTGTTTTATCAGTGCCCTCGGTCCTGAATTAATATATTCCAAACTTGGCGCAACACATGGCCCAAAATTACAGAAAATATCATTGGCGCTGCTCGTGCAAGACGAATGGCCTTCGATTACGCCATGCTATCATGAAGCTATGAGAGTTGTCTTGCTACACGGAAATGGAAATAGCCACGGAACTGATCAATGGTATCCGTATATTAAAGCATCGCTCGAAGAACTTGGTATTGAGTGTGTGACTCCTGATTTGCCAGATAATGTACTGGCGCGAAAAAAGTACTGGTTTCCATTCTTTACGGACACACTCAAGCTAAATACTGATGACATTATAGTAGGCCATTCGTCTGGTGCACTTGCTATCTTAAAGTATGCTGAAGACTATATGATTGGAGCGAGCGTGCTTGTAGGCACGTACTATACCGACTTAGGTTATGAAGATGAGCGAACAAGCGGCTATTTTGATACGGCTTGGGACTGGGAGAAAATAAAAGCTAATCAAAAATGGACTGCTATCTTCGCCTCTACGGACGACCCATATATACCGATTGCAGAACCTCGATTTATCCGAGACAAGTTAGGCAGTGAATATTTTGAGTTTACTGATAAGGGTCATTTTGGCGGAGAGACACATCCTAAGTTAGAGTTTCCCGAATTACTCACCTTCCTAAAACATAAACTGGAAAACGAAGTCTAATAGCTTCAGTCTCATGGCTCATATTCATACACAACCTGGCCAGCACGACCTAACAGTAAGTGCGTATATATTCCGGCTCGACCCAGATGAGCCAAAGGTTATATTGCACCGGCACAAAAAGCACCAGAATTATTTGCAATTCGGCGGTCATGTTGAGTTGAGCGAGAATCCTTGGCAAGCTGTCTTGAGGGAGCTTGAGGAGGAGTCCGGTTATTGGCCCGAGCAAATCCAAGTGCTACAGCCTCCGCAACATATAAAGGGGGCGAGATTTACGCACCCACACCCACTATGCATATTGACGTATCCGGCAGGTGATAAACATAAACATACCGATATTTGCTTTGCTTTTACAACCAACGAAAATCCCAAGTCTATTATTGGCCGTGATGAGTCCAATGACATCATCAGCCTTACCCAACACGAATTTGAAGCGCTTAGCAAAGATGAGATGTTTGAAAATGCTCGCGATGTTATAACGTTTATATTTCAAGTTGCGCTTACAGAATGGAAGCCGCAGAAAATTACTGATATGTAAAAACTAGGGTCATACCATAATGAGATGCTCGTTATGTACCGATAAATGTATAATTGTCGTATGTCTGATACGAATTTCCAAAATATAAACGAACGTTTACGGGCGGACTTGCTGCATGCCCGTAAGATGCGCGACCAAAGCACTGCCAGCATATTGCAGGTAGTGATTGCTGCGCTGGACAACGCTGGTGCGGTTCCAGTGCTGCATGCCCCAGATATGTCTCCTTCGGCGGGAGTTGGCTCGACAGAAGTGCAGCGTCGAGAGCTTACGGCTGATGATGTACAGCGTATACTGCAATCAGAAATTACTGAGTTGCAGCAGACAGTCAAAGATCTTAAAGGTGTGCAAAATAGCTATGTTGACGAACTGAATAGCAAAGTAGCAATATTAAAGAAATACGTATAGTCAGAAGTAAAACCAGTGCTTTTGGTATACTGACTTGATGAAAGAGATCGTCGGTGATTACGAAACCTTTATCAGAGGCATCAGTGCTGGGTTGGCGGCAGTAGGCATAGACCGCAACGAACTGGCCATGATGGACCATGTGTGCTATAGGGTTGAGACTCAAGCCCGATATGTTGAGCTGTTAGATATCCTCAGTGCGGAGGCGACCTTGCTTGGGGAGACGGTTGTGTCAGTGTGTAAGATAGCAACCTTTGAACTGCGCGACTACATCAATGTCGATGGCTGGACAGTGCCGTATATAGAATTGCCAGAACCAAAAGAGGGCTCGCCTTATCAGGAAGGCTTAGAACATGCTGAGTTTGTGGTGCTTGGCGGATTAGGCCGGTTTGCCGAATACCATCCCGATATAGTATTTGATACAAAAGGTTTAGTTAAGGATATTAACCCAGAGTTAAGCCTTAAGACAGATCTGCTGTCTGTCAAATTTCATGAGCAGCCGTTAGGTGCGGTAGTGCGTATAGAACAAAGGCTCGGAAGGGCTTGATTTTAAGCCTCTTTAGCATCCCGTGCTTAGGAATATTGAGCCTATTGTGGTAATGCTACAATAACTGCATGAATGAAATGCTAGAGCATGATGCGGCGCCCGAAGAACCTGGCCGGTTCGCCCAGCTTGCTTCGAAGATTATGAGGTCCACGGTCTGGTGGCAAGGCGAGCAGCAACCGCTCGACCCGCTCGATGCTGAGCTAGCTGCGCTCGATGGGGCCATCCCTCAATCTCTAGACGACTACGCACTAGATACAGGCCGGCGCTATGAACGTCAGAAAACATTTGAGCCAGCTACAACGCGGAGGGCAATGGATAAAGTTTTTGATGGTGAATTTTCGGAGCATGCACCAGCGCTCAAGGCGGCTTCGATCCAATTGTTTGGCAAGTTGCGCATTACAGCTCCCCGCGACACGGCGCCACTAGGACGGATTGACAGTTTCCTGGCTGGCTTCCCTCGGAATATTACGGACCAACTCAGCCAAGAGTCTAAGGCTGAGACGCTGCTTGCTATCCTTGAAACTGGTAGCGCTCTTATTGATGCTAGTAGCTCAATGCCTGGGAGTACTGACATGCTGGACGCCGACAAGGGTGTGACTGCATTGCTGCTCGCCCACCAGATCCCGCAACTGGTCGAAAAACAGGGTGTAGAGTGCCTCGCCAATATTAAGGCGGTTGCCCAAGAGCATCACACAAGTGATGTGCAAAGCTATGTTAGCTTTTCGTTGAACCAAGAGGCGGCCATCGGCTCGCTAGGCTTTACGGCGCAGGATAAACTTGGTGTCGTGGCTCCACGCAGTCCGTTTATCCAGGAAGATGATACTCGTGCATGGCAAAAAGCTGGGTCTATCGGATTAGAGAAACGTGCACCCGTGTGGCTGATTTGGCAGAGATGGCCGGTGTTGACGACCGATGGAATAGGGAATACGGCCTAGTGGTCCAGCGTCAAGCGGATGGGTCGACCTCGCTAGATTATCTGCGGGGAGGTGACGTGTCAATTCGTAATAAAAGCCAGTTATCTGGTGACGGTGAGCTAGTGTTTTTCCACTCCCATCCCAGCGAGCCTAGCGTAGACGGAGCGCTTGGTCCGCTTGTGTCTGGAGATGACTTAACGGGCACATTCTTCCAAGACAATGGTGGCGGATACCTTAATATTGTTTGCTCCGAGGGTGTGACAGTATGTGTTGACGCTAAGCCGTTGGATGAAGCTGGTACGAAAGGCTGGCATATCGAGTCAGGTGTAATGCGTGGAGCTCGGGTTGATGGCACTGGCGATGTCGAAACTATGAACCGACTCAGAGCGATTGGTGAGCCGTATGCTTACAGTATTACGAGCAACATGGCCGGGAAGAAGCTCACGTTCATCCATATACCTTGGTCTCAACTCAAAACTGGTACGAGTTTAGAGGGTGTCTGCTTTGGTGAAGGCCTACGTTATCTACTGCCTGACTCGCTTGCCGAATTCAAAGGATCGGAAGATACTTTACGTGCAACTCTGATAAAAGCTAAGACAAGGAGCCGTGAATAGTATGTCGTGGAAAAAAGTATCATCCAAGTACGCCCTAGAAAACCCTTGGTACAAAGTACGCATCGACGAGGTAATACGCCCTGACGGCACTCCCGGCACATACAATGTGATTGAATCGGATGGTTCGGTATATGTGATTGCGGTAGATGAAGCTCAGCGCTTTGCGGTCGTAAAATTGTTTCGCTACACTACGGGCATTGAGTCGTACGAAGTTCCGGCTGGCGGCATTGAAGACGAAGAACCGCTTGTTGCCGCCAAAAGGGAATTGGAAGAAGAAACCGGACTCATTGCTGCGGACTGGAAGCGATTAGGCGAACTGCAAGCCCTGAATGGCGTGTCCGACGCCATGGCTAGTGTCTACCTCGCGACTAACTTGAGCGAGACGGCTGCTCATGGCCAGGCCGAAGAAGGTATATCAGACCTTAAGTGGATCACGTTTGCCGAAGCAATGGCGATGATACGGTCGGATGAGATCACATGTGCCCAGTCGGTTGCCGCAATAACTGTGGCGGCTATAGAGCTTAATATCTTTGCGGCCTAATACTTCTGCATAAGCGTGCATCTGTGCAATTGCAAAAAATATGGTTATCGTAGATATTGATGTGCAATAAGCGATTGAATAAAATAGGTAGTGTAGGTAGGTTAGAAAAGATTGGACGGGGGGGTGGGTGCGAGAGCATGACTCCATTGGCATGCCCCCGCACCCTATCTGTTACTCGATTTCAGCGGATGTGATTGATCTCATCAGTCCGGGTAGCCGAGCTCCTTCTGTGTGATGTACGCCATCGGGTCGGTGTCGCGGCCGATGATGCGGATGTTGTACGGAATCCACTTCCCATTGACCTTGTGCTTCTTCTTCAGCCGGAGCTGGAGCCAGTCGCGGAGGTCGAGCTTCGACGCGTGGAGCGTGTCGAAGTAGGGGACGAGGATGACCTTCTTGTGGGCGATGTTGACCAGTCTGGTGTGGTCGCCGAGCGTGCACTTCTCACCGGTCTTCTTGCCCTTCTTGTCGCGCAGGATCTCACAGATGTAGATGCGCGAGTCGTGGTGCGAGGCAAAACGGACCAGGCGCCATCCGAACTTGTACTTCTTCTGAAGCCT
>Ga0114940_10000564_pt1 | contig 16731 bp, 14 predicted proteins | sample ColdCreekSource_FD_87195 | JGI IMG/M metagenome (GOLD analysis project Ga0114940, IMG submission 87195) | Groundwater microbial communities from Cold Creek, Nevada to study Microbial Dark Matter (Phase II) - Cold Creek Source | ecosystem: Environmental > Aquatic > Deep subsurface > Groundwater ... | reverse complement strand
TTGTTGGAGTGTCATGCCACTTGGCGGACTGGCAACCGCATAATCTATAGTGCCCGTATACTGGGCATTATACGTTACCAGTAGTAAGGCATTGTTAACAGTGGCCGTACCCGGTGCGATGGTTATAGTTTGCGTGCTTGTCGTACCATACGGAGAAGCAACATCAACCAATGAGCCAAGGTTAGCTCCACGGACAATGAACATTTCGGCAGCAATACGGCCGCCAGCTGGGTCGGTCGAGGTAAAGGTAAAGCTTGTAGCGGCTAAACTGGAAGCATTAGGCACAGGCAATGCGTAAAAGGCCGTAATACGGTTAGCGGCCGAGCTGGCTGCATACGCTGCACTTACACGAGTCCAGCCACTAGAGCTAAAGTCAGCGGTGCTAGTCTGACTCTGGGCGGAGAGCGCCAAAATAAGCACATCACCATTAATAACACCACTTGGCTTATTGATCGAGAAGCTCGTAGCTGCCGTCTGGCTCATAAAGGTAGTAGCAATCCCTACGACCGTTGGCCGGGTTACTGCCGGTGGCGGTGTCCACGTCCCTGCCCTAAATGCCACTAATTCACCTAATAGGTTGGCGGCAGTCCCGTCCAATGTAGCGGCCTTATTACCAGTTGCCCCTACAGAGGTTACATAGCTATAGCCAAGCGCCGCACCAGTATTCGCCAAGTTCGGATCAGAAGTTGAGGTCCGATACTCCTGGAAGTCTGTCATGAAACTTGTTACCGAGGGTGCATTCGTATTGATGGCATTCTGATGTGCCATACCGCCTACTAAAAGTGTTGTAGCATTAACAGTAGTAAGCCCGCTTATAGAGATAGATGTGCTATTTGGCATAGTACTGTATGTTGTAGCTTCTACGTCTTCGATGTTATCAAGGTCGATACCGGATGCACGGGCGACGACACACGCCACCCTTCCGCCTGTAGCGCTGAATGTCCAGGAAATCGTAGTAGGCAGCGCGTCAATATCCGCCTGTGAAGTAATCGGGTAGTAAAATATACTACTGAGCCGCGAAACCGGGTAACTGGGCGAGCCCGGCATAGCGCCGAATTGAACCCAATTAGACGGCGGTGTAATCGTGGAGCCGTCAGAATTTACCTGGTCATGTATCCAGGCTACGAGGAGGTCGCCCACGATAACGTTACTTAATTGAGCTTTAGTAAAGCTGGCCGTTACCGAGGTACTGGTACCTGATGTGCCAAAAGCTACACTGTCGCCTGTTCCAAAATGTAGCTGAGCTGCCACTGACTAAGCCTTTACTACTACGATTACACCTGCTCCTGTACCTGGCGGCAACGAAGAGACGTTATTAATAAGCAGCACCTTGGCGCCGACAGTTGTCGCATCTGCCTTGAGGTCCAGGGCGGTTTGGGTGGCGGTGGAAATCGGCTTGCTGGCGTCACTGGTGTTGTCGACGTTCGATAGGCCGACGTCGGTTTTAGTTGGCGTATAATCACCCGCTTTAGCTGTAGCAGAAGATGTGCCCAACACTAGACTAGAAGTACCGGCGCCAATAACCGTGCGGGCAGCGGCGGCATCAGTGGCGGTTAATACCGAGCGACCGACGGCTGTAGAGTCAGAAATACTCGAGGCTGTATGGGCGTGCGACAGAGCCGCCTTACTATCTAGGGCGGTTTGAGTAGCGGTGGAGATTGGTTTAGCCACATCGCTCGTATTATCGACATTCGATAGGCCAACGTCAGCTTTGGTTGGCGTGTAGTCACCGGCCTTAGCGGTCGAGCTCGACGTACCTAATGCCAAGCTGGAAGTACCGGCACCTATGGCCACACGGGCAGCGGCGGCATCAGTGGCGGTTAATACCGAGCGACCGGTAGTCGTCGAATCGGAGATGTTAGAGGCGGTATGAGTATGACTAGCGCTTGCCTTGTCGCTTAGCGCTGTAGCGGTGGCGGTGGAAATCGGCTTGCTGGCGTCACTGGTGTTGTCGACTGCGCCTAGTCCAATGTCATTCTTAGTCAAGACAACAGTGCCAGACTGGCCGTTAACGCTCACTACCCCACCAGAAGCTACGGCATTGAGCTTGTTTTGCACTGCAGTATCAAGCAATGTCTCGCTAATCGTGCCATCCTGAATAGTGGATGCATTAACGACATCACTCTTTAATCCGCCAGTACTCGTGTGTGCTTGCGCTAAGAATTCATTGAGTAAGTCTCCCCAGGCGCCATCATCTTGGCCAGGAATTGGCAGTCGAACCATTGTGCATCACCCTCACAAAACGCTTATGTATAGGTAGAGTATACCATATCGACCCTGTGAAAAGGCTACCAATTTTACTAAGCCCGGACAAGAGACATGGTTAGCGTTAGGCCTTCAACTTTCAAATCCTGACTATCTGCACCATCGAGAGAAGAAATCAACTCTACAGCTAGCGTTTCCGCTTTAATCAACTCGCTATGCTCAGTAATCGCAGTCGTCAACTCTATGTCATCGCTAGCAAGCGACAGCATTATACGGTCCTCGACACTAAGCCCGGCTTGCTTGCGGGCGTTCTGGATACTACGGATAACTTCCCTAACCAAGCCTTCGCGTTTGAGCTCTGGAGTTATTGCCATATCTAGTTCTATGCCAATAGCGCCTGCCGCATGGCCTTCGTTGCTAAGAATAACGTTTTTAACGTTCAGCTCTTCCCGGGCTATGGCAGCAAAGGCTGCAAAATGATTAGCCTGGAAAGCTTGCTGAGGTATTAGTCGGGTAGTCGCTAAGGGCTGCCGCACCTTTAAGCCGGCAGCGGCCCGCTTGGACAACCCTTGGTTGATCAGCTCGCGGAGTTCAGCCATATCACCAAGCACTAATTCATTGACATGGCCTACTGTCGGCCAATCCATCAAGTGGACGGATTCACTGACAGTACCGCCTGTAAGCTTCTGGAAGAGTTCTTCCGCCATGAATGGTGTAAATGGAGCAACAGTAATAGCAAATTGAACAAGTACATAATGCAGTGTTTTGTAGGCGTTTTTTTTGTCTGCGCTGTCGCCGCTCTTCCAGAACCGACGGCGGTTACGTCGGACATACCAGTTACTGGCATCATCGAGGAATGGCAGGATTTCGGCCATCGCGTTTGGGATGTCATACTTCTGCATATACTCGTCAACATGCTTGGTCAGCTGATGGACCCGCGATACGACCCACTGGTCGAGAGGATCGGTCAGCTCGGTGGTCGGATCAGCAACTACCCCGTCCCATTCCCAGCCATCAACTTCGGCATACAACGTAAAGAAGTCGAACATATTCCAAGCCATAGCCAGCTTACGCTGCACATCGCCAACATCTTTATCCTTAAGCGCAAAGTCTTCACCGTTCAGCACTGGTGACTGCAACAACAAAAACCGTAAGGCATCGGCGCCAAACTGGTCCATTAGCTCATTTGGATCAGTAAAGTTACCAAAACTCTTAGACATTTTGCGACCGTCATTACCGGCCACTACTCCAGTAACAATCACGTTCTTAAATGCAGGCTTACCAAATAGCCCCACGCTTACCGCTTGCATATAGTAGAACCAAGCCCGGACCTGTCCAACGTATTCAACAATGAAATCTCCAGGGAAATTCTGCTCAAACTTTTCGACATTCTCAAATGGGTAGTGGAACTGGGCAAATGGCATTGAACCACTCTCAAACCAACAATCCAAGACCTTTTCAATACGATGATACTCAATACCATCAATCGTAAAGCTAACGTCATCAATCCAAGGCCGGTGATAATCATCAAGCTCAACGCCACTCAATTCTTTTAGCTCATGGTAGCTGCCAACGACTTTGATATACTCTTTACCGTTGTCATCTTTACCTTTCCAGACCGGCATTGCCGTCGCCCAAAAGCGGTCACGACTCAAATTCCAGTCCGGCGCAGACTCCATAGTTTTGGCTGACCGCCCCTGTTTTATGTGCGATGGGAACCAGTTTACTGTGCCATTAGCTTCGAGCATTTCGGTACGCTGGCCGTCGATATCCATGAACCAGCTTGGATGAGCACGGTACATAAGCTTGGTGCCGCAGCGGTGACAATGCGGGTAACTGTGCGTAATATACGTTACTTTCCATACAACACCTCGCTCATGTAACACCTTAGCAATCGGCTTATTGATATCCCAAATGTACTCACCTTTCCATTCACTTGTGTTGTAAAAACCGTTATCATCGATAACGTTCACGAACGGAAAGCCTAGCTCACGAGACAAATTATAGTCTTCCTCTCCGTAGGCGGGCGCCAAATGGACAATCCCCGTTCCTTCTTCTAGGCTTACGTAGTCAGCATGCCAGACTTGATGCGCTTTAGGACCACGGTCTTCAAACAAAGGCTCATATTTTTTGCCAACTAATTCCGCGCCTTTAAGTTCACGAATCGTTGTATAGAAAACTACATTGTGTTTCTCGTCAGTCAACACTTTGTCGAGCAAATTCTTAGCTAGGATAAAATGCTGGCCATCTTCCATCTGGACTTCGGCATATGTTTCGTTCTTATTAACGGCAACCGCAGTATTTGCTGGCAGCGTCCAAGGAGTTGTCGTCCAAGCCAAAAGATAGGCGTCGTGGTCGACGAGCTTAAACTTTACGAAGACCGATGGATCAGTCACATCTTGGTAACTGTTATCCATGGCGACTTCTGACTTAGAAATAGGCGTGGCGTCGCGCGTACAATAAAGCAACACGCGTTCACCTTCGTAGATTTTGCCCGAGTCGTACAATGTCTTAAACGCCCACCATACCGATTCCATGAATTCCTTGTCCATGGTTTTGTAGGCGCCCTTAAAATCAACCCATCGTCCGATACGGTCGATGGTGCTTTCCCAGAGGTCGCCGGTCTGGACCATGTTATCCCGGCAAGTGGTGATATATTCTTCGAGACTTATTTTTGTACCGATGTCCCGTTTGTCATGTATGCCAAGTTTCTTCTCAGTAAACACTTCCGCTGGCAGACCGTGGCAGTCCCAACCCCAAACCCTTTCGACGCGCTTACCCTTCATCGTCCAATAACGAGGAACAGCATCTTTGACGATACTAGAAAGCAATGTGCCATGGTGTGGCACACCGGTAATAAACGGTGGCCCGTCGTAAAATACATAAGCATCACTAGCCGGCCGGCCTTCAACCGACTTTTCGAATGTGTTATTGTCTTTCCATTGCTTGACGAGATCCTTCTCGTATTCTTGGGCTTTGCGCCGAGTACCTTGTTTAAATTTCATAGTAGCTCCTTATCGCTGTCTGAAGTCGCCTGTTTTTATCTGAACACAAAAAATACTTCTTCCGAATACTGGAGTCTTTTTTAACATTTGTTAAATAGACGGTACCATCCAGTTTCCAAAAGAAGTATTTCTTGTGGCGCTTAATTACACTGCTATAACGGGCTGCCCGGCAGGGTCTAATCTCGAGGTGCCAGTTTCGACCTACGATTTCTTCCTGCGCCGCTTCCCTTTTGCCAAGGGAATTGTGGTCGATTGCCACTCTAACGGTTTACCAAATTGTATCTGCATCATAACGCATTAGCCCTATAAAATCAAACCGCTACGGCCAGGAGATCTGGCGTATTTCTCTCAGCCGGCAGCAAACTTGCCTACCGCCAAAGTGACAACTTGACACTATAACGATAATTCAATATACTCAAGCCTATGAAAACGATGACAACAGCAGATTTTAAGGCTAACTTCTCCTCTGTCGTGGCCGAACTCAAAATGGGTAACGAAGTCGTTATAACCTACGGCCGCAAGAAAGTACCGTTGGCCACCATCGTGCCACAAAGTAAGCTCAAGAAGCCAGACTATTCTGTGCAATTAAATGACCTTAAGTCTGCAGGCTGGACCTACAAGTTAGATAACTTCGAGATCACAGAAGAAGAATTCCTGGCCTCATGAAATACCTGATGGACAGCCATATATTGCTATGGTTGCGGTTCAGTGCCAACAAACTAACCAAGTCCCAACGGACAATCATTGAATCGGCAGAAGACGAAAAATTTATCAGCAGCATTACAGCCTGGGAGATAAGCCTTAAGTTCTCTTTGGGCAAACTAGATTTAGGTGGTCATACTCCTGATGAATTCATGGCTGGCATACACAAGCTCGGCATTAAGGTCATAACTCCCACACCCGAACAATATGCAACGTATTATTTATTGCCCAAAATGGATCACCATAAAGATCCATTTGACAGAATGATTATATGGCACGCCCTCCAGAGTGGCTTACCGTTAATCTCTAGCGACCATCAGTTCTCGCAATATAAGCCGCACGGCCTAGAGGTAGTGTAGTTTACTGCGTTTGAGCGCTATAGAAATAGCTGGCGACTTCGTCCATCAGCGGTATAGTACCTGCCCAGTGATGGACAAGCCGGCCGTCATCGGACAAGATCATTAGCGCCGGATGCTGCATAATATCGTAAAGGCTTAGCATCGCCGAACCATCGCGGGTATCGACATTTATGACTTCCATGCGTCGGCCGATACCCTCATGCTGACGCTGAAAATCACCAATAAACGTCTCAACGCCGCGGGCAGTCTCAGAATTTGGGCGATAAATAACCACTAACTTCATTACTTAAAGTGTAGCACACCACTTATTAAATTTTAATGAACTAGCATATAAAAAGGACGCCGTTTAAGCGTCCTTTTTATATATGAACCCTGCTATCTTTACGAACAGCCAGTAGTACTACCACAACTACTGCAGACGTAGCAGCTACCGGAGCGTTGGGTCTGATTGCCACAGTTGAAGCACAAAGGCGCATTGTCATCTTTGAGTATTTGCTTCTTCTGAGGCGTGGACTTCGCTGATGAGACAACCGCTTCGGCAACCGTAACGTCAAGCTGGGCCTCGCTACCTTCGACACTATGTTCGTGCTCGTGGGCTTCATGGACTAAGTGGCCTTCCGAAGTTTGGTCGTCGGTCAGCAAGCTAGTCTGAGCATCTGGCATATCTTCGATATTAGCCAATCCAAGCTCTAGTCGGTCGTCGAACGACAGATAGTCAATTGCTAAGCGACGAACAATGTAGTCGGTGATCGAACTGGCAGTCCGGACGTCAGGGTCGTCAGTCATACCGCTTGGCGCAAAGGTTGTACCGCGCAATGTCTTAACATAGCTCTTTAGTGGCACTCCATACTGCAAGCCGTGGCTGACCGAGATAGCAAAGCTGTCCATCAAACCAGACAAGGTACTTCCTTGCTTGGAGATGCTGACGAAGAGTTCACCAGGTTGGCCATCTTCGTATTCGCCAACGGTAAAGTAGCCGTCGAGATCTGAGAGTTCAAAGTGGTAAGTGCGAGAGTTACGGACCCGTGGCAACTTGCGGCGGATAGCGCCCTTGACCATGATTTTCTCTTGGGCGACTGGCGCTGCAGCGGCGGCCGGTGAAGTAGCAGTCTTGATTTCGTTGATTGGCTCAGCAGCAGACTGGGCAGTTTCGATAGCGACGTTGACGGCCGGACCAGCTTCGGCAGTCTCCTGCTTGGCTGATGCATCTTTTTTGGCCATGCTCAACGGCTGGGCAACCTTACAGTTGTCGCGGTAAATAGCGACAGCCTTGAGGCCCATCTTCCATGAGTCAATGTGCAGCTGCTCGATATCTTCGACAGTTGCATCTTCTGGCATGTTGACGGTCTTGGAAATAGCACCCGACAAGAATGGCTGAACGGCAGCCATCATTTTGACGTGGCCGGTGTAGTGGATAGAATTGTCGCCCATCGAACAAGCAAAGACTGGTAGGTGCTCTTTCTTGAGTCCCGGCGCGCCAACAATGCTCTTTTCGACATCAATATAGCTGATGATCGCATCAATCTGCTCTTGGCTGTAACCAAGAGCCTTGAGGGCGCGTGGCACGGTCTGGTTTACGATACTCATCGTACCGCCACCAACCAACTTCTTAAGTTTGACCAAACCTAGGTCAGGCTCGATACCGGTAGTGTCGCAGTCCATCATCAGGCCGATAGTTCCGGTTGGAGCCAAAACACTAGCCTGGCTGTTGCGCACACCATAGAGCTCACCAAGTTCGACAGCCTCGTCCCAAGCACCGGTAGCGGCGCTTAGCAAATCTTCGCTTACAAGGCTGGCATCAATGTCAGACACTGCTGCCCGGTGCATGCGCAAAACGTTGAGCATGTTGTCGCGGTCTTTGTGATAGCCGGCAAATGGGCCAACCCGCTTGGCAACTCTAGCGCTAACGGCGTAGGAGTGGCCAGTCAATAGTGAGGTGATAGCCGCAGCCTGAGCGCGGCCTTCTTCTGAGTCGTATGGCAAACCTTGGGCCATCAACAGGGCGCCGAGGTTAGCGTAGCCGATACCGAGTTCGCGGTATGCGCGGGCAGTCTTGCCGACACCTTCGGTTGGATAGGCGCTGTAGCCGACCAAAATTTCTTGGGCAGTAAAGATCAGTTCGATGGTGTGCTTGTACGAGTCAACGTCGAAGCTACCGTCATCGTTGAGGTACTTGAGGAGGTTGATACTGGCCAAGTTACAGGCAGAGTTATCAAGGTGCATATATTCGGAGCATGGGTTGGAGCCATTGATACGGCCAGCGTTTGGCGTAGTGTGCCATTTGTTAATTGTCGTATCGAACTGCATGCCAGGGTCGGCGCATTCCCAGGCGGCTTCGGCGAATTGGCGGAAAAGCTCACGGGCTTTGACAGTCTTAACAACTTTACCAGTCTTTACAGCCCGTAGTTCAAAGTTACCGTCAGCTTCGACAGCCTTCATAAACTCATCGTTAACTCGGACAGAGTTGTTGGCGTTCTGGTATTGCACAGAGAAGATGTCTTTACCGTCAAGTGTCATGTCCCAGCCTGCGGTTTCGAGGTCACGGGCTTTGCGCTCTTCACGTGCCTTACACCAGATAAACTGTTCAATGTCCGGGTGGTCAACGTTCAGAATGACCATCTTAGCTGCCCGCCGGGTCTTGCCGCCGCTCTTGATAGCACCAGCGCTGGCGTCAGCACCGCGCATAAAGCTCAGCGGACCGGAGGCCGTACCGGCACTCTTACCTAGAGGTTCTACGCTAGAACGGATCGAGCTAATATTAAGGCCACTGCCCGAGCCACCCTTAAAGATCATACCTTCTTCGCGGTACCAATTAAGGATCGATTCCATAGTGTCTTCGACCTGCAGGATAAAACAGGCGCTAGCTTGCTGTGAACGCTCTGGAGCGCCGATGTTAAACCAGACGGGTGAGTTAAAAGCTGCCCGTTGCGTAGCCAATACGTACTTAAGTTCCTCACGGAAATCTTCCGCTTCATCTTTAGAGAAGTAACCTTCTTGGATACCCTGCCGCGTGATAGTGTCGGCAACCCGGTTAATCAGATCTTGTAGCGACGACTCACGGGAGTCGGTACCTGGGGTGCCGGTAAAGTACTTTTGTGCCACAATATTGATTGCGTTTTGTGACCATCCCTCAGGAAAATTCACACCGTATTGTTCAAAAACAGCGATACCTGTTTGTGGATTCATCAGGACAGAGTCCCGCGTAACCCACTTTAGCGCATCGTATGCCTTTGTCTTTGGACGCGTAAATTTGCGCTCGATGCCTAGGCCAGCTGTCTGTGCCATATTGTTATACCCCTCCTCTTACTTGCGGCCTCAAAGCCGGGCGCCTGCTTTCGCTATTGCCCGTCATTTTCTGACCTCTGGATATTTAAATGTTATATGTTTTTGTTAGAGTTTTTGCTCACACACAGGCGTCCCTCACAGTTGCCTGGCGCAATTGCATCAGCTCTGCATGAGTCTCGATATGCCGGTGCATGTCGGAGTCCCGCGTAGAGCCGATGAGTCACCCTACCTACATGTGGTCTTTACGGTCGCGTAATTCAACCAATTGCCGTTCAAAGCCAGCAATATCGGTAAATCGCCTATAGACACTGGCGAAGCGTACGTAGGCTACTTCGTCCAAGCCTCGCAGACGTTGCATGACCATGTCACCGATCTTGACCGTTCGGACTTCTGGTTCACCACAGGCGTGTAGTTCGCGCTCTATGTCGGAAACCAGCCGTTCCAGCTCAACATTACTGAGCGTTGTCTTTTCTGAGGCGCGCAGTAGGCCCGCTAACAGCTTTTCGCGGTTGAACAGCTCCCTTACGCCATTGTTTTTGACAATGACAATTTGCGGCCGTTCTAAGCGCTCGTAGGTTGTAAAGCGGTTGCTGCATTTGAGGCATGCCCGACGACGGCGAATCGCTTCGCCATCTGCCACATCCCTTGATTCGATCACTTTCGTGTCGGTGGCCTGACATTCACTACATTTCATGTTATTTCCACCTTCACCCCCTTATATTGCCGGAATGCAGCTACCAAAAAACTAGGTAGTCGTAAACTCCTCTTAATGTACATAAGCGCCTTGGAATCTTGCGGATCGTGCTGATCTCGTACGATTTGGATGTGTTACCCTCCACATATAGTGCTTAGTCACCTAATAATAGGCGCATATGTAGCGCTTTGCAATCATAATTTCGCTGTATTTTTTAGTACGCATTCAAAGAGAAGTGTTAATTTGAAGCCATCACGAGTCGGCAGGCCTCCAGATACTGACTCAGCCACTCTAACGGCTGAATTGTAGCTATCGATTGTCCGTATGCATTGACAGGCTTACTAACAAGATGCTGAATCGGTACATTTTATTTACGCCGTATACGTTTTTGCTCCGCTTATGCTTCAGGAAGGCATTTTTGTATTATCAAAATGATTTCACCGTTACCTGTCGATCTAGGATAGCCTTCATGCTATTGAAATATCGTCTTACGAGAGATATCTATGCTGCGTAGCGTGGCCTAAAAATAAGCACGAGTGGAGCAAAAACGTATACAAACGAGAACCTTTCGAACAGAACAATCGGTTATCGGGGACTATGTCCAGAAAAGTGGACACGCTCAGCCATCGGTGCGATCAGCAGTCACCTAGACGCCAATACACTCCACGTCAACTATTCATCAGCAAGCATCGAATTAAAGACTTTTAGATACACGTCGATTGCCAGCTGCCGGCGCTCAGCAGAGCTTTTGGCATAATGCTCTAACGAAAAGCCGCTATTTATTTCGAGCACCTGTACCCTACCGAGATCATCGATAATAATATCAACCGCACCCAATTTTAGGCCAATAGCCGCCATCGCTGCACAAGCTAAGGTGCACCACTCTTCTGGCATGTCGGCCAACGATATATCTTGAGGAATACTACCATGCTCGAGATTGAAGATCGCCAAACCGTCAATAAGTGATGGGTTGGTCTTTTCGTAGGCCAGCATCACTGCACCGTCAAAGACCACCACTCTAATCTCGCACTGGACAGCAACATACGGCGAAGCCGCCCAAGCGTTCTCGTAATGTGAGCTGATGGTCGCAATCGCCGTATCGGCATCAATATAAAGCGCAACCAGCTTGCCACGATTGCCTTTGAGCGGCTTAAGTACTAGTTCGGGGTGTTCGGCAAAAAGTCGCCTTAAGTAGTCAATATCAAAATCTGACATCGCCTCAGAACGTATTAAGTAATGCGGCACTGCCGGCACGCTTGCATCTTGTAACAATAGATAGGTTGCCACTTTATCAATAGCAATCATACTGGCGGCCTGAGTATTACAATCAATGTAATATCCAAGTATAAAAGCCGTTTTATCACCTTTTTGCAATCGCCCCACCCAACCATCGGAAAAGTCATCGTAACGGGCACCGGCAGTAACGGCAGCTAGTCGGGCAGCTTCGACCAGCACTCGCTTGTCAGTTACATAACCCATGGCAGGGCCGCTTAATTCTCGTCGTCAGAGCGCCGGCGCTTGGCAAGGCGGCGCAAGAATGAAGGCTTTTCAAGCTCTTCGTCGTCGGTGCTGGCGATACCGAATGACTGGCTGTCATCTTGAGGAGCGGAGGGGCGTACCACGCTAGAAGCGCTCGGCGAGGCCGGCGGCTCCCTAAAGCTGTCGTCAGTACTATCATCGCTAGTAGTAACATCATCGTCATTGTTAAGCGACCAAATATTGGGCATTGGCTCCTTAGAGCTAAATTGCTCAGCGGCTTCCGACTTGTCGCTGAGGTCCATATCGAGCCCCTTCATAACGTCGTCAGTGCTATCGCGTGAGCTACTAGGCGCAGTAACCTGTGCGTTGATACTGGCAGTTGGCTCAGAGACGCCCTCCAGGCCGGTCACACCTTTGGCCTGCTTGGCAAAGTAGGCCGCGTCAAAGCCAGTAGCTACAACGGTAATGATGATTTCGTCTTCGATATCAGGGCTAATAGTCGCACCAAAGATAATGTTGGCGTCAGGATCAGCGGCGCTGGTGATTGTCTCAGCAGCAGTATTGATCTCGTGCATCGATAGGTTGTTGCCACCGATAATATTGAACAAGATACCGCGTGCACCGTCGATTGATACTTCCAGGAGAGGAGAGTCAATTGCCTGTTGGGCAGCCTGGATAGCCCGGTTCTCGCCACTAGCCCGGCCGATACCCATCAATGCTGAGCCTGCATTGCTCATTACGGCTTTAACATCAGCAAAGTCGAGGTTAATCAAACCATGGACAGTAATCAAGTCAGAGATACCCTGGACGCCTTGGCGCAAGACATCATCAGCCACCTTAAAGGCTTCCATAAGTGGCGTGTTACGGTCGATAGTTTGAAGAAGTTTGTCGTTAGGGATAACAATCAGTGTATCGACCGATTGGCGCAAGTTAGCGATTGCCTCTTCGGCGTTCTTACGGCGCTTTTCGCCTTCGAACATAAACGGCTTGGTTGCAAAACCAACTACAAGGATTTCAAGTTCACGGGCAATCTTAGCCACAACGTGGCCAGCACCACTGCCAGTACCACCACCAGCACCAATAGTAATAAAGACCATATCAGCGCCTTGTAATGCCGAGCGAATCTCGTCTGATGACTCTTCGGCAGCGTTCTCACCAACCCGTGGGTTAGCGCCAGCGCCAAGGCCGCGAGTTTCATCTTTGCCGATGTGGATTTTACGCATCGCCTTAGAGTGGTGCAGGGCTTGGGCATCGGTATTGATGGCAATGAATTCCACGCCATCGATGCCAGCCTCAACCATGCGGTTGATGGCAGCACCACCGGCACCGCCAACGCCAACGACTTTGATCTTAGCGAAGGTTTCAATTTGTGGATCTACTTGTGGCATGTTGTCTGACCAATCTTCCCGTACCCTAAACACTTATTTGTATACACTCAGTATACGTTATCAGTACGGTCTGTCCAACAATTGAATGCACTGTTTTGTAGGCTGACGTAGCCGTCATACAGCCAGTGTTCAGCTTATGTGTGAGCCGTCAGTATGTGGCTCTTAGTCTAAAAAATTGCCAATTAACAGGGATAAGTCTGCATACAATATGTGGTTCATGCCACTTCGTATGGTGAATCTACTTGGACTTAAAGAAGCCGGAGAGCTTGTCGAATAAACCGTTAATATCACCCACAACTGACTGATGTTCTTGCGACTGCTGCTGTGATGGCAAGAGAATATCCAGTAACATCAAACCAACTGCTGTCGAGTAGGCCGGATCATCGACGGTGTCGAGCAAGCCGGCAAGAGGCTGTAGCTTGCCAATCCGAGCTGGCAATTCCAGCTGTTCCCTGGCAAACTCAGCGATACCCGGTAACTTAGCGGTGCCGCCGACAATGACTACGCCGCCTGGCAATTTCTTGGCACGGTGAATCTTTATCAATTCCTTGTTAACAAATTCGAATAATTCTTCGATGCGGGCTTCGACTATCATATAGACGTCGCTAGCTTTAAAGGCATGGCGCTCGTCGTCCCTGTCGATGTAGACAACACCCTTCTTAGCGGCGCCACTGTGGCCAATAGAAGCATGTTGTAATTTGGCAGCCTCGGCGATGTCCAGGTCGGTCTTGAGGCCGATCGCTAGGTCATTGGTGATGTTAAGTCCGCCAATCGGCAGTACGGCAACATGTTGGATCTCGCCGTCTTCTACGACGACAAGGTTAGTTGTACCGGCGCCGATATCAAGAAGTACGGTACCGGCCTCTTTTTGCTGGCGGCTCAGTACCGCTTCGGCAGCGGCCAGGCTAGAAACGACCATATTATTAGGGTGGATCTGAGCCTTCGTCAAAGCCATATGCAGGTTACGGACACTCGGCGAAGACGCCGAAACGATATGGGTATCAACTTCTAGACGTACGCCGTGCATACCGACTGGATCTTTGATATTAGGCTGGCCGTCGAGGCTGTAGTTTTTGGCAAATACTTGGATAATTTCGCGGTTGGGCGGCAACTTTACGACCGTAGCCGCTTCTTCTACCCGGGCCCGGTCTTCGTCGGTAATCTCACGGTTGGCGGCACTGATGGCAATAACACCACGCGAGTTCATGCCACTGACATGTGCGCCGTTGATATTAAGGGTGGCTTCGGATATTTGGATGCCAGATACCCGTTCAGCTTCGGTAATTGCTTGGACGATAGCCTCAGCAGCATCGTCGATATGGACGACTACGCCCTTGCGGCCGCCCTGGTTAAGGGAGCTGCCATGGCCAATAACTGACGGCCGGGAGTCGGCCTGGTTGACCGTACCGACCACACATCTTATGGTAGATGTGCCGATATCTAGCCCTACAAAGTGTGGTAAGGAGTTTTCACGCATGAAAGTAGTATAACGCTTACGGTGAGTAATTTCTAGGTTTAGCGTGAAGTCAAAATTTCTGCACCATCATCTGTGATGAGTACCGTATGTTCAAAGTGCGCTGCCCATGAGCCGTCGCGGGTCAAAATCGTCCAACCGTCGTGGTCGATATAGACAGCTTCGCCACCAAGCGTGGCCATTGGTTCGATAGCAATTGTCATACCAGCGTGCAGCTCCTGGCCCGAACCTGGCCGGCCATAATTGGGGATATTAGGGTCTTCGTGCAAGTGGTGGCCGACACCATGGCCGACAAGGTCGCGTACGATACCGTATCGCTTGCGGTTGAGTACAATCTCAATAGCGGCACCGATATCACCGGTGCGGATGCCGTCACGGACGATGTTAATGCCGGCGAGCATTGCCTGCTCGGTAGCTTTAACCAGTTCAACATGCCGTGGATCTTTTGGCTGGCCAGCGATCACGCTCAAAGCTGAATCGGTGATCATGCCACGGTATTTGACACCAAAATCCAAACTGACGATATCGCCATCTTCGACTATCCGCCTACCGGGTATGCCATGGACGACCTGATCATTAACTGAGATACAAATAACATCCGGAAATGGCGTAGGCCCGCCATAGCCTAAGAACGGCCCTTCGCCGCCAAGGGCGCGTAATTCACGGCTGGCGATAGTTGCAAGTTCTTGGGTGGTTATTCCTGCTTCGACCCGGGATTCAAGCAACTTGAGGATAGACGCCAACATAGCGCCGCTTTCGCGGATAGCAACGATTTCTGATTGGGTCTTTACGCGGGTAAACACTGCTCCACCGTCTGCTGGATACGCTCATGGACTACGTCGACACTGCCCAGTCCGTTAACTTCTACAACTTGGACGCCACGTTGCTTATAAAAATCCAAGACTGGCTTAGTGTTGTGGGTGTAGATGTCCAAACGCTTGGCGATAACTTCTGGCGTGTCTTCGGTGCGACCACGACCAGCCAGACGACGCACTAATTCATCCTTAGGGGTCTCAAAGACCACGATGCAGTGGATTTCGCGACCGTGCTTAGGCAACTGAGCCTCCAGCCAGGCAGCTTGGGCCGGGTTGCGCGGGTAGCCATCCAGCACGACATGTCCGTCGGTATGGACTTCGTGCAATGCCTGGTTAAGGACTTTATTAGTCAGTTCATCATCAATCAACTCGCCGCTTTTAAGCCGATTGAGCACTTCTGGGTCAGCAGAATCACGGAACATTTGGCCAGTAGACAGCCACGTCCAATTGTTACGTTTAACTAATAATTCGCCTTGGACACTCTTTCCCGAGCCAGGTGGGCCAAAGAATAAAATCATGGTGGGTTACTTTTACTTTCCTTGGTTCAATCTGTCTTTGACGAGTTGGGCTATCTGGTTGCCGTCGGCAGCCGGACCGGCCTGAGCCTTAACCTGGCCGATTACCTGCCCCATGGCCCGAGGAGACACTTCCTCAAGTTTGGACACAGCAGTCTCGACTAGCGCGCGTAATTCGTCTTCAGTCAGCTTAGCTGGTAAATATTCTTCTATGATGGCTTTTTCGGCCAATTCTGATTCGGCACGGTCAGGTTGACCGGCCAAAACGAAGCTATCAGCGCTTTCTTGGCGCTTTTTAGCTTCTTTGGCAATAATAGTAACCATCTGTTCGTCAGATAAATCAGCCGAAGGGTCAGCTCCAGGAGCTGTCTTGGCATAGATAAAAGCGCTCTTGATTGAGCGCAATACACTCGTACGCAGCACGTCCCTGCTAAGCATCGCCGACTTTAGGTCTTGTGCGATCTTATCAAGCATGGGATTTAGCGCTGGCCGAGTTTTATCTTACGAACCTTAGCTGCCTTGCGGGCAGTACGGATGATCGCCTTCTTACGACGGTCGGTCTTGCTGATCGGCTTCTCGAAGTATTGTCCACCTTTAACGGCGGCAACAACACCTGATTGCTGAACTTTGCGGTTGAACCGGCGAAGCAGGTTTTCAAATGATTCTTTGGAGTCTTTGCGGGTAACTTGTATCATACTCGCTTGATTCTAACTCACCACCGAAGTTTTTGCAAGAGTCTGTATCTGTAAAATCATCATTTTAATTGCAAATGTCATTTTTAGTTCTTTAGGTGGCACTTTTTTGCATTTT
>Ga0114940_10000563_pt1 | contig 16738 bp, 15 predicted proteins | sample ColdCreekSource_FD_87195 | JGI IMG/M metagenome (GOLD analysis project Ga0114940, IMG submission 87195) | Groundwater microbial communities from Cold Creek, Nevada to study Microbial Dark Matter (Phase II) - Cold Creek Source | ecosystem: Environmental > Aquatic > Deep subsurface > Groundwater ... | reverse complement strand
CTGCTGAATGCGTACTGCCAGGGATAGTTATATCTAGGTAAGTGCAACGCAGAAATCTCTACTCGCGAGGGTAGAAGCCCGCGCTCTATCTGAAAGATGAGCGTCGGGAGAAGTCACTTAATTATTTATAGGTTGACCTACCTACTAGAGGCATGAAGAAGGTTTTTAGATAGTTCATCAAACATATTATTTACATATTCTCCAGTTTTAGCAGAAGTTAGATAACTATTAATCCCTTGAATGCAAGTGTTAAAACGATATAATTCAATGAGCTTGTCCAGTTTTTCCTGGGGAACTAAATCGGCTTTATTTAAAGCGACAACTATTGATCCATGAGGATTGATGTGAAGCGAAAGATCGATATGTTGTTTCAAACCTTCAAGAGTGCTGGAACGAGTTAAATCGCCAACAATAATCGAACCACTTGCACCTTTTAAATAAGTAGGAGTAATTGATTTAAATCTGGTATGACCTTCAAGGTCCCAAATAAGTAAATTAATTTGTTGTATTTCAAAGTTTTGTCTAATATCTAAAGATTTACGAGATACTTTAACTCCTACCGTAGACAAATATTGATCGCTAAATTTGTCTTCGATAAAACGCCTGATTAAACTAGTTTTACTTACATTAAAGTCGCCTAGTAAACAGATTTTCTTGGTAATTACTGACATTTTTAGTTGTGCTGATTCGTAGGAATAAATAGCTGAAAGTTTACATAGCGGCTCAACCATAATGGCTGTTTGTCTGGATTAGTTGGGAAATTTTGTTGGTTACAACTAGTTACTAGCCGAGTTGAATCAACTCCTTGATCAATTAAAGCGACCCTAACATTTTCACAACGTTCTTTTCCCAGCTTTTGATTGATAGCTCTTGAACCTTCTCCGTCAGTGTGAGCCATAAGTCTCAAATGTATCTGAGGATATTGCTTTAATAATTGCTCGACGACTTTAATTTTACTCGAATTGTCAGCAAAATTTAACTGACTTGAACCAGACTCAAAGTAAATGCGTTGCTCAATATTGGGTAATTTTGTGGCTACATTTATAATTATTTGTTCAACTCCTGGTATTTTCTTGAAGGCAGTATAAATAGATTGGCGATTTTCCTCATTTAAAATAAATCCATCGATAGTTAAAGTTTTGGGTTGATAGTTAGTTATGATCGCCGTATCTGCTGGCTGATTGAATAAAGATGTTAATCTCTGTATCTCGCCAGTAATTAAACTGGGATTGACGGGTACATTAACGGCAACAATTTGATTATCTAATTGAAGATTCTTTTGACTGGCAACTTCTTGGGCTACGGTTGCAGCTTGAGTGCGGAGATAGTCGCTAGGTACTCTACCTGTTAAGGTTAGTTTTCCAGGGCGTACCTGAGAATCTAAACGATAAACGGATAACTCTGGTGCCGCATCTAATTGTACGGCTATTTCTTGTGCAATTTTATGGGCGGTGTTACCGCGATGATGAATTATTCCCCAAGGAATAAAAACCATTCCCAGCCAAATCGCAGCTAACCAAAGTAACATCGGAGGTGAAGAAGACTTTTTCGGTTGACTATCTTCTTTTTCAATTAACTCTTCTAGTAAAGATTTGATCGGTTTTGGTACTGTATCAGGATCACCCTCGTATTTTTTAATGGTATTGCCATACTTGAGGACAATTTGCCCCAGAATCTGACGAATTTTAGTTCTAAATTGATTTGATGGCTCGCCTTTAACCACAACCGCCACATAGCAATATCCCGCCGCTTCAATCGGAATTTGCCAGTCGCCGTAGCTGATCTCGTCTAATTCCGAACCAGAGGTAATACAATCGTTGGCAAAACTGCGAATTGCCGTTAGCATTCCTGCGATCATGTCTGATTCTAGATGCCGTTCCCCCTCTGGCTGTACTTCCTGAATAATCAAACCAGAGTCTTTGTCAATTAAGAAGATAGCCTGTACATGATAGTTAACCGACTCTTGAAAAATCAATTCAGCTTCGGATACACCCTGCATTTTGGCGCGAATTTTCCGCTTAATTCCTTCTGGGCTTAATGTATGTTCTACTTTACTGTTGATCTCTCGAACTACTTCCACCATATATTTAGAAATGGTGCTGCCAATCACGGGGTAGAGTGCATCCACCATCGCATCTTTCTCTAATTCAATCTGTGTTTTGATCGCTTTGCCCATTTCTGAACCAAGAGCTTGAGAAATGGCATTTTCGTCTAGACGAATTTGTTCCGAAATAGCGATCGCCAGCTCTGGAGCGATCGCCGTAGCAATTGCCTCAGGAGAGAGATTCATTCCTTCGGTGATGGCATTGGGCAGGATTTTGGCGATCGCTGATGCCATTTTGGGCGAATCTTCAAGAGAACGCTGTTCGATCAAGCGATCGAGTACAGGAGCAACTGTTGTTAGAATTGCTTCTTGGGAATCATGAATTTTGTATTTTAGCAGTTCTACAATCAGTGGAATTAAGGTGTTAACTGAATCGACCAGATCTTCTGTTTGTAAATCTGATCGTGTTGACTTCTGTATAGATGAATAATCAGTATCAGTCTCAATTGAATTCAATTTCGTCCTATCAGTTGGTGATGCTGATATTGCATCTGATTCTACAGTTTGTCTAAGGAATGCTTGGTATTCCACAGCCTGTATAAAAGTAGTATTCTCGTCGGCTTCCGTTTCAATGTCCACATCTAGGTCAGGATATTGAGGAATTTTTGAATCTGATTTAGATTCTAAATTTGCCTTTTCTGGAAAAACTTCATTTGATTCCAATAAAAGATTTAGTAAATTTTTTATTGGCTCGGAATTAGATTTTGACGAAGTTAGAGGAAGCCTCGTCCCTTCAAACGCCCCGTCCGTAGTTACAGGGCGGGGTCTCTCTGAGGAGGATGATTCGCGAGTTTGAGAAGCAGTGTTTTCTGAGGAGGATGTCATAGCGATACCCTGCGGCAGTTATCTTATCTATTCAATATTATCTGAGGGAGGACTCATTAGACGTTTATCTATAGTTTCCCCTTTCCAGATTCTATTAGAGATATAATTGGTTACGGAAGCCTTTTTAAAACTTTGCGCCATGAGTAGTAATCCAGTCACAAACGCCTTTTTCCTTGGCAGAGCTTTAGCAGAAGTTTTGAGCGAAAAGCTAGAGGACTCCTTTACCAACGCTATGAGCGATTTAGGTAAATTTGATGCCGAACAGAGAGAACATCTAAGACAATTTGTGGAGGAAGTACAGTTGCGAGCCGAACAAGTAGCAACTAATACTTCTTATTCCAGTGGTAGTACTACTAATGTTAATAGTACCAACAGTCACTCAGGAGACTTACAAGCTATGCTTGACCAATTAAGGGCAGAAATTGCCACTCTGAGGGCTGAGTTAAAAAAGTACCGTAATTAAAATAAGTCTAAGAAAATATTTCTGAGTTCAAGCAATCAGCCTTGCTCTATGATCAGTCTTTTTATTGACTTGTTAGAAGAGCAGAGCTTTGCTCAACCAGTTTTTTCGCCAATAAGTAGCTATTATTTAAATTAGATTAGTTAATCTTATTAAACCAAATAACAATAATATTACAGTTAAATCTCTGTTAGAAACTCAGTGTCTCCTGTATCTCCCAATCAAAACCCCATAAATTACGGGTCAAGCGAGTTTAACCAAGCTCCGAACACAGTAAAAGTTGGTAAGCTGGCATCTCATGCGGATCAGGTAACTGGCCCGGTCGTGTCTTCAAAATCTTATCGTTGGAATCGTCAAAAATATTCTCGGACTCGCCGCCGAATAGATATCTGGGTTTTCGTATTCATTTTTTTATTCAAAACTTGGCGCAACAATCGTAAGTGGAGCTACCAGGGTGGCTTTACTCCTGAAAAACTAGCAGCTAGACGTAAAATTTTAGCAATTTGGATTCGAGAAAATTTTCTGGAACTAGGGCCGACTTTTATTAAAGTAGGCCAGTTGTTTTCAACTCGTGCTGATTTATTCCCAGCCGAATACGTCGAAGAACTTTCCAAGTTGCAAGATCAAGTCCCCGCTTTTTCTTATGATCAGGTCGAAGCAATTATCGAAGAAGATTTTGGTAAACCCATTGCCAAACTATTTCGCCATTTCGACCCGACTCCCTTAGCAGCAGCGAGCTTGGGGCAGGTACATAAAGCTAAACTCCACAGCGGAGAGGAGGTTGTCGCTAAAGTCCAAAGACCTGGACTAAAACAGCTATTTACTATCGATTTGGCAATTCTACGCCAAATTACTCGTTATTTTCAAAATCACCCCCGTTGGGGCAAAAATCGGGATTGGTTGGGAGTTTATGACGAGTGTTGCCGCATTCTTTGGGAAGAAACAGATTATCTCAATGAGGGGCGTAATGCTGACACTTTTCGTCGGAATTTTAGAGGAGAGGATTGGGTATGTGTTCCTCGTGTCTATTGGCGGTATGCCTCCCCTAGAGTACTGACCTTAGAGTACTTACCAGGCATCAAAATTAGTCACTACGAAGCAATTGAAGCGGCTGGTTTAGATCGCAAATTATTGGCAAGATTGGGAGCTAAAGCTTATTTACAGCAAATACTCAATGGTGGCTTTTTTCATGCTGATCCTCATCCTGGCAATATCGCGGTTAATACCGAAGGTGCGCTGATTTTCTACGATTTTGGGATGATGGGGCAAATCGAAAGCAACATCCGCGAAGGATTGATGGATACCTTAGTTGGTATTGCTCAAAAAAATTCTGAAGCGGTAGTTAATTCGCTAATTAATTTAGGGGCTTTGGTGCCGACAGGGGACATGACTTCGGTGCGGCGCTCAATCCAGTTTATGCTGGATAATTTTATGGATAAGCCCTTTGAAGAGCAGTCTGTAGACGCAATTAGCGAAGACCTTTACGAAATTGCTTACGGTCAGCCATTTCGTTTTCCCGCCACTTTTACTTTTGTGATGCGAGCTTTTTCAACTCTCGAAGGAGTCGGCAAAGGCTTAGACCCAGAATTTAATTTTATGGAAGTAGCTCAACCTTATGCAATGCAGCTTATGACTAATAGCAACGGATCTAATGGCAGTACTATTTTTGACGAATTGGGTAGACAAGCTGCTCAAGTAGGTAGTACCGCTCTAGGGCTACCTAGACGAATCGACGATACAATAGATAAATTAGAAAGAGGAGATTTGCGAGTTCGTGTCCGTTCTTTAGAATCAGAAAGGGTACTGCGTCGTCTCAGTGCGATTCAGCTGGGTACTAACTATACTTTGTTGTTTAGTGCGTTGCTGATTTGTGCAACTCTTCTTTTGGTTGGTGAATATCAGATATTAGCAGCAGTAGCTGCTGTAGTCGCACTGATTCCTGGTTGGGCATTTTTGCGATTGCTCAAACGTCTCGATCGCATCGACCGTATGTTCTAATAGGACATTGGGGAAAAACACGCTTTATGTGTTTCTCTTTCCCTAGTTTTTTCTGTCTAATGGCTAACTGCTTATGAAGCGTCACTTTACAGGTGTTACGGATACAGGGGTTGTACGAACAGTCAACCAAGATAGTTTTTTTATAGACGACCAATTGGGGCGTTTTTTTATCGTAGCCGATGGAATGGGGGGACACGCTGGCGGACAAGAAGCCAGTAAGATTGCCACCGAGGAAATCCAATCTTATCTTGAGCAACACTGGGATACTCCCGTCTCTTCGGAAAAACTTCTGAAAGAGGCAATTATCAAAGCTAATCTGGGAATTATTGAGGATCAGCAGGTTCATCCAGAAAGAGGAGATATGGGTACTACAGTAGTAGTGCTTATATTTCGCGAGGAGCAGCCTTGGTGCGCTCACGTAGGAGATTCTCGTCTATATCGTTGGCGGAGTTCTCAATTAGAACAAATTACCGAAGATCATACTTGGGTAGGTATGGCTTTGAAAGCAGGAGAGATTGACAAAGAACAGGCTAAGTTTCACCCTTGGAGACACGTTCTTTCTCAATGTCTTGGTCGTAAAGATTTACAGCGAATTGATATTCAAGAATTTGAAGTCAAATCAGGAGATCGCCTCTTGATTTGTAGTGACGGGTTGACAGAAGAAGTAGCAGATGAAAAAATTCAAGATTCTCTGACTAATCAACAATCTTGTCAATCGACAGCAGAGGAACTGATCGCCGCAGCAAAGCAAGCTGGTGGTTCGGATAATATTACAGTTGTAATTGTGGCTCAAGAATAAAAAGCGCGATTACCCTTCGGGTAGGCTTCGCGAGCGCAATTTAAACTATACTTAAACTAAATGCTGTCTGAAATAAAAAACATTGCCGAAACTTTTGCCCCAAGACTAATTGAAATTCGCCGTCATCTCCATGCTAATCCAGAATTAAGTGGAGAAGAGTATCAAACGTCTGCCTATGTGGCAGGAGTCTTGTCTTCTTGCGGAATTAGTGTTAAGGAAGCGGTGGGCAAGACGGGAGTAGTGGGAGAGTTAGCAGGCTCTGGTAGCGATCGCCGTATCTTGGCAATCCGCACCGATATGGATGCTTTACCGATTACTGAGCATACTAAGTTGGAATTTGCCTCTCATAACCCTGGAATCATGCACGCCTGTGGTCATGATGTCCACTCAACTCTGGGGTTAGGCACAGCAATGGTTCTATCTCAGCTATCTGAATCTCTTCCTGGAAATGTGCGATTTTTATTTCAACCTGCCGAAGAAATTGCTCAAGGAGCCAAGTGGATGGTGGAAGATGGCGCCATGGAAGGAATTGATGCTATTTATGGGGTTCATGTGTTTCCTTCCATTCCAGCCCGTCATGTGGGTATTCGCTATGGTGCCTTAACTTCGGCTGCCGATGAATTGGAGATTGTTATTTATGGGGAGTCGGGACATGGCGCACGCCCTCACCAGGCGATCGACGCTATCTGGATTGCAGCTCAGGTAATCACTACACTGCAACAGGCAATTAGTAGAACTCAAAATCCTCTGCATCCTATTGTTTTATCGCTCGGACAAATTGAGGGCGGCAGGGCGCACAATGTAATTGCCGATCGCGTGCGCATGATTGGGACTGTGCGATCGCTCCATCCTGACAGTCATGCCAATCTTCCCCAGTGGATTGAAAATATAGTCAGTCATACTTGTCAGATGTTTGGGGGGAAGTGCGAGGTGAATTACCGCAGAGGTGTTCCTTCGGTGCACAACGATGAGACTTTGACTCAAATACTCGAATCAGCCACCCGCGAAGCATGGGGAAATGATTGTGTGCAGATTCTGCTTGAACCTTCTTTGGGTGCGGAAGATTTTTCCGTATATTTAGAAAAAGCTCCTGGCTGTATGTTTCGTCTTGGGGTTGGGCATAGCGATCGCAATAACTATCCTTTACATCATCCTAAATTTGAAATAGATGAATCGGCGATTATCACGGGGGTGGTTACTATGGCTTACGCCGCTTATAAGTATTGGAAGGAATCGGTTGATTAATTAGCGCTGATGATCGATTTTTTTGGCGATCGCTAAAAAAATCTAAAATATTGACTGGCGGTCGCAAAATGTGGTTTAATTTAAAAATAAAGTTTTATAATTAGAGTGGTGAGGTTAGTTGATAGACACTAATATTCCCATTATGAAAATAATTTTACCATTAAAGACGATTAATGTTCAATTATCCTTTCAGTTTTATTTTTTAATTGAATTTTAGAAGAAGATGGCGATCGCATTTGGAAGGTTTTGTACCAGCTAAATACGACAAGGTTTTAGGATTACCAGCCAAAGGATATAGCGCAGTCGTGTTATGCTCTGCGGGATATCGAGCCGATGATGACAAATATGCCAGCACACCAAAAGTTCGTTATCCTACCGAAGAGGTCGTAGATTATATCGACTGAGCAAAATCTTTGACAGGGAGATTTTTAATTTTTAATTTTTAGTTCTCTCTGGTCGTTTATTAACCCTTAACACCGCTACCAACATCGGTGGGAATGATATATCGCTGTACAAAGAGAAACAGTAACAGAATCGGCGCAATGGAAATAACCGAACCTGCTGCTACTAGTCGCCAATCAAGGGAAAAAGAACCAGCTAAATTGGCGACTGCTAGGGGTAAAGTGTAATATTCGGGACGGTCTAAGACAATCAGGGGCCAGATAAAATCGCTCCAAGAACCGATAAAGACAAAGATTGCTAGGGTAAATAAAGCAGGACGAATAGCGGGAAGCATTATGTTCCACCAGATGCCTAGTTCGGAACAGCCATCAATGCGGGCAGCTTCTTCTAACTCTAGCGGCACTGCTTGAAAAGCTTGTCTTAAGAGGAAAATACCAAAGGCCGAAGCAAGGTTCGGGAAAATAATCCCTAAGTAAGTATTTCTCAAACCAAGATTGACTGCCAATATATATAGAGGGATCATCACGATCTGAAAAGGAATCATGATCGTAGCTAAAACCAAGGCAAAAATAACTTCTCGCCCACGAAAAGATAGACGGGCTAAGGGATAAGCGGCTAAGGCACAGAAGAGTAAATTTAAGCTTACTGTCAGGATAGCAACGATCGCGCTATTAATTAAATATTGACCAAAAGGATAGGTTGCCCATACAGTTTGAAAGTTAGCGATGGTCGGATGGGCAGGAAATATCTGGGGCGGAAAGGTAAAAATATCTTCGGTGGGAGATTTAAAAGAAGTGCCAATCAACCACAATAAGGGAAATAACATCAAAAAAGCGATCGCGCTTAGCAGTAGATACGTTCTGGCAGTTTTGATCATCGGCTGAATTAAGTATTTTGATTCTGAGATTTAAATCTACCAGCAATAAAGTCTCTTACTGCTAGGTGTTTAGTTTTACGCCCTGTGACTCGCTTACGCCACATTCTAAAACTAGAAGCTTGCATTTCCCTACGCATTAGAGCAATTACCTGCTTTTCTGGTAAGCCAAATTGAGTCTCAATGGCACTAAAAGGAGTACGGTCTTCCCACGCCATTTCCACAATGCGATCGATAATTTTTAGATCTAAGTCTGGTGGTTTCATCAGCAATTTTAAGCTTAAATTTCAGCAAATAATTAAAATAATCAGCAATTGTCGATAAATATGACAATGTGACACATTTTTATAATCGTATCTTAACCATATATTTACTTACTGCTAATTGTACTCAAATACTATTACTTAGTCGGCATCAGTCCCACAAAAAAACTAAAAATAAACCCGCGAGTTAATTAATTATCAAAAGCAATGAATTATAAGCAAAAAGGATTGAAAGTAGCAGGTATGTTTGCTGCTGCTGCGGTTTTTGTGACCTTGGTTGTCCCCGCAGTTAAATCTCAAAGCGGAGCTATTATTAAAATTGACGGTTCTAGTACCGTATATCCTATTACTGAAGCTGTAGCCGAAGAATATCAAATCGAGAAAAAAGGTGAAGTACAGGTAACTGTAGGAGTTTCTGGTACTGGTGGAGGATTCAAAAAATTCTGTTCTGCTGAAGAGGCTGTTCGCACTGATATTTCTGATGCTTCTCGTCCAATTAAAGAAGAAGAGATGGCAATGTGTGAAGCTGCTGGTATTGAATACATTGAAATTCCCGTGGCTTACGATGCGATTACGGTAGTTGCCAATCCAGAAAACCCCATCGAAAGCATGACTGTTGAACAACTCAACAAAATTTGGGGTCCCGAAGCAGAAGGCACAGTTACTAACTGGAATCAGGTTAACCCAGAATGGCCCGATGGTGAGTTTGCTTTGTTCGGCCCTGGTGCAGATTCTGGTACTTTTGATAGCTTCACCGACAAAATTAATGGTGACGAAGGTGCTAGTCGCACAGACTATACTCCTAGCGAAGACGACAACGTTTTGGTTCAAGGTGTAGCCAGCGAGCCTTATAGTTTAGGCTATTTTGGCTATTCTTACTATGAAGCCAATCAAGACCAACTTAAAGCAATTGCGATAGACAATGGTGAAGGTGCGGTAGCTCCTACTGTTGAATCTATTCGTGATGGTTCTTATCAGCCCCTCTCTCGCGTAGTATATATTTATGTCAATGCTGAAGCAGCAGACAAACCTGAAGTTGCGGAATTCGTTAACTACTATCTCACCAATGCTGCTGAATTAATACCCGACGTAGGTTCTGTTGCTTTAACTCCAGAAGAATATACAGCTGGAATTGATCGTTTCCAAAATAAAGAAATTGGTACTGCCGTTGCTCCTGAATAAGCTAAACAAATAGTTCTGACCAAAGTTATTGACAAGTAAGGGGTATAGCGTTGGCTATTCCCCTAAATCTCACTTTATGGCACAAACAACTTTAAAATCAGCGAAGAAACGACAATACACCCCTAAATTAGCCCGTCAGATCAAGGAAAAAATAATTGAAGTTATTTTATTTTTAGCGGCTTTCTCTTCAGTCGCAACTACTGTAGCGATTTTATATCTATTAATTAATGAGTCGGCTCTATTTTTTCGACAGGTTCCTCTATTCGACTTTCTGACAGGTACAAAGTGGACTCCTATGTTCACTAATCCTAAATACGGGATTTTGCCATTGCTTTCTGGAACTTTAGTCAGCTCAGCAGTAGCTCTATTAGTAGCGATTCCTTTAGGGACAATCGCCGCCATTTATTTAAGCGAATTTGCTAATTCTAGAGTCAGAGAAATACTCAAGCCTGCACTGGAATTATTGGCAGCTATTCCCACTGTAGTTTATGGCTATTTTGCACTGTTGTATGTCACTCCTTGGTTGCAAACTATTTTTCCGAACTTGCCTGGGTTCAATATTTTGTCGGCAGGATTAGTAATGGGATTGATGATTATGCCTTTTATTAGTTCCATTAGTGAAGATGCCATGAGTGCTGTTCCTGTGGGGTTGAAAGAAGGTTCTTATGCAATGGGTGCAACCAAACTACAAACTACTCTAAAAGTCGTCTTTCCCGCGGCAATTTCTGGTATTAGTTCCTCTTATATATTAGGTACATCCCGTGCTGTAGGCGAAACTATGATTGTGGCGATCGCTGCCGGGTTAAGACCAAATTTAACTTGGAATCCTTTAGATCAAGCTGCAACTATTACTGCGTATATTGTTCAGGTAAGTTTAGGTGATTTACCCCACGGGACAGTAGCATATGAAACTATTTTTGCGGCGGGGCTAACTTTAGTATTGATGACCCTGGCTCTAAATATTGTTGGTCATTTCTTAGCCAAAAAATATCGCGAGATTTACTAAATATAAAAATGTCTAAATAGAAATGTCTAAAGCCAATTTAACCAAAATTCGAGCCGATATTGACCGCCGTAAATTAATTAATTCGATCTTTGCTCTGGTGAGCATGATCGTGATCGCAGTAGCGCTGATCATTTTACTAGGATTGACACTCAAAATGGCAATACAAGGTGCATCTCGTATCAACCCAGAGTTTTTCACATCTTTTCCTAGTCGTAGGGCAGAAAGAGCGGGAATTCTCTCGGCTTGGGTAGGTACAAGTCTAGTAATGCTAGTTACAGCTTTAGCCGCAATTCCTCTAGGTGTTGCTTCTGGTGTCTATTTAGAAGAATATACTCGTAAAAATTGGCTAGCAGATTTAATTGAGATTAACGTCACTAACTTAGCTGGCGTACCATCAATTATTTACGGCTTATTAGCATTAGGTTTGTTTGTTTACCAACTAGGGCTGGGTCAAAGTATCCTCTCGGCTGGTTTAACTCTGGCTTTGCTGATCTTACCCGTGGTTATTGTCACTACCAGAGAGTCAATTCGGGCTATCCCCAACAGTCTCAGGGAAGCCGCTTATGCTTTGGGTGCAAGTAAATGGCAAGCAATTTGGGATCATATTTTGCCCTACTCCTTCGGTAGTATTCTAACTGGAGTAATTATCGGCTTATCAAGAGCAATCGGCGAAACAGCTCCCATCATCACCATTGGTGCGCTAACTTTTATTGCTTTCCTACCAGATTCTCCGATTACAACCGACTTTCCCTACATTTCCTTTGAATGGCTACAAGCCCCGTTTACAGTCTTACCAATCCAAATGTTCAACTGGGTATCTCGTCCTCAAGCTGACTTTGAAATCAATGCAGCGGCAGCAGGTACGGTGTTAATTTGTATGACTTTAGGCATAAATGCGATCGCAATTTGGCTCCGCTATCAACTAAGAAAAGGTATCAAATGGTAACAGACAATATTTTCGACACGATGACTACAATTCCTAAAGCCGAAGTAGCCGATTTAAACTTCTACTACAGTTCTTTCCACGCTCTTAAAAAAATTAGCATGGTCGTACCAGAACACAAGGTAACGGCACTGATTGGGCCCTCTGGATGTGGTAAAACCACCCTTCTACGTTGTTTTAATCGAATGCACGACCTTTACCCTGGTAATCGTTATGAAGGGTCAATCTGGTTGGATAAAGACACTAACATCCTCAGTCGCAAAGTAGACCCGATTGAAGTACGGATGCGGATTAGTATGGTATTCCAAAAGCCCAACCCTTTTCCCAAATCGATTTATGAAAACGTTGCTTATGGTTTACGTGTCAGAGGAGAAGCAAGTCGCCGCATCCTCGATGAAAAAGTAGAAGATGCTTTGCGGGGCGCGGCATTATGGGACGAGGTTAAAGATCGCCTTAAGGAATCGGCTTACAATCTCTCTGGCGGACAGCAACAGCGTTTATGCATTGCTCGTGCTTTAGTTGCCGATCCTGAAATCGTCTTATTTGATGAACCAACTTCCGCCCTAGATCCAATTGCGACAGCTAGTATTGAAGAACTAATGAGCGCGCTCAAAGAGAAAGTGACAATTTTAATCGTGACTCACAGTATGCAGCAAGCGGCTCGGATCTCTGACTACACAGCATTTATGTATTTGGGAGAATTGATCGAGTTTGGCAGAACTAAAGATGTATTTGAGCAACCCGAACAAAAGCAGACTGAAGATTATATCAGCGGTAGAATTGGCTAGCACAAAAAGCTCTAAGCTCTAAGCTTAAAGCTTAAAGCTTTTTATCTCTATTTAAAAAGTGCAGGTTGGCGTTGTTCGTTGGTATCAGGGCGAGATGGTTTGGGTGCAGCAGAATTGCCTTGTCTGAGTTCTTTTCCTGTGCCGCCATCAGCAGGATCAAGAAAAGGTCTAAGGTCAATATTTTTAGGTGAATTTTGGGAACCACTGCCGTTATTTGAGCCGCCTAAGACTTTACCAACTTCATTTAAAATATCATTGCCACTTTGATTATCACCGTAGGTATATACTCCTTGAGTTTGTTGACCATCATCAGCAACCAATAAATTATCAAAAATCAAGTCGCGAGTTTGCTGAGGATCTTGTCCAGGAGGAACAGTTAAAACAATGCGGCAATCTGTAGGATCTACCTGGGTTGTCACGCAGATTGTGTCATAGTTGTTTTCGACTCCAGTGGTTAACTCCAACAGTCCGTCCTGGCGATAAGATTCAAAACGGCTAGTAATTTCATTACAGCGTTTCTCTGGAGTCCAACCTCCACCTAACTGACCAGGAATTGCCCAGGGATAACCGCTATTTGGATCACTTTCAGGATAGTACATCACCGTGTATTCGCCATCGACAACTTCGCAGGTAAATCTAGTATCACCATTGCGGGTTTGAGTCGAAGATGTCGAAGTCGTAGAACTAGAGCTTCTAGAATCGTTGATAATTACCTCTGGGGGTTCTTGGTCAGTTTGGCTAATAACCTGTCGCAGTTGTCTGAAATTCTCGAGTTCAGAACTATCAGAAGTATTGATTGGTAAAGCATTGACGCTGTTACCGCTCCAAATAATTGCGATCGCTATGGGTAAACTTACTGTGGAAAGAAGCGATCGTAAATGGTTTTTAGAAAATTTCATAGGTTGTAGTGATAGGATTTTAAGTTCTTGAAATTCTACAAGATTGGTAATTTAAAGTGTTAGTTGCTAGGGATTAAACTTCAAATTTGCTCCAGTTTTTGATTAAGTCTCTGTAGTTTTGACGAGAGCAAAGATATAAATGTTTCTGAGATTATCGATAAGTTTACGATAAAAACTGGTAAAACTCCTCTGACTTTGTGAAAGCGTGTGAACGTGAAAGAGATCGGACATACTATTAGCTAAAAATCAAAAAGACTATAGTTATCTAGTCGAAAAAGAAGGCATAAAGTCCTAAAATTCGACAATTTAGACAATATTGAGCTTTTTATTAGCCCAAGAACTAGTAGACCGACCTAAATATTTAGACTGGATTTCTCTTCTTGAATCGAGTAAAATGCGATCGCACTTTGGCTAAATATTTTCCCACCAATAACAAATAATTTCTAAGTAAAGAAGACGAAATCGCGATTTTAGGCTTTAATCATATCGTTACAACACAAAATAAATACTATGAGACTTTCAAAAAGATTAAAATTTGCAGCAATGTTTATAGCTGCGATCATAATGACTACTCCTCTGTTGCCGCTCACTGCCGCCGTGACTGAAGAACCCGTTGCCGAGGGGCAAATGATTGCCGTCGCTGTACCTGCGGGCAGTATTGGCTATAACTTGGCAGTAGTTGAACAAATTCCTGGTAAACAAAAGTGCTGGAGCGAAAGTGGCTCGCAACCAACCATTATAGACCCGTTGTGGACAACTTTCGACTTCACCAATAGTTGCCGTCGTTCTAGCGATAGTAATGGTTATTCCGTCCGCCTCGACGGACAAGATACTAGCCTAGACTATTTACTAAGCCTAGTTCCCAAAGGAAATGGATTAGAATTAGTTGCTCAAAACCGAAATGATCGCTCTCGCACCATTGTTGGTCAAACCTTCGGCACAGCAGAAGGTAAATACCTGAAAGTATTTTTAAATCCAGGCTGGAAGTTTACCAAGAAAAATATAGATGGTAAAGTTCTTGGTCATTTCTTCTTTAGTGGGAACTCTCAAGCGATTGCCGCAGCGGGAGACACACCCCCTAAACCTCCTGAAGCAGTCGCTTCTTCTAGCTTTAGCGATACCTCCAAAGACATCTATAAAAGTGAAATTGAGCAAGCCGTAGCTCTAGGTTTTATTGCTGGTTACAAAGATCAAACTTTTCGTCCTGAAGAGCCTTTAACCAGAGAACAACTGGTATCAATGGTTTATGGTGCATTAACAACTATTGATAGTCTAAAGCTTGAAGCACCAACATCGGTACCTACTCAACCTTATCCTGATGTCGATTCTGCTCGTTGGAGTGCTGCTAAAATTCAGTGGGCAAAAGAAAGCGAGATTGTCAAAGGTTATCCCGACGGTTCTTTTAAACCAGAGAAACCCGTCACTAGAGCTGAATTGGTTACAGTTCTAGAAAATGTTACTAAATTCGCTAATGTTAGGCAGGGTAAAACAGCACAATTAGCTATGAATCAAAACCCAGCTAGTTTCTCTGATATTACTAATCATTGGGGTCAAAAAACAATTCAAACCATGTCTGCATATTGTGGCGTAGCTTCTGCCGAGCAAGAAGTTGGTGACTCTTTTAATCCAGATGCTGCTGCAAAACGCAATTATGCGGCGGCAGCTACTCTAAGAACTCACCAATGTCTGACTGGTAAGTCAGCAAAAAAATAAATAAGCAATGAATAATTGCTAACTATTTTAGCATTAAGTATTGAGTGCAACGCGATCGCCTTGTACTTAATACTTATTTTTTTTAAGTTTTTTGACATTTGTTAGGTGTGGACAGAAAAACAGTTACCAAAAAGTAAAGATCGCATCTTAGAAAATTTTCGCCTAAAATGCGATCTCGCTTACCTGATCAGTCATTTATTATATGTCTGGTGCAGCCTCAACATAAAAAGCAATACCTTCACCGCCACCTTCTAATTGATAATCCGATGAACTCAGATAGGAATCTCTTTCCTCTGCCGAAGCAGTATAAAAGTGAGCATCCAATTCTGAGTTGTACAAGCGATACAAAGCAGTCGTTCCTTCTTGTTGGGTATCGTAGCCGTAGTAAGCTACTCCTTCAAGGGTATAGTTCGATAGATTTTCAACTACATAATTTTTTTCCTCTGCCGACGCAGTATAAAGATGCACCCCTGTACTTTGGTTATATAGACGGTAAACAGGGCTAACTCCAGTAATATCATTCTCTGCTGGATCTGGTGCGGCGATAAAGGAAACTCCTTCTAATTCATATTGTGGTAATTTTTCCAGTACAGAATCCCGTTCAACTTCAGAAGTAGTATAAAACTGTAAATTTAGCTCGGTATTGAAGAAACGGTAAACTTCTATATCTTCTGTACCTGCAACGGGATCTGATGTCTCATCGTCAGTGGTAGTTTCATTATCTTGACTAACTTCGACATTGCCAGGCGTAATTTCAGCCTCGTTACTTTGACTAGTTTCGAAATCGCCTGAAGTGTCGGTAAAAGTACTACTATCATTACTGCTAATGACTGTTTCTGAATCACCTAATGTTTCACTAGTTAAATCACTTTGATTTGTTGTGTATGATTTGGATTGTTCAAACATATTTTTTATGATATGATTATCGGTTTGAGTTTATTTTGTTTTATACTTTATTATGTAGCGTACTTCTGAGTATTCAAAACCAAAATTCTCTAAATTTTCACGTAACTTTACGATTAGCTCTCTTTTGTCAGAGTGGGTCAAAACCTTGATTTATCGTTGGCTGAAACGACGCAAATTCGTTAAATTCTTCTAGAGTGACAAAAGAGAGTTAGGGACTTGCAATAAAATAGTCTCCCATTCAAGTAGGAACAATCGTGACATCCCATTTAGGTAATGTTTCAGAAGGGTGCCAGAAGGATTGGTACTGTTCTAACTCGTCAGCTAACACCTT
>Ga0114940_10000561_pt1 | contig 16779 bp, 18 predicted proteins | sample ColdCreekSource_FD_87195 | JGI IMG/M metagenome (GOLD analysis project Ga0114940, IMG submission 87195) | Groundwater microbial communities from Cold Creek, Nevada to study Microbial Dark Matter (Phase II) - Cold Creek Source | ecosystem: Environmental > Aquatic > Deep subsurface > Groundwater ... | reverse complement strand
GACAATTGAACATTTGAGCAATTTCTGGAACGTTTCTCCCTTGAGCATTTAATCTCAGCATCATAGCTCGATTTCGGGTTCGATAAGGCACTGAGCTTGCCTTTTGTAATTCTCCCAATGTTTCTTGTTCTAACCGACTTAGTTTTACTCTTAGTGGTGCAGGCATTTTTTACTCATTTCTCAGCCTTTCTATCTTATATAGCGGTTCTCGAATAAGTGAGATACACTAATCTAAATTAAGTTGTAGTAAAAAATGAAGGCGTATTCACTTGATTTACGACAGAAAATTATTGATGTATACAATAAAGAGAAAATTTCTCAGCGTCAATTAGCTCAAAGATTTAATGTCGCGCTAAGTTTTATATTCAAATTGCTAAGACAATATAGAACTACAGGAGACATATCTCCAAAACCCTTTAATGGAGAAGTCAAGCTCAAGCTGAGTGCTGGTGATTTAGTTACTTTGACAGATTTAATCGAACAAAATAATGATGCGACATTAGATGAACTGTGCAAAATGCTTGATCGACAGCGAGGAATTAAGATTTCTTGTGCAACTATGGGAAGAATGACTCAGAAGTTAAAATTGACGGTTAAAAAAAACTCTTCATCCGAATGAGAAAGCGCACCGCCTGCGCTGAGGTTTCCTCAGCGTAAAGACGGAGCAAGAAGAAACAGAGCGAGTTCAAAGGCTAAGAATCGATTTTTGGTCAAAAATACGGGATGTTCCCGTTAAAGACTTAGTTTTTCTAGATGAAGCAGGGATCAATCTAGCTTTAATCAGGCTATATGCACGCGCACCAAAAGGACAAAGGGCTAGAGGGACTCGGCCACATAAACGAGGCAAAAATGTATCGATGATTGGAGCGATCGCTCTCAACGGAATTATTGCATCAATAAATTTGCTTGGTTCAATAGATGGACTAACGAATGCAAGCTTTTGTCATCCAAAAACTTGTCCCTCAGCTTTGGAAAGGTGCAGTAGTGGTTTGGGATAATTACAGTATTCATAAAGGAAAGGAAATTGAGAAAGCTATTATCGCTGCTGGAGCTAGATTGATCTATTTACCGCCTTACTCGCCTGATTTTAATCAAGCGCGAAAATTGCTGGTCAAAAATCAAAAGTATTTTGCGTTCTATTGGTGCTAGAAACTATAAAGATTTAGATTCTGCAATTTCCCAAGCTTATAGTCAGGTTTCTAGTAAAGATATTCACGGTTGGTTTTCTCATTCCTGTTACTGTATCTCACCATTTTGAGAAACGCTATAAGTTTTCCCAAAAATGGATTAATAATAACAAAGTTAATTTTCTTTTCTCTCAAAAATTGTCCGAACCATTGGAGTAAACGAAATATAAATGCCTATCGCATAGCCAAAGAAACGGGACTTGACAAAACCTATCTTAGTAAGCTTTCTAGTGGCGCGATCGCTAAACCAGGTAAGGACAAATTAATTAAAATTGCTCAGGCATTAGACATTGAATTGGAGCAACTGCAAAAAGTCTTTAGTGAACCAGAGATGGTGGTTCAAGAATTTGGTTTAGAAAATATTCAATTAAATTCCCCTCAAGTTATTACACCACGACAGGATTGGGGATCGGCTCCTGATAGAATTGTTTGTTACGAGCGAAGTACTGAAATAAATACCATCAAGGAATGGATCGAAGAGCAAGATTGCCGTTTAGTGACGCTTTTTGGTTTGGGGGGAATTGGCAAGACTACTGTGGCAATGGAAATCGCCAGACAATTAAAATCTGAATTTGACTATGTATTCTGGCGTACTGTGAGTGACGTTTCTCTAATAGAAATTATTGTTCAAGATGCATTGAGGCTATTCAACCACAAAAAGCCGCCAATTACGATTACGCAGCAAATTACTAAGTTACTGCAATATTTACAAAGCCATCGTTGTTTATTAATTTTAGATGGCATCGAAACCATCTTGGGAACAGGTAACTCTCTACAGCCTTATCAAAACGGTTATCAAGCCTATGGAGAATTATTGAGGCAGGTAGCTCAAAAACAACATCAAAGTTGTCTGCTATTGGTTAGTAATGAAAAACCTAGGGATATAGCCATTTGGGAAAGTACTTCTGCTTCGATCCATTCTTATCAACTTCAAGGTTCAATTAAAGTTGGTTATCGAATTTTGGCAGATAAACAGATTCCCCAATCTTCCGCCTGGGATGAACTGATCTCAGCTTATCAGGGACATCCTTTAGCTTTAAAAATAGTGGCGACTCTGATTAATGAGCTATTTAATGGTGATGTGTCCCAATTTTTGCGCCAAAATACTTTATTCTTGGGGGATTTACAGTTTATTTTGCACCAGCAGTATCAACGCCTTAGTGATAATGAAAAAAATATCTTGAATACTATTGCCGAGACAGACAAACCCCTCTCTCTTCAGGAATTAACCGCACGATACGTTACCCAACTGAGATCTTCAGAAATAATGGATTGTCTTAATAGTCTTAAGCGGCGATCGCTTTTGGAGATCGAAGAAAAGAATCAGCTCAACTTTTACAGTATTCAACCTGTAGTGCGAAAATATATCAAATCTCAAAGTTAATATTTTCCTGAGCTATTTCATGAGCTATTGTTTTAATCCCTATTGTTCTGCGCCTAATAACCTCGAAAGGCAAGATCAATGCCATAGCTGTGGTGTCAGTCTCGTTTTGCATCAGCGTTATCGGGGTATCAAGTTATTAGGGAAAAGCCATTTAGCTCTAACTATTGAAGTTGCAGAAGTTATTGATCTTAAATCCAATCAACCAAAGCAAGACAATCATATTCCCAGCAGCAAGGTGCTGAAAATTCTACTCACAGACTATCCCAAAGCAGTAGAACTCTTTCAACAAGAAGCGCAAGTTCTGGCACAAATGAATCATGCAGGTATTCCTAAACTATCAAGAGATGGTTATTTTAGCTTTCAGCCTCAGTGGCAGCAAAACCCCGTACATTGCCTCGTAATTGAGAAAATAGCAGGTTTAGACTTAGAACAATGGTTAGAACAAAGGAAAGATAAACCCCTGAGTCTACAACAAGCTCAAGATTGGCTTAAACAATTATTAGCTATAATATCTCAACTTCATCAGCAGCAATACTTTCATCGTGATATCAAACCCAGTAATATTATTTTGCAGCCCAATGGAAAGTTAGCCTTAATTGATTTTGGTGCAGCGAGAAAAGTTACTCATACCTATCTGGGTAAAGTCGGAGTCAATCAAGGAGTTACCAGTATTGGTACACCAGGTTATATTGCCCCTGAACAGATTGATGGCGCAGCCTTACCTCAGTCTGATTTTTTTAGTTTGGGGCGTACTTTGGTTCATTTATTGACGGGGATGCATCCCCAAGAATTAGCCAAAAACTTAACTACCAGAGAACTTATTTGGCGCGATCGCGCACCTCAAGTATCCGTTGCTTTTGCCGATTTATTAGATGGGATGATGAGCTATCTACCCAGTCAGCGTCCAGTAAACGTTGAAGCTATTATCAATAATCTAGTAAAAGTTGAGCAGTTTCCCCAGCAACCATTAGTCAAAATAGCTACCAAATTACCTATAAAATTACCGACAAAATTAAAACTATCATGGCTGATGTTATTTGGTGTGGTGTTTTTTCCCTTTTCTATTTTGGGCTTATTTGGTTTGGGGACTAACTTAAAACAAGAAGTAACTGCTAGCAATATCCCCCTGTGTAATAATCTTACTTGTGTTAATCGCGATCCCATCGATAATAAATGCGATCGCGATGCTCAAACTATTACTTCTAATACTGGTAATTACACTCAAGAGCAAAAGCTCAAGCCTTATCGGCTAGAAATTCGCCATTCTCAAAAATGTGATGCTGTGTGGGCAAAATCAGAAGCTCCCTATCGTTCGACTCACTACATAGAAGACGACCAAGGAAAAAGATATGGCTCAGCGATCGTTCCTGTGGATCAATGGGATGAACATTATGCAGATATGGCACCAGGAAAAAATATCCAAGTTCGCGCTTGTGCCAAACCACCCACAGGGGAGAAAAGCTGTACTAATTTTGTTCATCTTTAGGCAAATTTCAAGGCGATCGCAATATCACCAATTGAATTGCAACTGCGGTGCGGTGCGTTACGCTGACGCTAACACACCCTACAGGATCGGCTATTATCAAAAAAGCTTAAAGATTATTCTTCGCTTCTTGAGCTACCTGTTCCGATTCGTCGTCCACCAGCTTGGTAATAATGCTCTTAGCTTCTTCCCCGCCTAATCTACCAAGAGCCTGCACCAGTCGAAAACGGATCTGCCAATCTTCGTGTTCGGCAAAGTTCTTGAGGAGAGGAATCGCTTGAGGATCGCCTAATTCTCCCATAGAGCCGATCGCTGCGGTTTGCAAGAGATTATTATTAGAGTGTAAAGCCTCTTTCAAAAGAGCAAAACTTTCAGGTTCTCCTAGTTCCCCTAAGGCAGCAATAATACTAAACTGCACTAGCCATTCTGTGGTTTCGTGATAGACATTATTCAAGTCGGTAAAAGCTTCCGTTAGCTTTAAGCCACCAATCGCGTCCGCTGCGGCTGCTTGGACATCAGCTTCTGGATCGTTAAATAAGCGATCGCGCAGTAGTCTTAAAGAAGCTTCTTTGTCTGTAACCCCCAAAGTATCTAACTGACTGACGGCAGCATAGCGCACGCGAGTATTTTTATCGGTGATCATTGGTTGCACAAGATGAAAAGCAGTTTCGAGATCAATCTGGCGTAATTGATTTAAACCGCGAATCCGCTCGCCAAAGTCTTCGGAATTTAATAACTCTTGGACTGATTCTGGTGTAATGCTCATATTTAAACTGATCCTATAGACTTCTGACTTTTAACTTCTGACTTAATCACCCTGCTGCCATCATCTTAATTACATCTCCTTGGGTAATGATGCCCACCAACTCCGACTGGTCATTGACTACAGGAAGACGACGCACTTTTTTTTCATGCATAATTCTCGCAGCTTCCCGCACTAGTTGATGCTCTTTAATAGTGGTTAGGCGATCGCTCATAGCATCTCCAACAGTTTGACCCAAGGCTTTATGTACTTCCTGGTTATGTTTTGCAGGATTTTGCAGATAGATAACGCTATCGAGAAACATCACATAGGGTGGCGTATCTACTCCTGTAGCTTGCCAGGTAAGGTCAGTTTCTGAAATTATGCCGACCAACTTTCCCTGAGAATCAACCACAGGCAAACCACTAATTTTTTCCTCTGCCAAAATCTGAATTGCTTCCTGGAGAGAAGTATCTGGAGATACTGTTACTAGATCAGTAGTCATGACTTCAGCGACGGTTTTGCTCATTTCTGTTGTTAATCTAGATGTTAAATCGGATTTTAAAGCTGATAGTTGACAGGGCTAAATTTCCCTTAACATATTTTATTAGAAATTTTGTTCCCTAATTCATAACAATTGTGTATATCGTTTTAGAGCCTAGAGCTAGGGCTTCGCCCTAAATAGTTCGCTAACGGTAACGATACGATAACTTCTTGCTCTCAAGTCTTTTAAGATGGCTTTGAGGGCGATCGCTGTATTGTTTGCCACTTTCAGGGAGTTAGCATGAAAAACCAAAATTGCCCCAGGAAAGATCATTTGCTTGGTATACATAGTAGTTAACCACGGATGATTAGTTAGCTCAAAAGTATCAAAGGGAATCATTGAAGCCAAAACTAATTTGAGATCGTAATTCTCTTTGGCAGTTAAATTGGCGATCGCTTCTAACATTGCCCGATTATAAAACCCTCTTCCTGGACGATACCAGCGAATCTCTCTTCCCGTAAGTTCCAATAGTCGATCATGGGCCTCTTTTAGCTGTTGCTCAAACTGCTGAGGAGTTAATAAGGCATGAGTCTCATCAACTACTCCATGATTAGCGATTTCATGACCTTGGGTCATAATTTCGGAGATAATCTGAGAATTAGGGTCAAGATGACTGCTAATGATGAAAAAAGTTGCTCTAGCTGGCTCTAAGAGACTGTATTGTTGATTGTGTTCAGCGATCGCTTCTAAAATCAGTTTAGTACCACCATCTCCTTGATCTAAAGGACAAGGTGCATCATCAATGGTTAAAGCGACGATCTTTTCGGTAGTCTGGTGGTAAAAAATTGCATCGGGAAATAGCTGTGCCACCCCATATACCAATTCTTGAGCTAAATTTTTCATCATCATAATTTTACAACTCCTCCCGTTTCTTAGTTTACTTAAGGTGCAGCTTTTTCTGATCCGAACTCGGGTTATAATGAGAAACTCTGAGGTGCAGACCCAAAATCGCCACATCAAAATAAGTAATCGATATAGGAGAATTTAAGTAGAACAATGGCAAAGCGTGTATCTGTGGTTTTGAATCAAAGTGTCAGTAAATTGGGCAATGATGGAGATTTAGTCGATGTCGCCCCTGGTTTTGCCCGTAATTACCTAATTCCTCAAGGTTTAGCCAGCATTGCCACTAAAGGAATTATCCATCAAGTTGAACTAAGAAGAGAGAAAGAAAGACAGGTCAAGCTAGCGGAGAAGCAAGCTGCCGAAAACCAGAAAATTGCTTTCAAAACTATCGGTAAATTGACCATTCGCAAGCAACTTGGGGAAGAAAATGCCATTTTTGGTACTGTTACCAGCCAAGATATAGCCGATGTGATCAAAGAGCAAGCAGGAATTGAAGTCGATCGCCGAGGAATTGAGGTTCCTGACGTTAAGACCACGGGTAACTACCAAGCAGAAGTTAAGCTGCATCCCGAAGTTGTTGCCACCGTTGACTTTCAAGTAATTCCTCTGTAAACATCGCTGCAAAAACTTGTAGCAACTTTAAATTTAATCATCGGCAATTGGAGATTGAGAAATAATTATTTTCTTAGTCTCCATTTTTATTGCTATAGAACAGTTGTATTAACAAAATAAATCGAAAGTATTCTCAGAAAAAATACGTAATTAAAATCTTAAATGAATCTAAATAAGTAATAATACGGTTGATTTTAGCTTGAATAAAAAGCCTAATATAAGTTACAAGACATAGCAAAAACTAAATCTTGGCAGTTAAAAGATAGTTTTAAAAAATAGTTTTGAAAAAGTTCTAAAAATTAATCGACCTCCAAAGACTCATCATGAAAATTCAAAATCTAGTTGGTATTGATGGCTACACTTTACTAATTTATCGTTCGACCGACCAGCTATATCGTTTCAGCATTATTGATGGCGCTGGTATTGCTTTTAGCTTCGATAGTATTTTCTTGACCCCAGAGGAAGCCAATATCAAAGGACGTGCTGCGATCGAGATTGCCTTTGATTTTGATAAATATCCTCAACTCTAAGTAAGAAAGCCTTTAAAAAGACCAAAGTAATAATTCAAGTCATTTATTTCCTCATAATATTTTCCCATAAAAGCCCAAGATGAAAATTCAACATATAATTGGTATTGATGGCTACACATTATTAGTTTATCGCTCGATAGATCAGCTATATCGTTTCAGTATTATTGACTTTTCAGGAATTGCTTTTAACTTTGAGCGTGTATTTCTTTCCCCAGAAGAAGCTAAAATCAGGGGGCGTGATGCCATCGAAAAGGCCTTTAATTTTGATAGGAATCTTCACTAAGATAGATAGATATAAAACGTAAATTTTATCAGAAATGGTTTTTACCGTTAAATCAGCTAAACCGATTGACTTCAAGCAAATTCGTCCTGAAATAAGTGATTTACAGTCTAGCCTGGTAGAGTGGCGACGCAGGTTGCACCAAAAGCCAGAGCTAGCTTTTGAGGAACAGATTACCTCTGAGTTGATTCAACAAAAGCTTCAGGAATGGAATATTCCCTATCAAGGGGGAATTGCTCAAACTGGGGTGGTAGCGATCATTGAGAGCGATCGCCCTGGCAAAGTATTAGCCATTCGGGCGGATATGGATGCCTTGCCAATTCAGGAGGCGAATGAAGTAGCTTATAAATCGCAACACGAAGGGAAGATGCACGCCTGTGGTCATGATGGACATACAGCGATCGCTCTGGGAACCGCTTACTATCTCCAGCAACATCGAGATCAGTGGCAAGGAACAGTAAAAATTATCTTTCAGCCCGCCGAAGAAGGGCCTGGTGGGGCCAAACCCATGATTGAGGAGGGGGTATTACAGAATCCAGCGGTGGATGCCATCATTGGTTTACATCTTTGGAATAACCTACCTCTAGGAACAGTAGGAGTGCGTCCTGGGGCTTTAATGGCTGCGGTGGAGTGTTTTCGTGCTTCTATACTGGGTAGGGGTGGTCATGGAGCAATGCCCGATCAGACCGTAGACTCGATTGTCGTCGCCAGTCAAATAGTTAATGCGCTGCAAACCATTGTGTCCCGCAATGTTAATCCTATAGACTCAGCGGTGGTCACTGTGGGGGAATTTAAGGCTGGGACGGCTCTAAACGTGATTGCAGATCAAGCCCACATCAGTGGGACAATTCGCTATTTTAATCCCGAATTAGAAACCTTAATTAGAGACAGACTAAAAGCCATTATTGCTGGAGTATGTCAGATGCATGGGGCAGCCTATAAACTAGAACATTGGCAGTTATATCCCCCCACCATTAACGATCAGGCGATCGCCGAACTAGTTCGCTCTGTAGCTATGGAAGTAGTAGAAACCCCGTTAGGAGTCGTCCCAGAATGTCAAACTATGGGGGGCGAAGATATGTCCTTCTTTTTAAATGAAGTACCAGGGTGCTATTTCTTTTTAGGCTCCGCTAACCCTGAGAAAAAACTAGCTTATCCCCACCATCACCCCCGCTTCGACTTTGATGAAACCGCTTTAGCTATGGGAGTAGAAATGTTTGTCCGCTGTGTCGAAAAGTTTCTTGGTAGTTGGTCATGAGTTCCTGGCGACGGAAAGTAGACTAGTGCCACTGCGCGGAAGTCAGAAGTCACAAAGGCTTTAGCCGCATGTAGTCACAAAGGCTTTAGCCGCATGTAGTCACAAAGGGCTTGCCCGCATGTAGTCAAAAGTATTTAATTGTAAAGCTTTGAACATTTACACATGGTGGCTTTATTTACGCCTTCGACTATAGTCATTCTAATTAATTTCCTGATGTAGTTTTGTATTGATGAGCGGGTTGAACATTACCTACTACCTACTACCTACTACTTTTTTAAAAGATCACTTGGTTCTTATTTGGAATGATTATACTAGGCAAGAGGTAGACAAAAACGGAAAGTGCTACCTGTCCCTAATTCGCTTTCTACCTCAATCTGCCCTCCCTGTAACTCCACCAAACGACGGGCGATCGCCAAACCAATACCCGTTCCCCCTGAATGACTACAGCGAGAAGGATCTGCCCGCCAAAAACGCTCAAACAAGAAGGGTAAATCCGCTTCAGCAATGCCAATGCCTGTATCGGTAACAGAGATCCAGATTTGACGATGGATTTTTTTAGCAGTGACGGTAATCGAGCCTGTTTCAGTGTAACGAATGGCATTACCGAGTAAATTAACGAGAATTTGTTCCGTGCGATCGCGATCGGCTAAGACAGCAGGAAGATCTTGAGAACACTGTAATGTTAATCTGGGGCCATCTTCCAATAGCTGATCAGCAAATCGTTCTACGAGGGAAGCCAGCAAGGGGTACAAACTCAATGGTTGAGAGTTAATCGATAAATAACCTGCTTCGGCTTTAGAAAGCTCTTGGAGATCGTGAATGAGGCGTTCTAAACGTCTGGTTTCTTTAATTAAACGTAGGTAAAGTTCAGGACTACCTTCAATTCTGCCGTCAGCCAGTTCTTCTAAATATCCCCGCATCACCGTTAAAGGAGTGCGGAGTTCATGGGTAAGATCGCTAATCAATTCCCGCCGTCTTTGCTCCACATTACCAATGCTGCTCGCCATAGAGTTAAAACTGACACTCAGTTGATTAAGTTCGGAAATATCACTGCCAGGAACCCTTTCATCCAAGTCGCCTGCGGCAAACTTCTGGGTAATCCGCCTCATTTGCGTTACAGGTTGGGTAATGCGTTTAGAAGAGACATAACTTACTGCCCCCGCTGCTCCTGAACCAACAATTACCGACAAGATGGCGCTCCGATTCCAAGCATTTTGAAATCCATCAACCAAATAAGTTCGAGCGGAACGAACAGTAAATAAACCCCGCTTTTCTAACTGTTCTAGACGGAAGACAAACATCCTGGGGGAAGATACTTTAGCAATGATGATAAAACTGCCTAATCCCACCATCATTACCAACAAATGTGAGATAAACAAACGCGCACCTAAACTTAACTTGGGCATTATCTAACGTGGGTTTGATGACTATAGAATTAACTTGCTATCTTTGCTAGTGCTTTTAGATGTCGCCAATCTCTATATTGGCTGCATTAACTTAGTAAACTCAGCAGTTGATCATAAAGAAATTTTCCACAATCAATTAAATTAAGTAACGGTAAACTTTCTTATCCTAACTTGATTTAAAATCATGGCTAAAAGCTAACGACTGACAGCTAAAAGCTGTTATTTAAAGATAAACACGAGGGATTGCTTTGCTCACAGCTCCCAAAGCGATCAATAATTAAGTGAGTGTAGCAATTCTCAGAACCATGAGGTATTGCTTTTTCCCTTCTTGATGCAGTCGCTTATCCGAAGGTGTCCTAAAGGATACACCTGCGGATATACCCTTTAGGGAATCCTTTAGGGCTGCATCGCTTTTCCCTTTTCCCAAGCAAAACTAGAGTGTATCTCACAAATACAAGAAACGTATATATCTGCCAAACTTTTTATAGCCTCAAAACTGCAACTAATTATCTGTGAGTGTATTTCAACAAGAGCGTCTTCTATTTACCCCTGCAACTGCCGAAAGCAACTCTATTCCCGCTATCTTTGCTTTTCCTAATGAATACACCATCGGCATCACTAGCTTAGGGTTCCAAATTGTTTGGGCAACTTTGGCAATGCGTTCTGATGTTGATGTTCGTCGCTTGTTTACCGATCTTAGGGAAACCTTGCCGATAAATCCCGAACTATTAGGGTTTTCCGTATCTTGGGAACTAGACTATATCAATATTTTTAATCTATTAGAGTCTTTAGCTATTCCACTTCATAGTGTTGAACGACAGGATCATCATCCCTTAGTATTTGGCGGGGGGACGGTATTAACCGCTAACCCTGAACCTCTAGCAGATTTTTTTGACGTAATTTTATTGGGAGATGGGGAAGATTTACTCGATCGCTTTATTGATGCCTATCAAGAGGTACGTCAGGCAAGCCGCGAAGCTAAACTCCGTCATCTAGCTCAAGTTCCAGGAATTTATATTCCTAGCTTATATCAGGTGACATATCATAGTCCTGATGGGGAAATTAAAGCGATCGCACCTATAGATTCTGAGATCCCTGAGTCGGTACAAAAGCAAACCTATCGGGGTAATACCCTCTCGACTTCGACGGTGGTGACGGAACAGGCAGCCTGGGAGAATATTTACATGGTGGAGGTGGTACGTAGTTGTCCTGAAATGTGTCGCTTTTGCTTGGCTAGTTATCTTACCCTCCCTTTTCGTACTGCACCTTTGGAAACTTCTTTGATTCCTGCCATTGATCGAGGCTTAAAAGTCACCAATCGTCTGGGGTTACTTGGAGCATCCGTCACTCAGCATCCTGACTTTGAGGCGATCTTAGATTATCTATCCCAACCTAAATATCAAGATGTTCGTCTCAGTATTGCTTCTGTACGAACTAACACCGTTAGCGAAAAGCTCGCCTCTACTTTAGCTAGCCGTGATACTCGTTCCATTACCATTGCTGTAGAAAGCGGTTCAGAGAAAGTGAGACAGATAGTTAATAAGAAACTGACTAACGATGAGATTATCCAGGCTGCCATTAACGCCAAAGCGGGAGGCTTAAAAGCTCTGAAACTCTATGGCATGGTAGGAATTCCTGGGGAATCAATGGAGGATGTGGAAGCCACTGTAACCATGATGTCGGTAATTAAAAAGGCTGTGCCTGGACTGCGCTTAACCCTTGGTTGCAGTACCTTTGTGCCAAAATCTCACACTCCCTTCCAATGGTTTGGGGTTAATCCCGATGCCAAGAAACGTTTAAAGTATTTAGAAAAAAATCTGCGTCCACAAGGTATTGATTTTAGACCTGAAAGCTATAATTGGTCGGTGATTCAGGCTTTAATTTCCCGTGGCGATCGCCGTTTGGGAAAATTGCTTCAGCTAACCAGAGAATTTGGTGACTCCGCAGGTAGCTATAAACGAGCTTTTAAACAGCTAAAGCGGCAGATACCTCCCTTAGATTACTACGTTCACGATCCCTGGTCAGTAGCAAAAACTATTCTGCCTTGGCAACATCTAACCACTGCCTTACCCCAGGCAACTTTGATCAAGCATCTCCATGAAGCAATGGCAATTAAAGACGCGGATTAATCTAGATAATCTTATATCAGCAACGTCTTGGTCGAGTAGAAATTTCATTAGATCGCATGTCTAAAAGATCAGTAGGTGATCGCACATTACAGGACAACAGCTTACAATCGCACTTCTAAAAGAATCCCCTGCGATCGCATTTCTAAAAGAACAGTATGTGTCAAAACCCTACAGCATGTGACAAATAGCTCAAGTCTTGAGCTAAAATACTGGCAGAAGCTGAAATGCTGGCCCACTCTATAGATACTCCAACGAGGAGCTTGACAAATGCCATTGACTGAATTGAAGTCTCAAATTCAGGAGCTTTCAAAAATTGATAAGTTGCGACTGATGCAGTTTTTGGCAACTGAACTTGTCAAAGAAGAGGACGTAAACTTTTTTGTAGAAGGTCAAGAATATCCCATTTGGTCTCCCTATGGTTGTTCTGAAGCGGCTAACACCTTAATGAATTTGCTGGCGACAAAGCAAAAAGAACAGAATGCTTGACGGTCAGAAATTTTCATACAAGATTATTGACACCAGTCCTGGCATGGTTGACCGAATGCCGTATTTGCCCGTAACCCTTAGTCTTAATGGTCAATCCTTGAACGCAGAAGGCTTGTTGGATACAGGCGCAAGTGTCAATGTTTTGCCTTATGAATTGGGTTTACAACTGGGCTTAGTCTGGGAGAATGAGGATCTCTCGGTCATTTTAGCTGGAAACTTGGCGCGATTTGAGGCTCGTGCAGTTATAGCTGAAGCTCAAGTGACCTCATTTCCGCTGGTCAACCTGGCATTTGCCTGGACTAAATCCCCCAATGCACCTTTAATTTTGGGTCAGGCTAATTTCTTCTTTGAGTTTGATGTTTGTTTTTCCCGATCACGGTCTGAATTTGAGATCCGTCCCAGAGTAAATGAATAACTGTTCTTCCTAGGAGCGATCGCCCTTAAACTAAGATTACCCTTCACGCGATCTCATATCTAAAAGAGTAACTTGCGATCGCTGAATTGCAAAAGCAAGTTGCGCCTCCTCAATCCACCAACTGGCTACAACAAATTACAGGTTCTTTTAAGGATGAGCCTGCCTTTGAACAGGTTCTTGCTTATGGTCGCGCGATTAGGGAAGGTGATGAATCCCTCCTCGAAGTGCAAGACGAATCGTGAGGTATTTATTGGATACAGATCATCTGAGTATTCTTCAGCGTCAAGCAGGGCAGGATTTTATCAATCTTTCAACCCGCATGGCTCATTGTCCGCTTTCGGACTTTGCGATATCGATTGATTTAATGAATCCTGAACATTTACGTAACTGGTTCGCCCACTGTTGCTACTGTCACTCTTAAACCTGCAAACCGCTGTATCTGATCATAAATACCATAAGCATTTACTGATACTATTCCATTATCTATCTTTCCCATACTCCCCAAGTATTGTCGAGCCACATAATCGGTTTTTTTGCCTTTTTTTCGATCTCCTGTTTCATCAATTACTCAATTACTACTGTGTTCGAGATACATTATTTTTATTCCACTTCACACCAGATATGTTCCCTTGCTTAAGAATACAGGCGCTCTCCAGAACGTTATATTGAGCATCTTGGAATACACTACAGCTATCTTGTAAAAGAGCGATCGCTGGTACAATCCCCTGTTCTAAGTCTTTGATTGCCTCTTGGGTAATGGGCTGTTGGTCTGTGAGCCAACGATTATCCGCCAGGTAAGGAACATTAAAACTAGCTTTGTCGATTAGCCACAGATCGACTCCATATTGTTGCAGAAAATTTTGCACTAGGGCCAGATCAGGAGTGTATTGTGCCTCGATTAAAGCAAAAATACGCTTGCGTAGGGGCAGGAAATAACCCATGTGATAGGGGATTGCATGTTCGCGACTCGATAAGACTGAGCGGTTGGTGAAACTAGAAATATTATCCGCCTCTTCTGTGAGGGAAGCGACTAGAGTATCCTTGGGTTGCTTTTTTAGAAACTGGTACAGTTCAGGATGAGTGCCGATATCATAACCAGTATCCAGAAATTCTTTCCGCATGAAGGGGTAACCCACCAAGATAATGATCAATAGTGCTGTAGCGAATTGAGCGGTGAAGGATTTAGCTTGACTAGTGGGTTGATTGATCGCCCAACTTAAAACCGCCTCCAGCAGCACCAGCAAAGTCAGACTGGCAGCGAGGATAATCACCACCCGCAAACTCCTCGACACGTAACGACTAGGGAGATACAGCTTAAATAACGTGGCATGAGCCAGGAAAAACCAGCCGAAAGAAGCAACCAGTAAATTCTGAAGATAGGAAATTTTCGGGTTGATTTTTGTCACCAGGGTAAAGCGCTGGGGATATTTAGCCAGCCAAGGAAAAAGAAATCCGATTCCAACTATATATGGAATCAATGCTTCATGGAGAAGCATACCTGAACGCATACTGCCAACCCAATAATCCCAGAGATTGTCATTAAAAAAAGAGGTTCTTCCCCCTGCCTGAAACTGCGGAATATTTCGGGCTTGTTCCAGGGTAACGGTGGGGCCATATTCTCCTGAAGTCAAGACGTAAGGTACAAGTAAAATAAAAGCGACAGCGAGACAAATGCAGCTAAAGAGATAAATTTGTCGATCGCCCACCAGACGGGGTATAAACCCTTTAAATTGCCATAATTGACAAAACAAAGCCCCCGCAAAAATTAAGATCATGGGGGGGTAAAATAAAGAAGTCAAGAACAGAGTAAAACATACCCCCCAAAGCGATCGCTTTAACCAAAAGTAAAGAAACATAAAAAACAACGGATAAGCAAAATCTCTAGCTGTACCTGAAATAGTTCCTTGCTTGCCCCAAACATTCTGACTAAATAACTGGGCGGTCATAAATGCCCCAAAGGGAATCGGTAGGAGTTCTAGACTCACAGCAAAACTAAACACCGTTACAATGAGAGCGAGTATCCCTGGGATAAACTTATTAAACAGCCGTGGCTCAATTCCTAACTTTGCCACCCCGTGATAGAGAGTTTTCACTCCCCAAGGAGAAACCGACTCATAATAATCCGCAATCAGATCATTGTTAAATAGTTCAGGATCGATAAAACGACTCATCCAAAAAATATGCTGACGAGCATCATCTTGAACTACGTAATCCCCAGAAAAAGCCACCTTCAAAGCCAGCAAAGCATAAAATATCGAAAAGCCTAGAGCTAAACCCAGCCAAAAGAGCGATCGCCTCGTGTATAGTTTAGTTTCAGTCCCTAAGAAAAATTTAGATATGATAGCGATCGACATTTTAAGATAAGTAAGTTTAACGTCGAATATAGTAACCCTTTTTTCCGACGGTTTTCGTTTTTATGTTTATTTTTGGTTTATCTTGGTTGCCTGCTCCATTTTCTATCTCTTAGCTACTGCCCAAACAACTGATGCCACAAGATTTGTTACCAACTTTCTCCCTGGTTATTCCTGTATACAACGAAGAAGAAATTATTGCAGCTACGGTAGAACACCTCCACCAAATATTTCAGCCCAATTATCAATACGAAATCATTGTGGTCAACGATGGTTCGACGGACGCCACTTCCCAGGTATTATCTAACGTCACGGGAATTACTCTCATTGAACATAATCATAATCGTGGTTATGGCGCTGCCCTCAAAACTGGCATCAGACAGGCTCAGTATCCTCTAATTGTGATTACTGATGCCGACGGTACTTACCCAAATGAACGCATCCCAGACTTATTAACCCTGGCAGCTAGAGCCGATATGGTAGTGGGTTCGCGGACTGGGAAAAACGTTACCTATTCCAATCTGCGAAAAATACCCAAGTGGTTTTTAGTCCGCTTTGCTCAGTGGGTTACTAAAACTAAAATTCCCGATTTAAACAGTGGCTTGCGGGTTTTTCATCGTGATGTTTTGGTTCGATTTATCCCTGTCTTGCCCAATACCTTTAGCTTCACCACCACCATCACCATCGCCATGCTGACCAATAATTACATTGTTCACTATGAACCCATTGATTATTTCCATCGGGTGGGTAAAAGTAAAATCAAGCCGATTCGAGATACTTTGCGCTTTGTTCAGTTGATTCTCCGCATGGGAGTTTATTTTGCGCCCCTAAGAATTTTTCTGCCCATTGCGGGACTATTTTTTAGCGGTTTTCTCGTCGTCCTGTTTGAAGATATCTTTACCAGACAAGATTTGACTGAAGCCACTTTAATCCTGTTTGTAGCTGCAATTCAGATTAGTATGTTTGCTTTACTAGCAGATATGATTGATCGCCGTAGTAATAGATTTTAGCTGCGTTTGGCAGAAGCCCCGCGCTTTAAGTGATAACTTAAGCGTCGGGATGAATGCCATTATATTATTTTTTGTGCTATACTTTTATAGTAAATTAAATTCACTCTAATGTTAAAAGT